>JACCDO011969176.1_pt1 | contig 45256 bp, 66 predicted proteins | sample 7446101 | NCBI WGS metagenome assembly JACCDO01 (sample SAMN15323440, study PRJNA562643) | freshwater metagenome | isolation source: river surface water | place: USA:Blue River Watershed | collected 2017-08-16 | reverse complement strand
GGTTTGTACCTAGCAGACAAGAACAAGGGCGTGTTCAAGGACACATTCTTGACCTTCTCTGACAAGCCTGAACTTGTTACTCTAAAGGGCGACATCCTTCAGAAGCTTGACCAAATGGTCAAGAGCGACTGGGAAATGAGTACTAACTTGCATGCGGCTATGAACAAGATTCTTAGCGTTGCAGTCAAGGGTAACGTCCCAGCCAGCGACATGCCAAAGATGTTGCTGATCTTGTCAGACATGCAGTTTAACCAATGCGCTCGTTTCGACGACAGCGCAATGGAAATGATCGAACGCAAGTTCGCAGATGCAGGTTACACTGTTCCACAAGTCGTGTTCTGGAACCTAAACAGTTCTGGTAACGTGCCTGTAAAGGCCGACAAGAGCGGTGCGGCACTGGTTAGTGGATTTAGTCCAAGCATCATGAAGGCTCTGCTTTCCGCTGATCTTGACCAGTTCACTCCGGAAGGTATCATGATGAAGACCGTAATGGTCCCACGCTACGACCTTAGCTAAAAAGTATTAACTTTTTGAGTAGCACCTTCGGGTGCTATTTTTTTAGGCTTTGCTAGCCAAAATAGACGCATTTAAAACGCTCTACAAGCGTTTTAAATTGCCCGCTGGTAGTCTAGGCTACCCTAGATCCTGATCGTGCGTTGTAGGGCTTTTGAAAGTGTTGCAAAAATACAACACTTTCTAGGTTGACATTTTTGTAGTTTGCCCTTATACTGTAGTTACAGTAATAGAAAGGAGCACAAAATGGCAAGAGTCACTCTAGACAGAGCCCTATTCAAAGTAGTGTTTACCGAATATGAACGTGGTTGGGGTCAAAAGCACTGGAACACAGAGTATTATGACAACGAAGCAGAAGCTCGTAAACGTGCTATAGACTACAATCTAGAAAACAATAACAAGGATTATGTCCCTGATTGGTATGTGAGAGCAGACTATGAAGGTCCAGTAAGATAAAGGAAAAGATGTATAAAGTAATATATAAAGATGTAGAAGTAGAATTTGCCACTCTTGATTTGGCAATGGATTATGCTAAGACGCTAAACCAATTTGTCACAATCAAGGGAGGCACTTTTGAAATCGTAGGTATGTTTGGTGTTGACTCGATTAAAAATGGAGTCTGCCCAGATGGAGTTAAATACGATTGGAACAAAGCAAGTCGTATTGGACGAGTTAAAAAGGAGAGAACTTATGAAAAGAACGATTGAAATTAGAGCCGCAGAGGGCGGCGAGGACAGTAAACTATTTGTAAAAGATTTGGCGCAGGCCTATATTAAGTTCGCACACAGCAAGGGTTGAGCTACCCGCCTGATAAATGAGTATCTTGGCGAGTTGCATATTCTTGTCGAGGGTACTGACTTATCCGGCTTAGACTACGAGTGTGGGGGCCACAGGATCCAGCGTATTCCTCCTACAGAACGTAAGGGTCGTGTCCACACAAGCACCGTGACCGTTGCTGTCATAGACCGCATTGAGGGCACGACATCCTCCCCTATACCAGAAAGCGATTTAAAAGTGGAATGGTATAGCGGCACGGGAGCTGGAGGCCAACATCGTAATAAGCACCAAAATTCGTGCCGTATTACACACATACCGACCGGTTTGGTTGCTACAGCCCAAACACGCAGTCGCCAAAATAGCTATAATCTGGCTATCCAAAACATCCAACAAGAGCTTGACACAGCTACCAAAAGACAGTATAATAACACTATAGCGAGCACAAGAAAGAATCAAGTTGGTAGCGGTATGCGAGGAGATAAAATCCGGACTTATCGTTTCCAAGATGATCGTGTTCAAGATCATTTAACCGGAAAGACTGCGAGTACTAAAAAAGTACTACAAGGAAATTTCGAACTGCTTTGGAGCTAAAATGGAATACCTTGTCCGAACTCGTAGCAAACGAACTAAGGCATTTATTGACAGTCTCATGCCCAGTATGATCCGTCAACTGGGTCTTGAGAACAGTCGTAAATTTTTGCTTATTGATGTTTGTAGGCTAGATGGTGACAATGGTATCACTACACCTATGCCAGGTCTTGACAGTTATGTGATTGCACTTAATCCTGCCAAGTGGCAGTCATTGGGTGTGACACTGGCACACGAAATGGTTCATGTCAAGCAATTGGCTAAAGGCACACTTCGAGCAGAAGGTGGTAACAAATGGTGGAGAGGTAAGAAGTATAGCAAGCGTACCAAGTATTTGGACATGCCTTGGGAACTGGATGCCTTTGCACAACAAGAGATTATCTTTCGTAGAGCATTAGAGGAATAAAATGATTACAGGTGTACGTTGGTTTGCAGGCCGTGATTGTGTAGGCATTGTTCAGGTTGTACAGGATCATCAAGTAGAAGAATACCGCCAGACGGGCTTGGCTGATTTTAGATACTACATTGGTGTAGGTTGGGGCGAGGATGAAAAGACTGACTCAACTTACATTGCTGAACATGGTAATTCGTTTGATGTGGCTGCTGGTAATACCTTGTTTAGGGTTTTGTAATGGAATACGATTCCATAGTCGAAGACGGTATGGTTAAACTCAAACCGATGTTTCTGCCCTGTGGAGGTCGTGCCTACTTTGATGAATTAAGTGGTATTAGCTACAGGTGTGAGTGCGGTGCAGTTGTTGGTTCAATTGGACAACCGCAATGGTGTAAAGACGAAGCAAAGAAATGGGACGCTTGGAAGGCTCTAGGCGGACAAGGTTGGAATTATGAAAAGGGAGAGCCACATGCCGTGGATTCAAAACGTATCACTCGCAGATATTCCTAAAGGCCATCATGTTCGTGTGGGCGAGCATAGTATGCTGATTCAAATTGTGGATCCAGCCATGGAGTTCCCTACACCCTTGCACAAGTTCAAAGAAGTTCATCAATTTGAGTTTCTTGATCTTGAAGTCAATGATACTTGGGGTGAGGAATTTAAAGTTACTGACGAGCAGGCAGAGCAACTTGTTCGACTGCTACAACATGCTCTAGATAAGAGAATGGACGTAGTCGTGCATTGTGTTGCAGGTGTTTGCCGATCGGGTGCTGTCTGCGAAGTTGGTGTTATGATGGGCTTCAATGATACTGAAGCTTATCGTAGTCCTAACCTAATGGTCAAGCACAAGATGATGAAGGTCTTAGGTTGGACTTATGATGAAAACGAACCGCACACTATCAACGGTGTGCCGTTCGAATATGATGAATTAGGCAACAAGAAGATTTGGGTGCCGCCACAACGCGAGGAAGATTGGGAATGATTTTACATAGAAAAGACATTGAAAGAATTAAAGAAGTTTTGGATAAGTTTCCTGACGTAGGAACTTTTGAGCTTGAGCAAAGTGGACACAACGGTATCGGAACTATTACTTCGATATCCTTTGCCCAAGAAATTAACGGACTACGAGCAAGCGTAGAGATTGAAATTTCGGGCGTGGAGGATTGGTAATGAGTTTATATAATATGATTTTTGGTATGAATCCAGATGCAGACAAGCTATTGTCTCTACTAGATGCAACAAAGGAAGACTTCGGTCGCTTCCGTAACGTTTACATGAGTGATGGTTACATTGTTGTTCATACTCGTTGTGGTGGTGGTAACCGTGAGGACTACTTCCCGGATTGGGTTGAGGATCATCCGTGGTACTCACATGATGAAGATGACAGCTTTGATTGCACTTATGCAGATATCTATTTTAAGGTTCCAGAAAATCACAAAGACTTTTTGGCTATCATGCAACTTAACGAAGGCCAAAAGCCAAGTGAACAATGGACAGAGTTGCTTGGAATGATGGAAGCAATGAAAAAGTAAACTGTTGTAAAAAAGCCACACGCCCTGTTAGCCAAAATCTCTGGTTGACAGGGCGTTCGTTTGACCATATAATATATGTATAGTAAGAAATAAGAGAGCGAAAAATGAGAACATTTATAACAAGCGATTTGCATTTTGGACATGCAAACATCATGAAGTTTTGCCCACAAGCTCGAGCTCGTTTTAAGAACGATGTAAACTACATGAACGAACAAATGGTTGTAGAATGGAATAGTATTGTACAGCCCGAAGATTTAGTTTACATCTTAGGCGACGTAGCATTTTTGCCTGCCCAGAAGGCAGCAGAATATATGAACCGTTGCAACGGACGTAAGATTTTGATTGAAGGTAATCACGATCGTAAGGCCTTAAAGGACCCTACGTTCTTTAGATGCTTTGAAGAAGTTCACAAGTATTTGGACGTAAGCTATAACGGACACAAGTGCGTTATGTTCCACTATCCAATTGCAGAGTGGGATCAAATGCATCGAGGTGCCTTACACTTCCACGGACACTTACACGGCGGCGTGAGCGGCTTAGAAAAGTTTCGTGCTCGTGACATGGGCATGGATGCAACTGGCATGATTGTCGTTGAAATGGAACGTGCCATTAACGATGCTATGACTGGACAAATTAAAGGACATCACGTTTAAGGAGTAGATTATGGAAATGGTTGACAGAGCAAGAGTATTCGCCACAGCGGCTCACGCGGCTGTTGGCCAGAAGCGTAAGTGGACTAACGAACCCTACATCGTTCACCCGGAAGAAGTAGCTCGAATCGTTGCTACAGTGCCAGGTGCTACTGAAGAAATGATTGCGGCTGCTTGGTTGCACGATGTGGTAGAAGACACCGGCATCGAAGTAACTGACATCTGGAGAGAGTTTGGTAGCATTGTAGCCAGTTACGTTCATTGGTTGACAAACCCTTCTAAGAAGGAAGATGGCAACAGAAAGACACGCAAGGCTATAGATCGCGAATACATTCGTAATGCCCCTGCTGAAGTTAAGACTATCAAGTTAGCAGACTTGATCTCAAACTGCTCCAGTGTTATGCAACACGATGAATCTTTTGCAAGGGTTTACCTTGAAGAAAAGCGTTTAATGTTAGAAGTGTTACGAGAAGGCGACCCTGTGTTGTTTGCTCGTACAGAAAGTTTTGTAGGTGAATAAAATGAAAAATCGTTACGGTGATGAATATAACTTTAAGCAAGTTAGTGAGAATATCTACACTATTGTAGGTGATCTCAAATACTGGCGTTATGGCGGCAGAGAAGGACAAGAACAAATGGACTTCTCTGACCTTGGTTTCGTTGACCCCAGTGGTGGCCCTTTCATTGAACTTGGAATGAGTATTGAAAGTCGTAAGATTAAGAAAATTTCTGTCGTTGCAAATGACGACATCTATTTTGAGGTAGAATAATGTTTAAGGATGAATTGAAGAAGTATGTTGCAGAAAGCGGACTTGTGAATATGAAGTCTGCCGGCGATGGCATCTTCGTTCTAAAGTATAAGAAGAAGGTCTTCTACGATAACCTATGGAATGACTACATTGCAGAATGTCGTGGTTCTATTGTAGATGCCGACTTCAATCTTGTAGCATACCCTTTTACTAAGATCTATAACTATGGTATCGAAAAGGAAGCACCTGTGCTACCTGCAGATACTTATATTCGTGCATATCGTAAGGTCAACGGCTTTATGGTATCGGCTACTTGGTATAAGGGCGATGTGTTAGTGTCTACTACTGGTAGCACAGACTCAGACTATGTTGCTATGGCTAAAGAAATGATGTTAACTCACATGTCTTGGGCTGACTGGCAATTGGCGTTTTGTAAGGCAGACATGCAAGGTTTGACTGTTATGTTCGAGTGCGTCCATCCAGGTGACCCACACATCATACCAGAAAAGCCAGGTATGTATGTCTTGGGCTATCGTGAAAACTCGTGGAACAGCAAAGTTGGACACAGCCCTACAGTTTTGGAAATTATGAGCAAGGAGTTTAACTGCTTCATGCCAGAAGTTTACGACACTACTGTAGGCAACTTAGTTGAACAAACTAAGAACGTTCGACACGAAGGATTTGTATTTTATACTGAAAAGGGTGTGAGTGCTAAGATCAAGTCACCATACTACTTGACTTCAAAGTGGGTTGCTCGCAATCCACGTACAGACAAGTTAGTAGACTTGACTAAGGACATCAAGCACAATCTTGATGAAGAATACTATCCACTGGTTGACGCAATACGTGCTAATATAGTGCAATACACAGCAATGGACGAGCAAGCTCGCCTTGCATGGGTAAGAGAACAATTAGCATGACATATCGTCAATACTACGCAAAAGAGATAAAGAGGTGCTTACGGGCCCTCTTTACCTACTCAAAAGGATTTGTCCTTAATAGGAAAGTGTGATGAGCGAAGCGGATCGAGCAGGTTGGTGGGCAGTTGTATATCTACTGATGGTAGGTGCAGCCGCTTACTTTACAATCTTTATGATTGTTTTTAGTTTTATTAAAAAATGGTTTTGGAGTTGAATGATGAAAGACGAAAGTCATTTACCAGTAGCAGAACAAAGTTTAGTATTCCGATTACGGAAACGTGCCGAAATACGCAGACAAATTCCCGGACGTAAAAGTGTCGAGGAAGGTAAGGCGGATCGGATAGCAGACTTGCTAGAAGAAGCCGCATACGAAATTGAGAGACTCAACGTTATTGTTGAGATGTATAGAGAGGAATATGACAATGGCTAAGTGTTATCAATTAATTGGAGTTCCAGGCTCTGGGAAGTCTACTTGGATTAACAATCAAGACTGGGCTAAGGACTGTGTAGTTGTCTCTACAGATGAGTTTGTAGAAGACTATGCTAAGGAAGTAGGGTCCACTTATTCTGACGTATTTGCCGACTACATGCCAACTGCGGTAAAGTTAATGACTGATAAGGTTGTTCGTGCTCGTGAAGCAGGCAAGGATATTATCTGGGATCAAACATCTGTTAATCTTAAGAGTCGTACTCGAAAGTTTAATATGTTGCCAGACTATGAGCACATTGCTGTAGTCTTTAAGACACCTGAGCACAAAGAACTCATGCGCCGTTTGTTAAGCCGCCCTGGCAAGGATATTCCGGATCATGTTATCGCTAGTATGATTGCCAGTTACGAACCGCCAACTCTAGAAGAAGGCTTTAAAGAAATCTGGAATGCAAGTTAATAGGACCTTAGGGTCCTATTTTTTTTGACTAACTTTCTAGCAAGAATACAGGATCACGATCGAACCCTATAGTTAACGTTACTCTAGGTGCGTAGTTTTCGTCCATCCTCACCGAGTGCGGCTCTTTGACTCGTATTACCGTTGCTTGGTCAATTTCTACTTTGTCTACTAGGGTTAAGTCCGGTCCAACTAGTGTAGTTGCAACGATCCCTGTAATAGGATTATAATATGATTGTATCACACCTCCTGTATAAAATTCAGTGTATGTGTTTTTACAATTTTGCAACGGGATATTAATACGTGCTAAATCAGAACCTGCGTCTACATGAACAGGTACGCTAGAGTTACGATAAGTTACAAATGCCGCAGCATACGTAGGTTGTATACTATATTTGATAAATGCTGTTAGTAACGCAGGACAATGTGCAGTTAATTCTTGAAAATTTAAAAAACGAAAAGCACCAAAGGGATGTTGAAAATATATTTCTTTCTGTGTTTTTACATATTCCAGACATTTAATCTTTATTTCTTCTAATTGATCAATTTCAATTTTTCGATAGTATATAATAGGCATTATATTTCCATAAGGCGCTTGTAATATTCTTCTTTCTTAGAAAGTGATTGTACATTAATTAAATCAATCACTGCTGCCTTATTTAAATTTGGATCTTGAATCATTGAAAAAATGTCATCGATGGTATAACCTAAATTTAACAGTCTCCCCATCCACGTGGCTGCAGAAAATTTAATTTTCTTTTGTACCCTAGGATCGCTGTATATACTCGATACTAAGCTGCATGCCTGTTGAAAATTCATATGCTCGCCTTCCCAGGGTTTTTCTTCATGTAAGATATAGCCAAACTTTTTAGGATCTCTATCGATCTTACTAGTACTACGGCCGTCTTCTTCAGGTCTAATAAACAAGGGAAGGAATCCAAATATATCTAAATCACATTCGTCGCTAACTAACCAATCTACAGTTTCTCGCATACTTGCTTCGTCTTCTCCGGGCAATCCTACAATGAACTGACTGCTGGTTACAATTTTACCCTTCCAAGTTTCGGCACAATGTGCAAGTGCAGCCTTAGTTCTGACTTTGCCTAATCCCTTACCTATCTTCTTGCCGGCTGCATCGTTCATAGTTTCGATACCAAAAGCAATACTAACAGCACCGCTCTCTTGAATCATATCTCGCATCTGTGGAAATGCCGATATTAAATCTAAACGTGCATAGCTAGTGTAAGTAATTTTAAATGGCAGCGTAGTAAACACTTTGTGAACTAGTTCCATTTTGGGAAGGCTTTCGTTAATTAACTCGTCGGATACCATGTAATGTGTTGTACCGTAGAGTTCATAGTTACGTAACAACTCATCACGTAGAGAGTCTTCGGCTTTTTGCCAGTCACCTATCTTCTTACCTATTAAATCAAAATGACAATATGCACAACTAAAAATGCATCCTCGTGCTACTTCAATTGGCAAACACTCACCCGGAAGTATGATATCTTGCGGCTGGTATAAAATTTTACTAGTAGCAAATTGCTCTTGTGAATAAAAATAATCTTGACTACTACCGTCAATTACTTTACAAGGAGATGTTCTTACAAGAGGCAAATTGTTACCATACAATAAATGCTCAACAAGTTTAACAATAGCAATGTCGCCCTTGTTAATTACAGCATAGTCTATAAAATCCCATGCTGCATTTATGTTAATTCTTGCACCGCCAACTACAGTTTTAATTTTAGAATTTTTAACTCTTGCATATTCTAATAAACTTCTTACCTCATTATCTGGACGACCAAAATTGTAAACAGTAGAGTCTTTGCTCCCATATAATCCAACTCGTTTTTCCATTAATGTGCAACTAAAACCTATAAGGACTGTTTCACTGGTTACAAATTTATTAATAATGTTTTCAAGCTCTTGGTATGTAAATTTACTAAACAAGTCAACAACTTGACATGTATATCCTGCATTCCTAAGCTCTGTTGCAACTTTATAAGTTCCTGCATACTTCCCGTAACCTATAGTATCTGCTACATCTGTAAAAAGTATTACCTTCATTAACCCGCCATTTAAACAGTTTCTTTACTAACTAAGTTTCCAGTGATATTAGTTGAGGCTTTATATGCATCCCAATCATTAAGGTGATGCACCATCTCTGGATCATTGAGAAACTCATTTGCAGCTTCTTCCGAAATCCATACAGCAATAGTAGTTTGAGTTAATCCATCCTCAGACACTTCGTTTGCTACGCTAATTTGTTTTCCAGTTAATACATATTTCTCATAGAAACGTCTTTTGTGCTCTTCTGCTAAAGTTGTTGAAGTAGCCGGACTATAAAACGCAACCTCTGTTGACGATCTAACTTGCTTTTTAGTAATTTGATACATTACGATCTCCTAATAAAATATTTATCGCAGCTAAACGCACAATAAATATTTCAACTACAATGACGGTGATTAGATGATCAAAAAAGATATAGGGTTTTACTCTGTAAACGGAAAAGAATATTCAAACAAGTTTGAAGCTGTACTAGAAGCTCAAAAAATAAATGCAGAAGTCAAGTGGAACTTTTTTGATGAAGTTTTTGAAAAAGTAAAATGGACAGAAGAACCTCCGTTGTCCTTAGACCAATATTATAAAATACGAGCAGAACAGATTAGAAACGCATACGATTATGTAATAGTATTTTGCAGTGGCGGAGCCGACAGTACAAATGTTATTAAAACTTTCATCAACAATAACATTAAAGTAGACGAAGTAGTGGGATTAGCACCTGTATCCGGTTTAAACAATTGGGATTTTGATAAATCTAACATTGCAGATTTGAATACAGTTTCAGAAACAAAGTTTGCATTATTTCCTCTTTTTGAAGAACTTTCAAAGCACAACATTAAACTAACCCTGTATGATTTTTTCGAAGACATTATTAAGTACAAAGACGAAGAATGGACCTTTGACTCTTGTGGAAACATTGTAACAGCTTTAACATCTCATTTTACTAACGTAGGAAAAATTAGTCACATTGCAAAAATTATAGAAAGTGGTAAGAGAGTTGCTCTAGTGTACGGAACAGATAAACCTATTGTAAGAATTTCGCCTGCTGGAGATGTAATATTTGGATTTGCCGATGGAGGTGTTAACTACCTTAATATGCCTGATTCAAGGTCATATCCAAATGTAGACCGTGTGCTATTTTATTGGAGTTCCGAATTACCAGAAATGTTAGTAAAGCAGGCCCACGTAGTTGCAAAAGCATTACATACACCGCAATTTAATGAAATCCTAAAAAATGAAGTTTTAGTTGATCAACAACATAAATTTTTAAGCACTGCATCCTATCAAGATATTCTAGACTCTCAACAAGTTGAAGCACAAAAGGATAATATCTTTAACAAGTATACTTCTGTTAAAAATCAATACAGTAAAATTTCTAATTATACGTCCTATAGGACAGTGTACCAAAGAAGTATTGTTCCTATCATATACCCGAGCACATACAGCAAAGACTTATTTCAGTGCCAGAAGATAGAAATATTTGAGGGATTTTTTACAAGAGACCAAGATTGGATACACATACTTCATTCCGGTACTCGTATATCAGAAATGCTAATGGCCGGAACAAAGATGTTATATAATTCTATATCACCCAAGTATCTAAATTACAAAGGTACAGGATTTAGAGCAATTACTAAAATTTATAGAATAGGACATAGCTCACAATTTATGCCCATTGTTGTATAAAATCTTTTTCAAATCCAATAAAGTAGGTTTGAGTATTTTTACAAAATGATGTTCCTATTTCATTAAAATACTTTTTATCAATTTTCTTCTTCAAATTATTAAAGTCGGAAGTAATTAATTGACTTAATCTGCTATCTCCGTGTAGCTTATAAAACCATTCGTCAAACGTTATGTGTGTAAAATGTTGGAAAGATTTAAATGCTTGAAAAACATTACGTCCTTCTAGTATAGGATATATTATAGGTATGTTTGCTCTATGATGCATACTAAATCTAGTTTCATTTAAGTTCCATTCGGCAGGTGCTTCCACCCTGGCCATGGTATTTCTTGCTTCTATGTTTTCCTGTTTATATAACCACTTGGCTAAAACATGAGCCTGCTTAACCATCATCTGCGGTAAATCCGGTGTGAAATAGAAATATACAGTTTCTAGATTACTGTAATTTTCTTTAGTTGATTTATAATTACCTACTTGGCAAACACCGTCTAGAATTGTATTGAATAACATTCCATTGGGGCCTTTTACTAGTGTTGGTTTATCTAAACCAAATACTTTAGCAATCTTTTTACCAGATTCTGCTAGGTTCTTTATATGATGTAACTTGTCTAAACTGTATCTACAAGATGTCGGATGTAGGTAATAACTGTTATTAAACATCCACTCGTCTGTTTTGTATTCTAACATTTCTTGAAAGTAGTCGTTAACAGTTACTTTGACATTAGGCCATTTGGTCCTAATCTCATCTGCAAGAGGTAGCTGGGCAAATTTTGTTTCACTAATTGTATTTCCAGCACTAGTATCTTTATCGTTCCACTGCCAATTAGAAAGTCCGCCTAACGGAGCAGCTAATACAACTTCATCTATATGAATTCCATTTTTTAAAAAACTGTAGACTACATTTGTACTGTCTGCCCCACCAGATGCCATAACAATAACATAATCATATTCCTCGCGAATTTGTTTTGCACGTTGCTTGTAAAATTCTAATAGACTAGTCTCTGGTTCTTCCCGCCAGTTTAACCTATTAAAGACTTCATTATTAAAGTTCCATTCAACATCTGCAAGTGTCTCGTTGGCAAATAAAATTGCTTCTAGTTTGCTATAAAACTTTTTTCCATTTACAAGGTAGTAACCAAGTTTATCATTAGGTAAATTAATTATCATGTAATGCCTTTAATCTGTTAATAGTTTCTAGTGCAACTTTCTTTCGTTGATGGAAATAATCTACAGGGTCACTTAATAATAAACTATCTTGCTTATTTCTGTAAACTGAAAAAGTATTTGTCACATATTCTATTTCGGAAGAAGTTAACGGTCTACCAAATAATTTTGCAATAGAATTTGTTAACACTGTAACATTATTTTCTCTTAGGTAAGAATAAGGTAAAATAACATCTGAATTTTGTAAAATTATTTCTCTTATATTAAGAAGTCTTCTATTTTGAAATTCTATCTTTGGTTCACCTATTAGAGACAGTGCATCATCTAATGCGGAATAATTTAATAATATACAAGTGCTAAGATAAAATATTAAATCTTTATATTCACCGCACCTATTATTAAAAATAGTATCAACATCTACGTCTGTTGATATTAATTCTCGAAGCTTATTTCCTAAATGAAATTTTAACCTAGACTTTAAATGATCCCAAAGATTTTTTAAAATAGGAATATCAGATTCATCTGATAAAATAACCTTGTTAACATGCATAAAAATACTAATTAATTTTTCTTCGGGATTATGACAAGTTATAGATAAGGTCCTAGATTTTTTAAAATGTTTTTTATATAATACTAAATTTGAATAGTCGTGTGTCCATGTTATAACTCTTGATGGTTTTATGTATTCTTCATTTATTCTTTTTAAATAATAATCTTCTTTAGCTTCAACAGATGCAAACTGCAAATTCTCCTCCGGATTCGATCCAAAAGAAATGCTGTCTGCTCCATCGGCCTTACCGTTTTTTACTACATGGGAACTACCAGATTGACTAATAGGTAAGTCTGTTAAGTTTCCAGAATTTATACTGCTTAACAATCCTGCTACAAAGTTTCCACCGGAGCCTGGGGCAAATGCTACGAACACATGATCAATGTCAAATATTGTCATTATACTTTTTTAATCCAAATTTCTTCTACAATGTCGTTATTAGCTGACGATGTTACTATGTATTGAAGCTGTTCTTCTGTTGTAGTAACTTCATAATTTCCTATAATTTCTAAAAATGTTTTTAAAAATTGTTCTAATCCTGCCCTAGCAATTGCTTGTCCAGCACAGGCATGTACTCCATATCCAAACGGAGTACTTTTAATAATCTTTCTATGAAGATCAAACTTATTAGGATTATCAAACATGCTTGGATCGCGAGAAGCGGCATCGAGACATACTGCAACTCTGTCTCCGGGCTTCAAATCGATGTTGTGTAGTCTAATAGGTTCCGCAACAGTTCTAGCAAACTTTCCTGTTGTTGCATTAAACCTAAGTGCTTCGTCAACAGCATTAGGCAATAGATCTGGATTCGCTAATAGCTCCTCTAATACGCCTTCTTTGTATAAATTGTAAACAGTAAATTCCAATGCACTAATCATAGAATAGCACCCAGATATAACTGGGCCGGTAAACAATGAGATAGGAGTCTGCGGATAAGGGTACGTAGTTGTATTTTCCAAATACTCTTTGTATATTCCTTCTCCGTCTGGAGGAACTTTATTTTCTAACAAGTCAACGATGATCTTAACAAATGCATCATATTCAGTGTTATCTGTATTGTGCATTACGGTTCTATCAGACCTAAGTTGTATTCCTAAAATTAAATCTGTTAAATGTTCTTTGTCTACACCCGGTAAGTTAATAACTTCGGCAGACATGTAAGAAGATACTACTCTAATAATATGAGCAATATCAAAAGGTTCTGTCCCGCATTTAGATAATAATTCTGTAGCTTTAAATCTAATAGACTCGTTTATTGCATCAATCCTACTTTTACTGTATGCATCTTTTACGGTTCTTCTAAAGTATGCGTGACGTTTACCATCACTGGCTCCGGGTGTACGTCCAAATCTATAAGGCTGGTCTCTAACTAAATTTCCTTGCCCCGAGATAAAAATATCAGGCTTTGACAAAATATGAATTACATCTTGATTCCTTGTAAACACATACATTTGGTATTTTTCACTCCAGTATGCAAAATCCATTTCTCTAATTTGATCGTAAAATTTAAATTTGTGTTTCAACCATTCTTTGTCAAACGGGTCGTATAATTCCATTAAAGCCTCCTTGTGTCGGAAATATTTATAGAGCACATACTGCACACACATCCTTTCCTGAATCTAATTCTTACTTAAAATTTCTAAATAAGTACACTATGAAAGATTATAACGGTCATTATAAAGTTGGCGAAAACATAGTTGGAAATAAATTTCTTGCAGTTATTGAAGCAACCAAAACAAAAAATCCAGTAAGCTGGATTTATCATGATCGAGTATTTGAACAGGCCTGTAATCAATTTAGAGCATATGACATGTCTCTAGAAGAAATGTACAAGAATCGTGCATTACAACTTAGAGAACAATACAACTATCTAATATTAAATTATTCTGGCGGATCTGACAGCCACAACATACTGCAAACATTTTTAAAGAATAACATTAAACTTGATATGCTGTTTGTGCAATGGCCTATATCATTAATGGACAAAGGGATTTATAAACCTAATACCGTAGATAAATCTAATGCTAACTTTCACAGTGAATGGGATTTTGTATTAAAGAAAGACCTCGAATGGATTAGCAAAAATTATCCAGAAATAAAAATTGAAATTGCAGACTGGGCAGAAACAGTAACCGAAAACTTCTACGGTGATGACTTATTCGCAAATAACGTTACAAACATTCCTAGTATTGCAAGAGCGCAAAAACAAAATACATTTAGCAAAGAAGAATCAAAGCTAGCTAATATGGGGGTAACTGTTGGTTCTATTTACGGAGTTGACAAACCCGTTGTTGCGTTTAAAGACGGCTCGGTATATTTTAGGATGGCTGATGTTACTTGCATGGCGCAACCTAATCCTGACAATCCAAACGGGTTAGAATATTTTTATTTTACTCCGTCGATGCCTGAGATACCGATACTGCAAGCATATAAAATGTCACAGCATCATAAGACTCATCCTTCTGCATTTTATATGGTAACTCCGATGGAGGTAAGAAAAATTCAATACCCTGATACCCTTAGTGTAGGATGGTATAAAGAGTTTCACGATTACGCAGAACTTTTTAAATTAGTCTGCTATCCGCATTGGAATTTTTATAGATTTCAAGCAGATAAACCTTTTAGTGTAACTACAGGGTTACCTGTAGGAGTAAGGGCATGGGATAATATTCTTGTAAAAGCATTACCAGAGTTTGAAAGAACACAACAAAAATGGGAACACTTGTGGAAATCGTACGGTTCTCTAATAGGAGAGCAGTATCTTCGAGGAACCGATACTGCCGCTGCCATCTACACTAAATGGCATAAATTACAATTTTCTTAATCTTTACTAACAGACGTATCGCCTGTAACATCTGCATAGTTGTTTGAAACTACTGCATTTTTCTTTCTTCTCTTAATTAAATCTTCCTGAATAGGGCCTTGTAATTCTCCCTTCCATTGTATTGCTGCTGATGTCATTTCGTTGGGATCTTCCCAACGTTGAAAAGCTAGCGTGATAAATCCATTGTTGATAACTGACGCTGTGTTTCCACCGTGTACATTTCCTGCTTTAAGATTAGTTGCAAGATCACCCCAGGTCTTTGATACACCATACGCATCTTTAGGAGCAACATTTCCTCCTCCTAGCTGCATAACAATAACATCCATCCTTGGATGTGCATGTGGACGTATCCACATCTCTGGATATTCTAAGTAAAATTCTACTTGATAATTACCTTTTCGAAAAATACAAATAGCACAAGCGTCATCACTCCTAATAACTTCTGCATTAAAAGGAATCATTAATGGCATTTTGCTGTCCAAGTACCAGTCAACAAAATCCTCTAATGTTTCCCAATCTTCAGGAATAGTAATATGAGCAAAATACTCTGCAGGGTCAATCTTTTTCCATGTGTACTTGTTCATGCAATATCTCGAGTTACAGTTACTACTGTTTCTATATCATTATCTATATCGTAGTCGTTACCTAAAACAATAAAATCATAAATTGTTTCGTCGGTTACATAAGTTAAAAAATCTTCTCTCGATCGCCATTGTGTAACATATTCTACAGTTGTGTTATCTTCCGATAGTGTTTTTTTACTTGACAGCATTTTTCCTGTGTCGACGTAATTTTTCTTAATGTAATCTACATACCCTAAAGGATAGTCACAATATTCAAAAAAGAATAGTGTCGACGGTGATGGTCTCTTTTGTCTTTTTACAAATGTGTACATTTTATTCTTGACGTGTTATGTCTGCGTATCCATTTGAAATGTATGCATTAGGGTTAAAACGTCTAATTAATGATTCTTGTTTTGGACCGACTGTATTACCTTTCCACATACTTGCTATAGTAGTAGGGTCTCTTGTTAGCCAATGTTGAATTGCTATTAGAGGATAGCCTTTATCCTCTGCTTCTAATTTTAGGCCAGCGCCGTGTGCTTCGCCATTATGTAATGTGTTACTTAGATAAGGATATCTTTTACCATCTAACCTAGCTTTAATAACTTCAACATCAGGGTGCTCGTGATTTGGTACAGTTGGATGGGGATGTATCAAGTACAACTCAACTTGAAATCGTCCTTTCCTAAATAATGCTATAGATGTTGCATCGTCAGATAAGAATACTTCTGCACCTTCTTGAAACTTTATAGGCATTCCGTTACGGAACCACCAGTCGGCAAATTCTTCTACGTTTGCCCATGTATCTGGAATAACTAGGTTAGGATAAGGATCTGGTCCTTGTATAGCAACCATATTATTTTTTGCATCTATAGAACTAACTGTAATCTTATTCTTTTCTGCATAAGAGTTAAATGGGTTTAAGAATTCTTCTACTACTCGACTATCTGCTTTAAACGCATTGTAATCTTCTTCACTGCTCCAATGAACTGTTGTAGTAAGTTCAAGTTCGTCATCAGACAACACAGACTCTGACTTTTGGATCTTACCTGTACTTAAATAAGTTTCAGAGACGTACTTAGCGTATTCCGGCGTTCCATTTATCTTGCCCGACCAAAAACTAATTGCTTTGTCTGGACGGCGTTGTTTGCTTACAGTTGTATACATATTATTCTTTTGGTTAAATGTTATTTTTAATAAGATACTCGCATATTTTATTAAAATCTAAATTAGAGGCTGGGAAACTAATAGTCAACAAATACCTCGGTTTATCTAAGTTATAGATAGTATGATACGAGTTAACGTCTAACAATACAAATTTATTAGCTTCGTACGGTACTTCTCTTACATTAGAGAAGTCTTCATTTGTCCTATCTTTAATTTTGTCCCCTACAAACGTATAACTAGAACCATACCCTTCTATTAACATATTTAATGCATATGCTCTTTCAGCATTATCAACATGCCATCCGTAACATGTATTTGGATCAAATTTAAATATTGCATAGGTATTACACTCGAAATCATCTATAAGTTGATTTATTTTTGGAAATTGTTCAAAAAAATTTCTGCTAACAGGACTTACGTTAATATCAAATCTATTAAACCATAGTAAATTTTTATTTTGATACATTTCGTTAATACTTTTAGATATTTCAAAGAAGTCAGATTGACACTTAAAAAAGTGTGAGTGTATAATATCAGTATCTTCTTTCATCGTTAGAGTATAGCGTAAATACTATAAAGAAATATTTAGCATGTTTAAAAGCACACCCAAAATTCTAGCACACCGGGCTTCTGTAGATAACGGTAATTTTGTTACTCCAGAATACATTTTAAACAAAGGCGATAATTACATAAATTTGTTTCATAGATATTGTCCGCACCGAATGTACCCTTTACATAATCCGGGTGAATTAGTACAAGAGATTCAATGTAAGTTTCATAACTTCAAATGGGCAGCAGACGGAACACCTATAAACAATCCTAAAAAATTAGGGTGCGGGAAAGCAGACATTGGAAAATCCGGATTAATATTTAAAAACTTTGTTGAACCCGATCACCACTGGGTAACTGATCTTGCCAAGGAACAAAATTTAAAATACAGTCATAGCGTTACAGGAACAAGCAAAGGCAGTTGGTTATGGCTAATGGATGCTGAAGCAGATCTACTTCATGTATATACCCAAGGCATTCATCCATTCCTTGCTAGACAAATTAATCTCGAAGATATTGTTATGGAACAAGGTGACGGTTGGATATTACAAAATCATCCTACTGGCTGGTGGCTGTACATTTTTCCATTTACATTTGTAGAATACGGTGCTCCAGGAATGGTAATGGTTAATACTGTTATTCCTCACGATATTAATAGTGAGTACGGGTTTGATTGGATAACGCAGTTTTACTACGACCCGGGTGCTAGTGCAGATAGACGGTTTATTTTCGAAACATTAGAAACTGTTTTTAAAGAAGACGTTGCTGCCGCTGAATTACAAAAAGGTAACTACTTTCCGTTAATGAAAGCTATGAACAGATACGAAGACCATTGCGTACATTTCGGTCAATGGTTTAAAGAAAACAAACTTTGATCAAGTTCTTCGTAGGTTAGCCAATACTCTGTGCCTTCTCCTATTTCCGCAGTCATTACATCTTGAAGGTCTTTTATAAATTCGGGGTGTGTTCCCGGAGAACTATCTATTTCATATCCTACTAATTTTTCTTTTACCTTCATATCGGGCCACAAAACTCGATGTATAGGTAATCTGGAACTCCATGAGCTTTGCTTGCCAGGAATTCTATTGTTAATTAAGTCTTGAATAATAGGCAACTCGTTAAATGATTTAATCAACTCCGGAGTAAACTCATACCAGTCGCATACATTTTCTCTGCCTTTTGAATAAAGATACATAGAACATGCATGATTACCTTCTCCTATGGGAAATAGCCATTTACCGTTTGTAAATTTCCAATAGGGCTCGGCATCGCCCATCACTGGAATATTATCTAAATAATCGGAAAACTTTACATGAGGTAATCGTCCAGCACGTATGCACTTACTTTTTTGAAATAATTCATATGCTTCATTTTCGTAAAATTTCTTTAATGAAAAGTCTATAACTTTATAAGGAATATTTAAACAGACGGCTAGCTCGATAGCAGATTCGACATCTCTATAATTGTAATTATTTTCGTACTTGAATATGAATGTGTTGTGTTCTATGCCAAGATCTTTAAATGTTCTAACAACAACTTCGCTATCAATTCCTCCAGATAGCATTACATCTAGTTGCCCTGTGAATGTATCTCGAATAGCAGACGCATTATTATATAATTCTTTGTAATAAGAATCTGCATTAATTTTAGATTGTAAATTTATGTGATATCTGTATAAAGAATCTTTGTTAGGTCTAAGAATGTATGGAACGTTATCAAAGCTCCAACTTAGCCATCCGTTACGATTTGAGTACATTATCTTTTAATTAACTTAATAACGTATCCCGAAATATCAACTTCCCACCATTGCTTTTTAAAAGTATAGTCTCGTGGGTATCTATGATGATTGTTGTGCCAAGACTCTCCCCAACTTGGAATAGCCCATAGCCAATTGTTAGAGCTTTGGTCATTAAGATTGTACGTTCTATATCCGCCAAGCCAATCTGGCTTATGGCCTATGTAGTTTACTACATTGCTCATGATGGCTGTAACAAATGCCGGAGCCCAGTGTAAGAACACCATTAAATAAAAACCACCTAACGCATACAATAGAACACTGTAGGCAATATTAATTGCAAAATAATAACGATGTAAAAATTGTTGGAACTTGTCAGTTACAAGAGACCGCATACGCCATTTGGTATCTGCACTAACTTCGTTTACATAGTCTAAGGTAAAGATTTTAATACCTTTGTACAAGGGACTATGGGGGTCATCTGGCTTATCGCTCTTTAAATGGTGATTGATATGAATTGCAACCCATGCAAGCGGACTGCCTGTACCCGCAAAACATCCTAGTACAGAAAATATTTTAACTAACAGAGGATGTGTATCATAACTGTTGTGTGTTAATCGCCTGTGAAATGTAACTACTATACCTAAACATCCGTACAAAAAGTACCCAATAAGGATTAATAACAATGCGTTAGTAGTTACACCATAGGTTGCAAAGGCTGAAATAGTTCCTAACAAAGTTAGGACTATAAAAATTTGTGCGCCGCGAGTACTTGATGCTAAGAATTGTGTCATAAGGATATTGTATAATCTTTATATTTGTTTATACTAGTATTTAACAGAGCAGATATGCTGCCATCTAGCAAGTATATTTGTATTAATAACTTTTGGTGTTGTTCGTTATACTTACTACCGTGCCAACAATGTCCATCATTATAAGCAAACCAATTTGTATCGCTGGGCATCTTTAGAAAAAACTTTTCAGATCTGTCGCCGGGTCGTGTAAAGAACCACTGCGGCTCTGGATCTGTATAATGAAACATTGCTCTAATGTTCCACCTATCTGTGTTGTCATCAGAATGTGCAGGAATACTTCTTACACTTTGAATAATCCTAACCCGTTCTATAGCAAACGGCAATTTTTTAATATTGTTGAACATATTAGGAAGTTCTGTACTAATGTCATAAAACGGTGCTTGCCAGCTAACGTCATATCCGTTATCGGATTTAAAAATATCAAGCCCGGTCCATGTAGATTGTGTACCTACAGGAACAGGCGAACCGTTATTCATTTTTACTTTTATTAAGTCTTTGGCCTGCGTATTCCATATGCTCAAGAACACATCCCAATTATCAGGTTCTATTTTTGGAATGTCTAACGGTGTTGCAATTATCATTTTCTTACAGCCTTAATTACATATGAAATTATATCGATTTCCCACCAACGTTCTTTTAAACTCCATGCTCCGGGGTTTTTGTGATGATTATTGTGCCACCCTTCTCCCCAGAGTGTAATTGCATAGGGCCAAAAGTTTGTACTTGAATCATTTGTGTTGTGATTTCTATATCCTAGTTTGTGACCTATAACGAGGAAACTGTTAAACATAAAGTGAGTCAACGCCACAGGAAGTGCCCATCCAAAATAAAATAATTCAGGACTTATCATTAACAGTACTAGAGCCCATATTAATACTAGTAAATTATAATACTTGTCTATTTCAATGTACTCTTTTTTAAGCAGGTCTCTAACTAATCGAAGATTAACATTTTTATCAAATTTAGAATAATCTGGGAATAACATGCCCCATAGAGTTAAACTAGGATAATGCGGATCTTCTTCTGTATCAGATGTTTTGTGATGCAGTCGATGAATGTATACCCATCCTATGATCCCGCCACGGCCTGCCATAAGCGCAAACCAAATGCATATCCATTTTACTATAACACTTTTAAATTCAAAAACGTGGTGAGAAAAATAACGGTGTAACATCATCCCTACACCTACGCCACTATATAGAAAGTAACTTATTAATAATAGTAAATAGTTCTGAGGTGTGAATTCAAACACCAATAACCCAACTAAAGATACGATGATAGTTGTATATTGAATAACAGAAACAGATTTTGAACTTGATGCTAACATTAGCTATTTAATCGTAACGATATACAGTAAAAAAATTTACATATGAATTTAATAACCGCAGGCCGCTTAGAAGATACAACTAAGTTTCTAGAATTTTGTAAAAATGCATCGCAAGATATTGATCAACCAGCGGCTGAAAATATGTGGCACAAAGAGTGGAATAATAATCCCCACACTTTGCCGTTTTTGCTGTTTAAGGGATTTAGATTTTCTCCACCAAACGGTGAGTTTTTTATAATAGAAGATCAAGGATCTATTGTAGGATGCAGTGGAATTTATACTAGCGAATTTTCTAAAGACATTGCTATTGCAGGTTGCAGAACTTGGATAACAAAAGAATATCGAAATAAATCGTTGCCTCGAGAATACTTACTTCCTGCCCAAAAAGAATGGGCTAAGAAAAATAACTGCAAGGCAATTGCATTAACTTTTAACGATTATAATAAAAACATTATTAACACTTGGAAAAGAATTCGGGCGGGAGAGCGAAGAAGTCCAAGACAACCGTATCACATATTCCACAATAACTTTAATGAGGTCGAGTTTCCAGTAACTATCCAATATACACCACAATGGGTCATTTACGAAATACTAGACAACTCTTTTAATTTCGATTGGCAAACTTTGAAGTTGACAAATGCACAGAAATAAAGTATCATGAACTATGACTAATATTTCTAAAAGTCCAGAACGAAATACATTTCAAGCAACCAAATATCTTGAGCGTAAAGCTGAAGAAGGTAAGACTCCTGAAAACAATGAGGATGTTGCCGCTATGGTTGACTACTACAAAAGTTGGAATGAGCTAAAAGAAGAGCGAGAAGCAGACCCTGCTTGGAAAAAAGACAACCTCGAATGGGACTTGCGTACAACAGATTGGATCTTAGAAAAGGTTCGTAAAGAAGAATACTATGCTCAAAATTTATATGCGGCCATGTGCAACAATGACTTTACCAAAAGAGAAATGTGGCCTATTCTTAAAGAGCAAAAATGGTCATGCAGTTGGCGATATGCTGGTGGTATAGTAGCAGACATGCGGCAAGAGGGCGATTATATCGACTGGTACTGTAGCGGCATACATAATGAATGGTCTGACGAAGAATACCGGAATGCATCTAAAGAAAGTCAAGAACGATATCTTTATGTTAAGAATAAGTTTGTCGGTGAAAGCGTAGTTACAGAAGAAATCGAAGCTGACCTATACAGATTAGGTTGGTTAGTTATAAAGGATAGCGAATGAGTAGACAAGAAGGTTACGTAAAAAAGGGCTGGGGTTATGAATTAATCTGGGCAACCAATGACAAGTACTGTGGAAAGATCATGTGCTTTGAACAAGTTGGGGCAAAGTTTAGTATGCACTTCCACAGCGAAAAAGAAGAAACATGGTTTGTAAATGCTGGACAATTTGCACTTAGATATATCGATACTAAGACCGCAGAACTAAAGCAAGTAATCCTAAAGGAAGGTGATACGTGGCACAACCCACCATTACAACCACATCAACTTATTGCTATGCAACCTAACAGTATGATTTTTGAAGTAAGCACTCCAGACAGTGTAGAAGATAATTATAGAATAGGGCCCGGCGATAGCCAGGCAGTATCGAATACAGAGGTAAAAAATGAACCTAACGTTTAATGCAGAAGACATTTTTGAAGAAATTCCAGGAGATCCTGACAATGTTATGCTAAAGTTTCCCCCAGAGTTACTTGAACAAACCGGGTGGAAAGAAGGTGATACATTAAATATTAAATTAGAAGACGGAGCAATTGTAATTTCAAAAAATGGCTAAAGAAGATTTAATTGAACTTGTAGGAAAAGTAACAGAAGTTCTTCCTAATTCTACGTTTAGAGTTAAGGTAGAAAACATGACCCATGAACTGCTATGTTATATGGGAGGCAAATTGAAGCAACATAAAATTAAAATAATTTTAGGCGACGGTGTTAAGATAGAAGTAAGCCCATATGACTTAACTAAGGGCAGGATTGTATATAGGACATAACATGAATTCCGTAATCGAACGTGTAAATTTAGTTTGTCAGACCGTTCGAAAAAATAATAAACACGGAATTAGTTTTAAAAAGTTAATTGGTTCTATAAGAACTACATTTAAAGAAAAAGATTTTGATTTAAAAATTATTACTAAAAAAGATAAGTCTCTGGACCCTTCAGAGTTTTATGTTAACGCATATTACGATGCGGATGATGATTTTAATAACGAAACTCCTATAGAAATTTTCATCTTTCATAACTTTTCTGACACTAATATCTTTTCTACAGTACAAATAACAGACCTATTAGTACAGGTATTTGATGCAACAGTACACGAATACAGACATCAGATACAAAGCCAAGCACGTAAGTACGAAGTTTATAGCAATCACGACCAAAGTCCTTACAGTGATTATCTAACAGACCCAGATGAAGTTGACGCTTATGCACTAAGTATAGCCATAGAACTTTTAAGATCAATGTCAAAAGAACGAGCAATTCGTTATATGTCTAGAATAACTGTTCTAGCCAAAATGAGATTAGGTACAGGCTATCTTAGTCCAAATTTAAAAGCCTACATAGACCACTTTGGACTTAAAGACATTACTAAAGTATTAGCCAAAAAGGTTTATAAACATATAAATGCACTTGACAAATCTCAAATATTTGTGTAAAATGTAAGCATCTAAACTAATAAATTGAGCGATAAATGTCCGAAACTTTTTCTACCCAACGTGTGTTAGAATTGGCTTGCGCGGCACAACGAGTCAACAAAGAATATATCAAAGAACCGCAGAGTGTCTTTGACAACGAAGGTAAATTCCTGTTCGTTAAACATACTAACAAGAGCCTAATCCGATGGGCACTAGGCATCGACAAATATGCAGGACAAGCTCCAGAATTTATGCCGCAGGATATCTTTATTCAAGACTGCGACAAAGAGCAAGCCGAGGAAATCCGTAAGTATTTTAGGCGTTTGGTGTTTAGTGCAATCAAAGGCGACAACGAGTTCCAAACAGAAGTAAATCAAATCCTAGAATCGGAAGAGATTACTGCTAATAAAATTGGTTATGTCGGATCATTACCATCTGTTTGGGTTAAAGATGTTTCCCGAAATCGAGTAGACAAAGCACTTAAGGCAGCAGAAGAAGGATTTTTAGCAGACGAAGGTAATTGGATTATAGATAAGGATGCAGAGATTATTCGTTGCGAGCGTTCAAAAAACTTTGACGCATACAATATTCTTGCTATAATTGACAATAAGATTGCCAGTTGGATGGGCAAGCCTGCTAAAATTGGGGCTGCTGTTATTCAAAAGGCCAAAGTTAAACAACACGGCGAGAATTGGCTTACTAAGAAAAACGAAACTCGCTTACATTATGTAAAGGTTGCACAATGAGCTATACCGAAGAACAATACGACGAGTTTGCCAAACGCATGGAAGAAAAGTATCCAGAAATGTTTAGCGAACCTTATGGCGGTTTTGCAGTCGGTGCAGGTTGGTGGCCTATTATCGAGGCACTGTGCCGCCAAATTGATTCTTACACCAAGTGGCGGAACAATACTAGAGAAGCACTGTTAAAGGATAATCCTCACAAACATCCAATTCCAGATGCTGTTCAGCAGGTAGTTGTTCAACAGGTCAAAGAAAAATTTGGAGGGCTACGTTTTTATTATAACGGCGGAGATGAATTTATTCGTGGTTTAGAAACAATGGCAGAAATATGGGCTAGCTGTAGTTGTGAAGAATGTGGCAAGCCGGGTGAGCGCCGTGGCGGTGGATGGGTTCGTACACTCTGTGACGAACATGAAGCAGAACGCCAAGCGAAAATGAAAGAAAGATTTCCAAATGAAGATTAAGGTAGTGTCGGATCTCCATCTTGAGTTCTCCGACATCAATATCAAAAACGACGAAGGCTGTGATGTCTTGATCCTGTCTGGCGACATTATGATTGCCGAAGATCTCTACAGGCATGCGGCCGCAGACTTTAATCCTTACAGCCAAGGTGCCTTTGCGGATCTTAGTCGTAGGATGGCTACAGCACAAAGGTTCCGTGACTTCTTGAAGCGTGTTAGCTTCCAGTTCCCTCACGTTGTTTATGTTGCTGGCAACCACGAGTTCTACCACTTCCGTTGGTTCCAAACCTTGGACGTTCTGCGTGAAGAATGTGCTAAGTTTCCTAACATCTACTTCTTAGAACAGGAATGTAAAAAGATTGACGGTGTTACGTTCATCGGCGGGACCTTGTGGACTGACATGAACAAAAACGATCCGTTGACTCTGCACGCCGTTCGTGATATGATGAACGACTTCCGCATCATTAAAAATGATAAGGCTGGGTTTACCAGTGTTAAGCCTGCCGACACAGTTGTTCGTTTTACTAAAATGGTCAAGTACATTGAAGCAGTTATCCAAGGAAAGTTTGACGAAAAGTTTGTTGTCTGTGGTCATCACAGCCCAAGTAAGTTAAGCACTCATCCGCAATACGCTAACGAGTTTTTAATGAACGGTGCTTACAGTAGCGATCTCAGCGACTTTATTATTGATCATCCACAGATCAAACTGTGGACACATGGACATACACATCACCCCTTTGACTATGTCATTGGAGAGACACGTATTGTTTGCAACCCTCGTGGCTATGAAGGCTACGAGCCAGATAGTGGCTGGAATCCTAACATTGTATTGGAGATATAAATGGGAAACGAAAACTTGGCGCCGCCAACACTGCCTAGCATTCCAGAAATGTTACGCATTACCGGAGGCAACACGGCTGCATTTATGGAGCAGGTTGCCCTGCACGTTGAGAAAATGGAGGCAGAAGTTGCTAGATTAACTCAACGTGTGGCAGAACTTGAGGCGCAGAACAATGTCTCTAAGTGAAAAAGACATAGTAATCTTTAAGAAGTGGCTAAAAGGTCACATCGCTTACGGTCCTACTACGGTCATCTTTACTAAAAAGGACGGTACGGAACGGGTAATGAATTGTACAACCAATCCAGAACTTGTTCCTGCCGAACCTATTGTAGAAGGTGTAGAGAAAAAGGAAAAGAAAGTCAATGAAGAAGTTATGCCAGTCTACGATCTAGATGCTAAAGGTTGGCGTAGTTTCCGATGGGACAGCATTAAACAAGTAAGGTTTACATTATGAGGCAGGTAGTTGGTCACGATTGCGAAATTCTTTGCGAAGATAATGGTCGTAAGATGGTTGCAGACATTCTTTATTTTAAAGAGAACCAATATCTTACTGTTAGTTTGGAAAAACAGTTAAAATTAGAAATGAAGTGGAACGGAAATATCTACGAAGGAAAGATGGGTCGTATGAGTTTTACTAGTGACGGTCCTGTTATTCGAAATTTTAAACAAGGTAGATAAAATGAAAATCGGTCTTAGCTACAGCCGTTGTATTCGTGATATTGTCGAAGGCAAAGTAGACATGGAAGATGTGCTTGTCATTGTTGCTCGCACGGATTTTGATCCACATGACGACAAGCAGTGGCAGGGTATTTGGCAAGGTTATGGTGGCGGAAGCGACGGAAACTTAATGCGCGGCTTCTTTGGAGGATCTAATCCAGAATGGGCCGGCTATACTGACGATGACGAACACTTATTTCGAAATGCTACTATCGAACTTTGGGAACAAGGTAAGTTCCATCAACCTCGTAAGTTTGGCGCTCATCCCCGACGTATGCCCTACTACTGGCTGGAAACATTCTTGCCAGATGATGAGCTAGATCGTAATCCTGCGGCCAAAAAGGCTTTTGAAAAGTTTCAAATGGTTGCAGGTCTTGTTAACGCTAAACCATTAAAGACTGAACACGAATGACTAGTATCCTTTCTCAAATTCAAACAAGAAACGTAATAACCGATGATGAATCGTTTAAAAGTGTTTTTGCCGATACTTATCGAGAAGAACCTGTAGTATTTGACGTAGACCCGTTAGTACTAAGTGTTCGTCTTAAAAAGATGAAGGCAGCTGACCCTCACGGATGGCACAGGATTGAGTCTCCGCAGGTTAAAGCACAGTTAGACGGCGAAGACTGGAATGATGCTATTAAAATTAAAGACTACTATAGCAAGAAGTTAGTTTGGAATTCGCTGTCAGACGAGAAGCTGTCTAACTATCGAGCGTCTTTACTGCAACTGTTACATCATCCTAAACACAATCTCTCTAAGAAAGAAGTAGGTATGATAGTAACTCTGCCACACTTTTACGAAGAAGATCAGACACTTGACAGTATTGTTAAATCTTATCGAGTAGCAGATACACCTCGTATAACTCCTAATCTTGGTAGATTTGCTAGAAACCTAACACTTATAGGAACAACTAATCGCTGGTTAAACAAAACGCATTTTAATTTCTATTGGTTTGCAGATGACAACAAGTTTGTCTACTCGATTCAATTAGCCAAAGATAACGTGCTGTTACCATTCTTTGAAGATGCTATTATGTCTAACGAACCTTCATTTGACACGTTGCTCACAAAGGTTGACTATCCGTTTAGTTACTATAAAATGTATGATTTTAAATTGTTGAAAAAGGAACAAAATGCCTAATTTGGTACCAATGGTTGTTGAGCAAGAAGCTCGCGGAGAACGCAGTTACGATATCTATAGCAGACTGCTAAAGGATCGTATTGTCATGCTAGACACAGATGTTAACGAACATACGTCTAGTCTTATTGTAGCACAAATGTTATTTTTGGAGAGCCAAGGAAATGAAGACATCACCTTTTTTATCAACTCACCAGGCGGGTCAGTTACTGCTGGATTGGCAATATATGATACTATGCAGTTCATTAAGCCTGATGTGGCTACCTATGTATTGGGCCAAGCCTGCTCTATGGGAAGTTTCCTTGCCCAAGCAGGAGCAAAAGGCAAACGACATGTCCTTCCAGAATCACGAACAATGATTCACCGTGTTAGTTCGGGAACTCCGGGCACCCGTGGCAGTGTACACGTACAAGAACTACAGTTTGAAGACGCTGTTAGGGCTATGGGCGAAAGCAAACGCCTAAACGAGCGCCTAACTCAACTGTATGTTAAGCACAATACTGCGGGTAAAACCTACGAAGAACTGTTCGAAACTATGAAATTTGACACATTTTTGAGTGCTCAAGAAGCTGTTGAATACGGGCTAGCCGATAAAGTTATTGAAAAACGTCCGTAAAGTACGCATTTAATTGGACACCATAGTACACTATAAATATTATTAGGAGTGTATTATGGTAGTCCGTAAAGCGTTCAACTGGAGTCTCTTGTCTAAGGACATTTTGTTTACCATGTTAAATGGTTTACAGGGTAAAATTGTTGGTAAGAGATTGAGTGTAGAAGCACTACACGATTTAATGTCTAAACACATTAAAAACCATTTACCTATTAAAGTTCGTCTAGATCGCAGTCCTAAAAATGACAAAGGTTACGTCTACGTAGGAGGCACTTACTACAGCGATTACGATAGAAACTGGCATACTAGGCATATTGAAATTATTTTTAGCTACAGCACAGATCAAAAATATTTTACATTAAGCCGTCATCGTTGGCTTAGAATCTGTAGTTTATTTGCAGACACTATGCTACACGAAATTATTCACTGTAGGCAATATCGTAGCAGAAACTTTAAGCGTATTCCAGGATACGAAAGCACAGCCTATTATGCTCGAGATCGAAAAGAACAAGAGTATTACGGTGACACAGACGAAATGGGCGCATTTAGCTTTAATATAGCCTGCGACCTTTATGAGCGATTTGGTGACGACTTCGACAGTGCAGCCAAATATTTGGATTCTAACCAATATCGCAGACACAAACGTAGCTCATTTTACAAGTACATGGCAACTTTTGAGCACAACCATAACCATCCGATTATTAAACGAATCAAACGCAAGGTCATAAGTCAATTGCCCAATGCACAGATCGGTAAGCCATTTCGAACATCAAACTACTTGACCTATTAATCTGTTTGTGCTATAATTAAGCATTGAATAACTGATAGGAGCCAAAATGAGTTTTGATCCATGCCCAAACGTTATTAGCAGTTTGGAAGATCACCCTAGCCGTTTGAACAAAGAAGCAATTATTCTTGCTCAAGCTCAAGCAGGCAATACTGTATTTTTTGAAGGGTGCCGGTTGGCTTTGGACCCTATGGTTACTTTTGGTCTTAAACAAGTTCCGGAGAAAAAAGATGAAGATGGTCCTGGCCTCGATTGGGGTACTTTTGTTGTGCTCGCTGGCCGTTTACGCAATCGTGACCTCACCGGCAATAGTGCCCGTGATGCCGTTGCTACGCTAACAAAACAAGCCACTAAGGCAGAATGGAACGGCTGGTACCGCCGTATCCTTATTAAAGACCTGCGCTGTGGTACAAGCGAAAAAACAATCAACAAAGTTGTAGAAAAGGATTGGCCTAACTATGTGGTTCCTATTTTTAGTTGCCAGCTTGCTCATGATAGTGCTAATCATGAAGGCAAGGTTAGCGGGAAGAAACTTATTGAAGTCAAACTCGATGGCGTTCGGGTTATTACTATTGTTTATCCAGATGGGCGTGTTGATCAATTTAGCCGTAATGGTAAAGAATTGGTAAACTTTCCGCACGTTAAAGAACAGATTAGTGCAGTTGTTAAGAAAGTTCCGCCGCCTTATCCGCTAGTGTTGGACGGCGAGATTATGAGTTCTAGCTTCCAAGACCTCATGACGCAGGTGCATCGCAAGAGCGATGTCAAGGCCAATGATGCTGTGCTCAACTTGTTCGATATGATTCCTCTAGAAAATTTTGAACAAGGTAGTTGGGACCGTAGTCAACTTATTCGTAGCCAAATGGTTCAAGCATGGGTTAATACACACCAAGCAGACTTGCCTAATGTTACAGTCCTTGCACACGAAGCAGTAGATCTTAGTACGCCAGAAGGACAAAAACGTTACAAAGAAATTAACGCTAAGGCAATCGAAGGTGGTTACGAAGGTATTATGATTAAAGATCCTAATGCCGGTTATGAATGTAAACGTAGCGTAGCTTGGCTCAAGCTCAAACCGTTTATCGAAGTTAGTCTTGCTGTAGTTGCTGTTGAAGAAGGCACAGGTAAGAATGTTGGAAAACTTGGTGCATTAGTTTGCGAGGGTGAAGATGATAATAGATCAATTCGAGTTAACTGCGGTTCTGGCTTTAGCGATGCCGACCGCGATGCTTATTGGCTGGGTCGTGATGCCATTATTGGGCAAATTGTGGAAGTCCGTGCGGACGCTATCACACAAAACCAGGATGGAAGTTACTCTTTACGCTTTCCGCGCTTCTTACATTTTAGAGGGTTTGAAAATGGCGAGAAAATTTGATATCAGGCGCTCAATGCATAAAGATATGTTATATGGCTCATTACTTGAGCTAAGTAAAAATCAGCGTGTTTGGCACGAAAGTAGTGTAAGTCCGGAGTATAGCCACTTGACAGAAGATGGACAAAAAGCTATTATACATGTTATTGAAGAACTGTTTCGCGGACTACAAACAATTCATAATCAAGAAATTAAAGAAGAAGCCAAACGTCAAACATTAGAAAGCCTAAAGGGATGATAGAGTTTACTCACCACATGAAAACTAGAGAAGTTAAATCAATCCGGCAAGGTGACGATGGCTTTATGTTAAATGATGGTCTGGTCATGTATCCTCGGGCAATGATTCATGTTCTGCCAGAATGTCCGGCTAACATTCGAGATTATATTCAATGGGCTATTAGCGAAGGTTATCTTAAAACTGTAGCTTATGTTTACGGAAAAGAATTAACATGGGAAAAACTTAGATGAAGATAGAAAAAGGACAACTCTGGGGGGTACCGGATGCGGAGTTTGTTATTAACAACGTTGACACAATTGAGGGCGAGATTTGGATTCATTACACCAACACAAAAACAGGACAGCCTTACAGTTGTCTTGAACCAGCTTTTAAGCAACGGTTTAGTCCTATAGTAAATAAATCAAAAGGAAATTAATATGTCTACACTAGCATATCGTACAGCAGATCAAGTTAATCAAGCTATGGGCCGTGTTTACGGTTACATGGCAATGGCAGTTGCAATTAGTATGTTTGTCAGCTATCAAGTTGGCATGAATCACGACCTGCTACAATTCTTTTTTACAGGAATTATGAAGTGGGTTGTTATTTTTGCACCGCTTGTTGCAGTTTTTCTTGTAGTTCCGTTTATCGGTGCGAACCCTCCAAAGGGTCTAGCAATCGGGGCGTTAGCTGCATTTGCCGGCATAATGGGCCTGAGCTTTGCTACTATCTTTGCAGTCTACACCCTCGGTAGTGTGTTTACAGCATTCCTGGGAGGAGCAGTATTGTTTGGCACTATGAGCTTCTACGGTTACTTTACTAAAAAGGATCTTAGCGGGCTAGGTAGTTTACTGTTTGTCGGCCTAATTGCAATTATCATTGCTAGCATTATTAATATTTTTATTGGTAGTACTGTAATGCAAATGGTTATTAGCGCAGTTGCTATCTTGATTTTCTTGGGTTTAACTGCATACGACACACAAACAATTCGTGAACAAGTGTCAGAAGATACCGGAACTGGAGTTGAAGTTCTTGGTGCATTAACTTTGTATTTAGACTTTATCAACTTGTTCATCAACTTACTACAACTATTTGGCGTAAAGAAAGACGACTAAAATGAGATCGCACTATTGGACAATTGGCAAGTTCGCAGACTGGGTTCGAGGAACACCTAAGCTCAAATGCGGCACAGCAGAAGAATGGGACGAATGGCAACGTAAGGCCCAAGGCGAAAGCCGACTTCGCTATTGGCTTGCAGAAGAAGGCCTTGATTACCTTCAAAAGATTGTCTTCTGGCCTACGGATAAACTATATGCAGCCAAGTATTATATTAACAACCGCTGGGTCACCAAGACCCATGCTCTTACTGCTAGTCCCCGTGATATCCCTCGCGGTGAGTGGCGTGATGTTGGAAACCGTTTTCTACCTTGCCTCTTTAATGAACTAGTAGACTTTGTTGAAGTTGAACTTGCCTGGTGGCATATTGCCTGGGCGGAAAAAGATGAGAAGCGCAAGTATAACGCACCGTTCTGGGCCACTGGGTGGTTCCGTTGGCGTACCTGGCGTTGCCCACAAGCAGGTCTCGATAACCTCGACTGGCAGAGCAAGCTTCGTCATACTGTTAACGACGGCTGGGAAGAATGTGATCCTAATATCGGAGAACTTACACCACAAGCTAAAAATGCATTGGAAGTTCTAGCACTGTACAAGTGGTGGACCGAAGTTTACCCAAATCGACCTGACCCGCACGATGCTAGCGGTTGGAGCGAATATTGCGAGTTAATGCGTAAAGAAAAAGGCGACGGTATTCGATGGATTGGTGTAGAGTCTAGTGTTCCTTCAACAAAGGCATTGGGTCGTAAAGCTCTTAAACTTACACACAAAATTGAAGCTGGCTACGAAAAAGAAGATACTGAAATGATGGTACGTCTTATTAAAGTTCGTAATAGCCTATGGACATAACATGAAACTAGACGTCCCTTATAAATTTATCGATTTAACTCCGGATGAGGCTTTATTAAATTTTGATTTTAATCTAATCTCATTAGAAGAATGGACTGAATTTACAGGGTTAAAAGATTCACTTCATGTGTTTAAAGACATTTATACTCGTAGAGTATTTGGTCCAGGTCCACATGCATGGAAAGATCCGTCTCTGATTAAAGACCTTACATATTTTCATCAAGATAGTTCTATCAATCCTTTGATATTAAACGAGGTATTAAAGTTAGAAAAATTGTACGGTGCTAGAGCTATTATGGGCTCACTTGACGGAATGCCTGCAGGATCAAGGATATTTCGGCATTTTGATCAAAGTCCAATCTTTCATGTAACTAAACGGGTGCATCTACCTTTAGTATCTCATCCCGATGTAAAGTTTTATATAGACGATGTTCCACATTATTTTCCAGTAGGAAAGTTCTTTGAATTTGATAATTCTCGATATCACGAAGTAGTAAACGATTCTCCTGTATTGAGAATTCATTTAATTGTAGATCTATTACCGGATGGATATAAGATATAAATTTGTTAGAGTTCGTGGTCGTCGTAAGTGGATAGCCGAAGTATGGAACCCGGAACCTGATCCTTTATTAAACCTTTCGGAATTCGATGAGCCATATCCAGAAGAAGTTTACGTAGAAATAAACGAATGGTGTGAGAAAACGTTTGGATATCATGCTCGTACAGCATTTCATATATTTGAGTTTAGAAATAAAAAACATTTAGATTGGTTCTTACTACGATGGCTTTAAAATGTAAACACTGCGGAAACGATGTTCTGTACTCCGAAGAGTACGATGCCTATTATTGTGATCCTTGTAACGAATGGACAGAGGATATTTGTACAGATCGCGACTGCGAATATTGCAAAAATAGACCAAATCGTCCAAAAGCTGTCAACGAAGTTTCATCCTAAGGCGTTATATATATGTAGAGATAAAAATCTCTACATAACCAAAAGGAAACTTTAAAATGAAAAAGATCGTAGCCCTAATTGCAACAGTAGCCGCAGTCTCTGCATTTGCCGCAGAACCAGCCAAGACAGCAGTAGTTGCACCTGCACCGACAGCAAGTGCTCCTGCACCCATTAAAACCGCAGATTGCGGAACAAAGCCAACTAGCCAAGGATGCGGTAAAGTTGCGCCGGCACCGACAGTCAAACCAGTTATCGGAGGTGACGCCGGGAAGGCGTCTGTCAAAAGCGAACCTGCCAAGGATCAAAAAGCCGAAGCTGCTAAGAAGTAATCCTCTACGTTTATCGTTGTTGTCTACATTTGATAGCAACGACGATATCGTAGTCGACGATGAAGACATTTATGTTGGATATCGTCGGCCAGAGGTTGCTGAAAAGCCCAAGGTTGTTGATCATGATAACGATGAACTTAGTGACCACGTCAAGTTTAGACTGTGGCTCGCAAGGCAACTTGCTCTTAAAAAGTACCAAGAGAAGTGGGGATGATTCCCCACTTCCTTTTGGAGCTACACGCCGACAACTCTTATCCGAGGTTAGGGGATATTTAGAGTTACGGAATACGCCTGATGACATTGCACGTAAAACAATGTTAGACAGAAATGTTGTTATTGACCTAATTAGACAACTAAATAATCCATAAGGAGACTTTTATGAAACTACTCGCTACCCTATTACTAGGTTTGAGTCTAGGACTTGCTCAAGCCGCTGAACCTGCAAAGAAACCAGAAGGTGAAACAAAAGATGTTAAAGCTAATGGTAAAACTGTAGAAGTTCGTGTACCAAAGAGCGCACACGTTGACTGCAAGGTAAAAGAAAATGCAGACAAAACTGAATGCAAAAAGCAACCAAAAGAAATGCCTAAGATTAATAAACCAGTCACAGAGAAGAAGTAATATAGAACCCACCCTTGAGGTGGGTTTTCTTTTGACTAAAATTTCTTAAAGATAAGTACTATGTTAATTAAAAAGCTCTATGGAACACAAATATATTAAACTAGTTCATTCTAATCCAGAACACGAAAATTGGTTCGTAGTTAACTGGTGTCTCGGTAACACCTGTAACTTTGAGTGTAGTTATTGTCCGGCAGCATTGCACGACGGAAGTAAACGATGGCCTGATCCTAATACAATTAAAAACTTTATTGCTAAAGTTAAAGACCACTACTTCCACAAAAATATTTACTTTGAATTCACCGGCGGCGAAGTGACCTTATATAAACATTTCTTAGAGATTTGTCAATTTTGTACAGAAATGGGCGTTAAGGTAGGACTTATTAGCAACGGTTCTCGCACACTTCGCTGGTGGGAAGAAAATAAACAATACTTCGACCACGTGTGCCTTAGCTATCATCCCGAGTTTGCAGATGCCGAACATTTTATCGAAGTAGTAAAGATCTTGCATAATGATGTTAGGACACATGTAAACATTATGATGAGCCCCGAAAAGTTTGAACAATGTTACGAGATTGCTGATACAGTAAAGGACTTGGGTAATTTGTCAATGGCTTTACAACCTTTAATTCATGACTTCGGAGATACACTTTACGATTATAATGATTTTCAAAAAAGAATTTTTGAAAAACAACATGAATTGCTAACTAGGCATATTAAGTTTACAAAGTCATTTGATTATTATAGAGGTGCAATGAGAGCAGTTGATGGAAACGGTGAAGGACCGACTGTTAGTGCTCATAGATTTATTAGTGAAAGAGCTAATGACTGGTCAGGGTGGAAATGCTATGCTGGAATTGAGCAGTTAATTGTTGACATGGACGGTACTATTCATCGAGGATGGTGCAAAGTTGGTGGACAAATAGGTCATATAGAAGATCATAATTTAGAATTGCCGCTTGATCCTATTGTATGTAATAAAACTATGTGTCATTGTAATTTTGATATTATGTGTACTAAAGAAAAATAACATGGATGATAACAACAATAAACAAATTAGGATATACGACGAATCTGAAAAGTACATACGATTATCAGTAGACGAAACAATTGCTAGGGGACTAAACAAGTGGCAGGGGTGGCAATGTAGTGCCGGCGTTAAAGGCCTTTATATAGACTACGATGGTAATGTTTGGGTGTGCAACAGTGCAAGTTCTAAATTAAACAAATTTAACTATGCTGGCTGGGAAAAGTTTAGAGACGAAACACAAGCCGTTACTCCTGAATCTGAATGGTCTACAGTACACAACCTAATAGCATTAGACTATAGAAAAACAAAAGAAGCATACAGAATGGTTCTGCCTAATACAGACGAGGCTAAAGAAAAGAATCCAGGGTTGTTAGGTAATATATTTGACGGATATACTTTACCTAAAAAATGGTTTAAATGCCCGTGGGAGTCATGCGGGTGCGGTGCCGATGTATCTTTAGCTAAAGCAAAGTCAATAATGCATAAAACATTGTTATCTGTTGACAGCGGAGAGTGGGAAGGTCGAGACAAGACTATACAGTTAGTAACAGACAATATAACAACTCCTGTAGGCGTAGAGACTAACTATCCGTTACCTTATCAAATATTGTGGGATATAGGTAGACGATGCAATTATGACTGTAGTTACTGTTGGAGTGCAGTACATAATAGAGTCGAAGACCATAAAGATTTTAATTTATTAATTGAAACATCTGACAAAATTATTAACAACTGGGCCAATGGGGGAACTATCCGATGGGCATTCGGTGGCGGTGAGCCAACACTACACCCTCAATTTTTAGATTGGATGAAACATTTAAAAAGCAAGAATCAATGGACTATGGTTACTAGCAACGGAACTAGAGATCATAAATATTGGACTGAAGCTGCTAATTACCTTAATAGTATTCTACTAAGCGCACATTTCGATGGCTTACAAACAGAAAAAGAAGAAGATAGGTTTGTTAAAAACGTTGAAGCTATTTGTAAAGTCTTTGCTCAATCAACTGACGATAAATGGATTGAAGTTAAACTGATGGCGCCGCCAAATCACTTTGATCGAGCTGTAAACCTAAGAAAGAAATTATTAGATCTTGATTTGTTAAACAAGCAAGGAGTTAATGGAAGAATCACCGGAACTCTAAGTATTGTACCTATTCGATCCAGAGGAGATAGTGGAACATTAGTTAACTATACTGATAGCCAATTAGAGATTATAAAAAACCAATAATATGAAAAACAGATTTGAAACAAGACTTTTAAATGCTAAAAATCATTTAGAAAGAATTGAGTTGCTTAACGACCCCGAATGCCCAACTTGGCTCATTAGAACCTTATGTTTAGAGGATACAGAACTTGAGGTGGTAGAGGCAGCTTCGAAGCACGAGCGCTGTCTACCGATCTGGAGGGACAGGGCACAAAAACGAATTGCTAAAATGCAGGGTGTATCTAAGTATACTGATGCACAACTGCATGAAATTATGAGCAATCATGATTCTAATCGTAGAGCAGCATTAGCAGAAGATATCGAATGTCCTAGTTTCATATTAAAAATATTCTGCGAACAGGAAACAATGAAGGATGTAGTTAAATGTGCTGTTGCTAATCCTATCTGCAAAGAAGATTGGGTTAATACTGCATTAGCAAGATTCCCTGACATTGCCAATGAAGGTACCTTAGATACTAGACGCAGGCGAGTTGATATGTTTAATCAAATGCAAGAAATTGCATTATTAGAAAAAGAACATATGAATCTTAGTAAAGGCGATAGAGATCAAATTATTCTAGACCATATTAGAAAAAGAGATAAAATCGATCACGCTAATAGCCATCTCGGGGTGTTTGATGATACGTCAGATATTAGCTATGTACATAAAGAAGTAGAATGGGCAGAGACTAGTAAATCGCGAATTGCCCTTGTAATGGCACCGGCTTGGGGTGTATTATTCCCACCTTACAATATTGCTAAACTAACTGGGATGCTTAGAAAGCACGACTACAGCGTAAAAGTCTACGACGGCAACATACAATCATTCCATCATTTGCAAGACACCTACGGAGAGGACTACTGGAGATCAGAACGTTATTTCTTGTGGACTGTTAAAGAAAACTTTGAGAAATACCTATTGCCAAAAGTACAAGATCTATTCTGGAAAATAATCAAAGACATTGTTACTAGTAAACCTAAGGTCATCGGATTTAGTTTGTACAGCACAAACAAACATGCTAGCATATACATGATGAAAGAAATACGACGTCTGCTACCAGACGTTTGCATAATCGTCGGCGGTCCAGAAGTTGCAACTGGCGGCGAGGAGAAACAATTCTTCGACGAGGGATTAATTAACTATGTCTTTGTAGGAGAAGCAGAAGAAAACTTGCTTCAGCTGTTAGAGAACTTGCCAGAAGATTATCCAGATAGACAGCCAGTCGGTGATACTAAGAGTAAGCTAGACCTAGACACATATGCTTATCCTGATTACACAGACTATGTCTTGTCAAACTATCTACACCAAGACGGTGTAAGTATTGAAACTTCGAGAGGATGCGTTGCACAATGTAGCTTCTGTGCAGAAACATACTTTTGGAAATTTAGAAGTATGACTCCGGAACGTGTAGTAGAAGAAATGGAACACCAGATTAATACGCACGGTGTGTCTAGATTTTGGTTTGTTGATAGTCTAGTTAATGGCAATATTAAAAGTTTTAGACAGTTAGTTGATATTATTAATGAAAAAGATCTAGGCATTAACTGGAACAGCTATGCTCGTTGCGATGGCAGAATGGATAAAGAGTTTATTGAAAAGATAGCAACAAGTGGGTGTACATGTCTAAGCTACGGCGTTGAGTCGGGAAGTCAGAAAGTACTTAACGATATGCGTAAAAAGATCGAAGTGTGGGAAATTGAGAACAACCTTAAAGATAGCTTCAACGCAGGTATATTTGTTCACGTGAACTGGATGGTGGGTTTCCCAACAGAAGAGCCACTAGACCAATTACATAGTTTACAACTATTATACAATTCTAGAAAGTATATCGGCGCTATTAGTCCTGGATTTACCGCAGGACCTGCTAATGCAAGTCACATGGACACTGACTGGGATGTCTACGGAATACAGTGGAAAGAAGTTGTATGGGACAACAGATTCTTAGATAACTGGTGGACTACTGATTATCAAAATACAAATCTGCATAGATTTTTAAGATTAAAATTTACACACATTTGGTTTGAAATAATAAAAGACTACAGTGATAGTATCATCATTAACAGCCAGCGTTACGACAAAGTAAACGAGTTTTACACTATTAGTATCAATGCCAACCCTAACAAAGAATATGTTAAAGTTGATAATTTTGTTAACCTCGAACGTCTAGATAAGATGGAGTTTAAAAACTCAATTGCTAATGAATACTTTGGATTTGCCTATTGTTTATGGATTTATTACGGTGCTTGCCACTTTGAATTTACTTGCGATCAAACAATTGACAAAGAACAATTTGGTAACTTCTTAAGTAACATGTATGATTCTAAATTTATATTTGACATCGATAGTGAAGGTAATTATAATATACAGTTAGACCATACGTTTACACATGATACATTAGACGAAGAAAAAAAGATATTGTATAAAATCGAACGTGAAAGAGAAGATAAGAGTTTTACTATGTCTTACTCCGACCGAGGAAATATTAACAATTGGGTATCAACCGTAGAACAGACTAAAGAAACTGTCCATGAACAATATCGAAATAAAAAGAAAATAATTAAAATAGTTCAAGAAAATTAATACATGGATAAGAAAGTTTTTAGATTAAAAGAAAGTAAAGTGTTTTGCATGGCACCATGGGTGCATATTGCTAATATACCTAACGGAGACATTTTGCCCTGTTGTATAAGCCTTGACGGATCTATGGGCAATCTTTATCAAGATGATATTAAAGATATCTGGAATAATGATCGATATAAAGAATTTAGAAAAGATATTTTAAATGATAAAGAATCAAAGCATTGTCAAAGATGTTATAAAGAAGAATCATGGGGTAACAAAGCTACCTTAAGAAATAGTTTCAATTGGCACTTTGAAAAAGATTATGACTTGTTAATAAATCAAACAGCAGAAGATGGCACACTGCTAGATATGAAATTCTTACGTTGGGATTTTAGATTTAGCAACTTATGTAATCTTGCCTGCACCACTTGCTCCGCACAGTATAGCAGTACCTGGGTCCCTATTACAAAACAAATGGATCCTTGGTTTGAAATGCCTCGCTTTAATACTAGCGATATTAATAGAGATAAGTTTATTAATACTATCAAGGATCAATCTAGTGTTGTAGAAGAAATATACTTTGCAGGAGGAGAACCGCTCATCCAGTCCGAACACTACGAAATATTAGAGCAAATCGAAAGCATAGGACGTTTAGATCAAATATCATTTACTTACAGTACTAACTTAACTAGCTTATCGTATAAATCAACTAACGTTGTTGACTATTGGAGCAAGATGAAAAACTTGCGCCTGTTAGTTAGTATAGACGAGATTGACCAAGAGCGTTTACACTATATCAGATATCCTGCAAAACTAGATAAGATTATTGATAACGTTCGAGAGTTAAACAAGAACTTAACAAAGCCTGGACACAGTTGGTCTGTAACTCCTACGTGGAGTTTAATGAACCTCCACAGGATTAAAGATATAATTTCATTCTTTAAAGATAATGACTTGCTACCTCCTAATTTTAGTGAAAACTTACACTGGGAATGGGATATACATAATATCATTTTAATGCATCCAGAACACTTATCAATATCTTGTGCATCACCGGAATGGAAAACATTCCTAAAAGAAAAACTCAACGAGTATCAAGACTGGTACTTAACAGAAATGATTCCTTTAAAAAGGCAAGACCTTAGAGATCAAGCAACTTCTGCTCTTAAGGATAGTATGCAAAGATTCTTTAACGCATTAAACGACCAGGTAAATTTTGATAAAGAAAAATGGCTAAGCTGGGTTAATTCATTAGATAAGGTTAGAGGAACCGACTTTGCAAAAACATTTCCAGAACTAAATTGGCATTTACAATGAATAACAACTTTAGAAAACACACAATCTGTCCTATACCTTGGTATCACATGTCCGTACAGCAAAACGGCGATTTTAGAGCCTGCTGTCAAAACATAGATGATCCTTTTGGAAAATTTCCAAAAGAAGAAAAGGGTTGGTTTTTAAATGCACAGTACGACGAATGGGATACTGTTAGAAACCATGAGGTTGCAAAAGAACTTAGACGTTCTATGCTTTCAGGTGAAAAACATTCTCTTTGTAACTTATGTTGGAAAGAAGAAGCTAACGGATTAAATTCAAAACGAATCTACATGAATAAAATTGCTACAAATGGCAAAAGATACGATATTGATTTTATAAAAGAAAATACAGAAGCTGACGGAAGTATCGACCCTGCAAAGTTTCCTTTAAATTACTTTGATCTTCGATTTGGAAATTTGTGCAATCTCAAATGTAGGTCCTGCGGTCCTAATGATAGCTCACTGTGGTATGAAGACTATCACGCACTAAGCGGCGGCGGAGATGAGCCTAGATGGATGTGGTTCTACGGAGCAACACGATACAATATTCATAAGAATGGTAAAGTCTTTGAAATAAAAAGTACTAGTGGAGTCCCAGGTGAAAACGACTTCGAATGGTATAATAGTACTATGTTTTGGAATCAATTTGAAGATAACTTGCCATACTTAGAACGATTATATCTAACGGGCGGCGAGCCTACAATTAACAAAGCACATTTTAAACTGTTGCAAATGTGTATTGATGCCGGAGTAGCACATAAAATTCACCTAGAATATAATACAAATATGTATGCTATGCCTCCTAAGATTTACGATCAATGGAAACATTTTAATTCTTTAGATATCGGGTGTAGCATTGACGGAATTGGAGAAATGGCCAACTATTTAAGGCCCCCTTCAACCTGGGAAGTCCTTGAAAAAAATCTTGACGATCTAGGAAATAATGAAGCAACAAACATTCATGCAAAGCTCAGCACAACTGTTAGCGTATATAATGTTATAAACTTTTTAGAATTAGCAGAGTGGCTTGTACAAAAGGATTATAAAATAATACAAAACATGCCCGCGTTTCATGTGCTTCACGGTCCAGACTATATGAGTTTACAGGTACTACCTTTAGAAACTAAGCAATGGATAGTAAGTGAGTACGAAAAATTCTTTAAGGAATCCGAACATAAGTTTGATAAGAATTGGAGCATTGCTTTTAGAAAATTCTTTACAGGTATTCTTACATTTATGATGGCCGAGGATCGATCTAACCTACTACCTTTGTTAAAAACAAAAACAGAGCAATTAGACAAACTAAGAAATCAAAACTTAAACGATGTTGCACCGTGGTTAGCCAAAGTGTTAAAGAGATATTAAAATGACTATTGGATTTTTTGGAGATTCGTTCGGAGACTGGGATAATAATCCCGACGCTGTTGTTAATGGTACAACTTTAAAACAATTATCATGGCCTGCGTTAGTTGCTATGCAAACAGAACAAAAATGTATTAATACGTGCCAAGGCGGTGCTTCTCTTTATTACAGTTACACCCAATTTCTTAAATATGCCGATCAATGTGAAACTGTTGTATTTTTACTAACTAATCCCGGAAGATATACTATTCCTATGAATTTTGAAAAGGCATTGCCAAATAGGGCTCATCTTAATGGATTAGGTACAGTTGATCATTGGTTATCAAGAAAAGAAATTACACCAGTTGAACGAGAGAAACTAAACTATCTTAAAGGATTTTACATATCGTCTGACTTTGCATGGGAACATACTGCATGTAATTTACTAGTACAAGAAATTAAAAGAATACGTCCTGATGTTATCTTAATTCCATGTTTTGATTTTTATAAAGAAATTATTGACGGTGATCCTGTTAGCTTACAAGATATTATGAATCTTCAAATTAAATCGCTCGGGTGTAATTTAGAAATAATGGACTTCATTTCCAAATATAACGAAACATTTGTTACCTGCCATTATACTCCTGAGACAAGTAAACTTGTGGCAAATTGGATTATCGATAGTATTAAAAATAAAAAATGGACTTGCAAGTTGCCAAAACATATAGAACATGCTAATTCTTTGGATTTCTACTACACCAAAAATAACAAATAATGGTTGACTTTGTGCTAAAACGAGTATATAATATACATATTGTTTAATACACAAGGAGCACAAATTGGCTACTAAACTCAAAAAAGCAAGCATTGCAATCCGTCAAAAAGCTAACCGCGACATGAGCCCTAGCTGGGACGGTGCCCAAGAATGGGACGGCGATAAGTTTACAGCCAACTTCCGTCGTGCTATGGAACACTATCGTCTTGAGTCTAGTGTTAAAGAACTCAAAGTTAAAGTTGTAGAATGGATGCACAGCCAAGGCTACGACCGAGCAGATATTCGCGCTATTCGCAAAACTAAAGACAAATACTTTAACGGCACTATGGTCGGTGTTGCCGCTTGCCTTGTCAAGGGAATGCCCGAAGTACATGAAGGTTTTAACTTTGGTAAAGATACTAGCATATGGCTTAAGGTCGAAATTGAAAAGGTTATGAAGGAAGGCGGGGCCGATCTCGAAGAAGACGAAGACGCACCTAAAGAAGAAAAGCCTGTGGTTATTATGCCTAGCATCCAAGAACGTACTCGAGATGCGGCTTATGCCATGACTACTGAAATTGAAGATGCATTTGAATCATTTCAAACTGATCCAGAAAACTTTGATCCTAAGGCATTCAAAATGCTAAATCTGCTTAAAGGCAAGGGTGCTAAGGCTGCTCACGCACGTATTATTCGTGACTTCTATGGGCGTGATCTTGCAGAACTGTTAGAACTTGCCAGCGGCAACGCAGACGAACAGCTTCGCGAAGGCTACAAACATCGTAGCCGTAAGCAGATTAAGAACTTGATTGCATTCTTGCAGGAAATCGAAAGTGCCTGTAACATGCTCATGCAAGAAGCCAAAGTTAACAAGAAACCTCGTAAGGTTAAGGCTGTTAGCAAGGACAAGGTTGTTAGCAAGCTCAAGTACAAGAAAACAGACGAGCCCCTCAAGCTAGTTAGCGTTAACCCTGCTGACATCATTGGCATGAAGGAATTGTGGGTTTACAATACTAAAACTCGTAAATTGGGCAAGTACGTTGCCGCAGAGTTTAACGATCTTGGCGTTAAAGGCACTACAATTACGGGATTTGATGAGTCCAAGAGTGTGCAGAAAACACTACGCAAACCTGCAGATCAACTCAAAGAGTTTAAGGCAGCAGGTAAGGTTGTGCTACGCAAGTTCTTAGACGAAATCAACGCTGTTGACACCAAAATGAACGGTCGTATTAACGAAGAAACTGTCCTGCTTAAAGTAGCATAAAACAATTAGGGCTGTAGATAAATACTCAAAAGAGAGTATTTTCTATGGCCCTAAACGTCTTTGAACCCCTAAAATTTAGCACCCAAGGTATTAACGATCTAGCGACACGAGAATCGCTAGTTGTATCCGACGGTAAAATTACAGTAGAAACTGTTGAGCCCACAAGAGCAGTTAGCTTTGCAGGCGGAAGTTTTGCCGATGTAGACGGCAAAGGTATTAAATGGACCGACGGTCGCAAGAACAAATCATTAGTATTTAGAAAATCTAAACTAGTATCCGACATGAGCTTTAGCCTCACAGAGGAACAAGAATACCAGATTAATGATACTTCTGTTTTAAGTTTTAGCGAATTAGGACCTACAGTTGTAAAAAGTAATTTAAAGCAAGTAGGCACACTTAAAAATTTAAATGTATCTGGTGATGCTACCTTTGGAGAATTTGCTGTTTTTAGTTCTGATCTAAATAGATTAGGAATCAATACAGAAAATCCGGGTGCGGCAATTGGCATTAGAGAAAACGGTGTAGATATTGTTGTCGGTAGTATTAAGAATGATACTGCTATCATAGGAACAACATCTAACGATAATTTAGACATTATCACAGATAATACTACAAGGGTTACAGTTTCTAGTAACGGGGATGTCCGTGTATTTGGAAAACTAATTGTAGACGAAGTTGTTACACAACGTTCTAGCCCTTTAACTTTTAAAGAAACTCAAGACGATACCAATTACGGAAAAGGTATTTTCTGGATGAGTGCAAAAGGTCAAATAAGTAGATTTGCTTATCAAGCTAACCCACAAAGAATTTGGTCAACAGAAATTATCGATTTAGAAGAAGGAAAGTATTTTTCTATTGGTAGCGCACCTGTTTTGTCTAAAAATGTTTTAGGTGACACAGTTATCGAAAGTAGCTTACAAAAGTTAGG
>JACCDO010497791.1_pt1 | contig 45284 bp, 58 predicted proteins | sample 7446101 | NCBI WGS metagenome assembly JACCDO01 (sample SAMN15323440, study PRJNA562643) | freshwater metagenome | isolation source: river surface water | place: USA:Blue River Watershed | collected 2017-08-16 | reverse complement strand
ATGGACAAACTAGACTTATTTGACCGCATTATTTTTTATGGCTTCATTGTCTGCTTATGGGTATCCTTGCCTATGAGCATATGGATGTTGTGGGTGTTGCTTGAAGCCTTTATCACAGGATTATTATGACTCTTATTCAAATCGTAGGTGCTGTAGCTGTTTTTTTAGTATTGATTTTTGTCTTGTACAGACACATTGGTTTTTTAAAAATACGTGAATGTTACGGACTATGGTTTAGTCGTGAGTATTGGACCGACTATAATACCGTGGAATTTCTGTCTTGGGCAGCTAAGGCTGTGATCATTGTGCCAGGTCTTATTTTTGGCATACAGCTATGGTGGTTGTATTTCTTTACACTAGTAACTTCAGCTACCCTGGTTTGGGCCAGTCGTGTTAAGGCTCTGCCTACATTGGTAGGATTTAACACTATTTGGATTTTTATTAGTATCATGGTGTTGGCACAGCATTTGTTATAAATACACACATGCCAAAATATCTCATGCCCATGGCCACTTGCCGTGAAACTAATCAAACAGTCAAAGCCAATGACCTTGGCAAAAAGTACGCAATCACTGAACGCAGTTTTGCTTTGTTAGAAGCACAGCGTCTAGCTGCAAATATGACAGCTAAAACCAGTAGAACCTGGACTGCTCGTGTTGAAGAATACAACACGGACAGCCAGGGTCGTACTCGACTTTAACGATACCAATAATTAACTGAAGTTTCGTTTTCTTGATAGACTTCTGCACCGTTCTTTAAGTGGAATCTACGAGCCATTTCTGTCTTTGGACTTAGGGTAACATAGGTTTCAACTTCGGGCATTTCTTGTTGAATTTCTGCTTTGGCCTGCTCAATCAATCTGCGTCCTGCGCCAGCTGCATATGACCAAATAGTATAAAACACCGCAGTATTGGTATTGACCACTGTTTCAGTTAAATCATCTACGCTTTGAGGAATACGTTCCAAAAACTTAACACAAGTCACTGCCAGTGGGCGATCTTCTTCGTCTTTGAGTACAAAGATTCTAGAGTTACCATTGACTCGTTGTTCTGCAGGAATTTCTGGACGAACAGGGTCGTCCTTGATTAGTGTAAGTAAATTGTCTGATAAATCTTTGATGACGTGTAGCATTTCGTGCCCCTTAATATGCGTATTTATTAATTACCAACAAAAACCCGGTTTTTGGCATCAATACCCATTGACTGATTAAATATTATACTGTATAATAAACATATCATCAACCACAAGGAGTTCAAAATGTTAAACTACACAGGCACAATTCGGTCAGCCAGTGATATCAACTCTGCCATGGGCAGAGTCTATGGTCACATGAGCATGGCTGTTTTGGTATCTATGATAGTCAGTTATTTCGTAGGCACTAGCCCTGAGCTATTGGCCTTTTTCTTTACAGGTATTACAAAATGGATTGTGATTTTTGCACCTTTGGTATTTGTTTTTGCAATCCCTGTGATCTTAGAGTCACAGCCTAGCAAGGCCATTTGTCAGCTGACCTTGGCTGCGTTTGCTGCCATTATGGGTCTGAGCTTTGCTACAATCTTTGCAGTATTCACCATGGGCAGTATCACTTCAGCCTTTATGAGTGCAGCCGTGTTGTTTGGTGTAATGAGCTTTTATGGCTACTTTACCAAACGCAGTCTAGAAAGCCTAGGACAGTTTTTGTTTATTGGTCTAATCGCTATTATCATTGCCAGCATTATCAATATCTTTATTGGTAGTAGTGTGATGCAAATGGTTATTTCAGCTATTGCTGTGATTATCTTTTTGGGCCTAACTGCCTACGACACACAGCAAATTCGTGAAATGGTAACCTATGAGTCTAACCCCAGTGTAGAAGTTATGGGTGCGCTGACTCTGTATCTAGACTTTATTAATCTGTTTATTAACCTATTACAGTTGTTTGGGGTTAAAAAGGATTGATGTACAAAGTAGTCTATTACATGACCGCAGGAACACTAACATCAAAACTGTTCGATACCCTCAGCGAAGCTTTGGTGTTTTCCGTTTATTCGGTCAAGTCAGGTAATGTTTATGAGATTTATAAAGTAGATTAATCTAACAGATTATCTTGTTGTTCTAAAGAGAGCTCGGAATCTTCCAGCTCTCTTATTTTTTCGGCAATGGTATCTATAAGACCTAAATTGCGTAGAATCTTAAACACTAGATTTTCCACTGACCACTCTCCGGCACGCTCTAGACCAGCTTTACGCATCTTAGTAATCTTTTCTTTGACTGCGCGAATCTTTTCAAGATCCTTGCTGAGTAATGCAGTTTCTATGTCATGTATCATAGAATCTTTTTTAGCTTCCACAGCAGCATCATCTACTTCCGGTTTGATTTTCTTTGGTTCAACCAGCCATTGATCTTTGACTATGCTATACACGCCTGTGCTGTGGTGTTCTTCTTGTTCGCCTTGCACGTAACATTCTACGGGCAGGCCTTTGATTGTGATTGTATGCTGTTCTGCCCACAGTGCCTTTTTAGCATTAAAAAGCTCGCGAGCTTCAGCAGTTACTTCACCTTTGACGATCAAGTGAAGATCTAGATCTGAATGTTCAGTCCAAGTATAATTGGCGTTTGATCCAGTAATTGTATAATCTATGACATTAAGATCTATGCCAATGAATTCTTCAAAGGCTTCAGCAATGTCATGTAGTTTAGAAGATACTTCTAAATCTAAAGAATCGTTGTCCGTCCATATTTTAGGATTGAGGCGACGATTAATAGTAACAAGGTCTAATGATTCTGATAATTCTCTGAGGCGCATTCATTATTTAGCCCACATTAAGTGGTAAGCTGCGGCTAATTTATCGCTGTAAAATTCTGCTACTAAACGGCAATACATGTCGTTGCGTTCTAAGATCATTTGACATTGTGAATGATCTTGTTTAAGTAACCAATTAGTTTGATCTACGCCAATAGTTTTATGTACTTTTGGCCAATTAATTTCAATGTTTTCGCCTTCTTCAGGCAACCACTTTAGCAGTTCGATTTTAAATGTCTTCATCGTCCCCGCCCAGGTTATTTAAGATCTCACGCAACTTAGTACTTTCAACGTTGGCTCGAACCTTGCCTATGCTAGCGCCTTGGGCTGGATCTATTTCACCTGTTTCGGAATCAATTCTCTGTACTTCTGTTTTACGTTTAATCTGTTCAATGATGCTAGAACCACCACGACTTGTAGCACCACTGTGTTCTTGTTCATCTTCTGGTAGATCACTGATCTTAAGAGTTTCAATATTAAACTCTAAGTCGATCTTCATACCTACACCGCTGGAACTACGAGTCTTCATTAACTGTAATTGATAACGTCCACGCTCACGCATTGCACGACTGGTAAAGATACCAATCACGTTGTCAGCTGTTTGAATCTTTGACAAACCTCCTGAAATATGACTGTGGTCAAATTCAACTTCTTCTACAGCACCACGATTCAACTGTGCCGCTGTCACAAACACACATTGCTTTTCCATAGCTAAGTTACGCAGTTCTTCTGATACATACTTGTCTTTGACAAACAAGTTTTCTGCTGAAATCTTCTTACCGATTGGCATCAACAAGTCCATATAATCGACTAATAACACATCGACCTTTTTGCCGCATTTAATTTCGTATTCTTTAAGATATGCACGAATGTCATTAACTGTTTTACCACTTGGCATGTACTTGACCTGTAGCATGCCAGACTTCTTACCGATCATCTTAACTTTCATTTCGATGTCATCAAGATTCTTAAAAATCTCTCTAGTACTTACGCCAGTGACCATTGAGTCAATACGCATACTAACTAACGCTTCGGAAAGTTCTAGTGTTAGATAAACAACATTTAATCCTGCTAGAGCAAAATTAACACCTAGGTTAGCTAAGAACAAAGACTTACCTGCTCCTGATCCGCCTGCAAAAATATTAAGTTCGCCTCGATTGAATCCGCCAAACAATTTACGATCCATTGCAGGCCAGCCTGTAGATACTTGACCATTCTTGTCTTTGAGTCCCATTAGACGTGCTCTAGGATCAGCAAAATAGTCTGTACCCATGTCGCGAGCAAGACCAATCTGCACAGCATCTTTAATTAATGCTTCAACTTCACCGTAATTCTTTTTATCTAACAAGTCTGCCGAACTAATAATTGCACGTTCTAGAGCTTTGTGACGAGTAAATGATTCAAACTCGTCCATGAGCCAATCCATATGCCCATCTTTGATATCTTCTGGCTTTTTCAAATCTGTTCTACAATTTGCATTAACCATTTCAAAGTCAGGTAACACATTATAGCCCTTGGCATATTCATTAATGAATTCCGCGGCATCTTGCAATTTGCGATCAAACAATGTGTGATCAAAAATGCCTTGGCATCGCACAAATACTTCTGCGTCTGCTAGCATTAATTCTAAATATAGTTTTTGTACTTCGTATCCGTAATCTTTAATCATATTAATTATTATACACTTTAATTAAACACATGTACATCATATTGCTGTTCAAATAGTCTAGCATCTTGATGATTATTAACCATGGGCTTGCCTTTGATGTTTAAGCTGGTATTCAACAACATCGGACATCCTGTGCGCTCGTACCATAGTTCTAAGAGTTGTCTAAATGGTGATCCATCTTTTTCAACTGTCTGAACACGACTAGTCCCGTCAATATGAACGATAGCAGGAAATAACTCAGGATGCCGGCAACGAGCGACCACTTGCATATATGGACTGCTGCTGCCAGGGATATCAAAATAATGATCAGCCAGCTCTGCCAAAATTGCTGGCGCAAACGGTCTGAATTTTTGTCGTTGTTTGATGTCATTTACTTTATCCTTTATATCATGTCCTCTAGGATCTGCAATAAGACTTCTGTTGCCTAATGCTCGAGGACCAAACTCAGCACGACCACGTGCAAGTCCGCATATCTTGTGTTCAACAAGATAATCTACAATCTTTTCATTGCTGTCGTAGTGCCCCATGTCGTATCCTAAAAATGGATTAAATGGTTGCACCTGCATATGACGCCATACTGGGTTGTGTGCTAGAACTGCTCCAATGGCTGATCCAGCATCGCCAGGGTTTGGCATTATATAAACATTTTTAAAATGTCTATAAGTAATAGGGTTTGCTACACAGTTAAGGGCACACCCTCCCATGAGTACTAAATTTTCACTAGGCACTAAACTACGTGCATATTGTAAAATACGGTCTAAAAGAGTTTCATAGACTAGTTGTGTTCCTGCCGCAATATCAAACATGTCTTGCTCGGATGTTAGTTCGGGCTTCCAATCTTTACAACCTCTATGAAGGTTTTTCTTAAACTGAACCAACCCGCCCATATCCCACGTTGGAATATAGACAAAGTCTCTCATAATATCGCCATACAGTCTATTAGGGTTTCCATAAGCACTCATCCCCATTAATATGTATTCTTCTTCGTTGGGCTTTAACCCTACACGTTGAGTCATAGCGCTATACCACAAACCAACACTGTGAGGATATTCTTCACTGTAATAACATTTTAATTCGCTGGCATCTGCGTTCCATATAGATAATGTCTGAAACTCGCCTATTGCATCAATAACAACAATGCAAGCGTCATCGAAATTACTTGTACAATACCCGGCCGCTGCATGACTTCTATGATGGCTGGTATATTTTATAGGTGCTGTAATACCATACTGTTCTAGATATTTTTTAATATTATTTTCTTTAAATGTTAATCCTTGACCTGAAAATAATTGCCTAACAGATTTTAATATAGGTCGTTCATACCAATATACTCGGTTAGGGGCGCCCCAGCGTTGAACTGCATACTCAATAAGGTCAGCATGAAGATGTGGATCATTTTTAATTCCACTAAATCTTTCGCTATGACTTGCAAAGACTAATTTTTCATCACAGAAAACTGCCAAGGCAGCATCATGACTGTTTGCAGATATTCCCCAGCTAATCATTTGTAAATGAATGGATCACGTTTTCTAAGTTCAGCCATTCTTTTTTTAAATTGTCTATGTTCTTTAAATTTTCTAAAAGGCCATAGTAAAAACTCAATTATCTTTGATATCATATTCTATTCTCTCAATTTTATGCTCTTGTTGTTTCTTTGCCATACTAATCTTAATCGCACCTTTTTGCGCAGTTTTAATTGCATCAACAATAACAAATAACTTGCCATAACGCATAACAGCATCAGCAACGTCTTTTACATCATCATCCCAATTAGGCATTGCCACTGACCAATCTAATTCAGCAGCCCGATCAAACAATACTAATCCTGCTTTATCTTGGTCTGGTATTACAATAACTTCTGCCCCAAGACTATTAATTATCCGACTTTGTTGTTCGGCAATTTCGTTAGTGAGTAGAGCAACTCCACCTACTGCTAGTGCGTCAAACGGACCTTCGCATACAAAAATGTACTTTTGATCTTCAGTTTGTTTATCGAAGTTAAAGACAAAATGCGGATGTTGATCTGACAGATATTTAGGCTTGCCGTTATTAACTTTACGTGCAGTATTGCCTACAATACGGCCCTGCCACTTAAACGGAATGATCACACGGCTTTCATATCCTGCTGCAGGACTCCAAAAGAATGTTCCGTTAAACGGATCATACCCTCGGCTAACAACATATGCAATGACTGGTTCAAGTTCGTGTTGTATGTCTTTCCAGTATTTGCTGTTCACCCAGTCTAGCAAAGGCAATGAACCTTCCGGAAGTTCTTTATCTGTAAATTCTAATTTAGGTTCGTGATGCTCTGGTTTGTAATCTTCGCTTTCAGTTTTCATTGCTTCGAAAACTAATTCTTTAATTGTATCTTCACTGGCACCCATCCAGCGTGTCAGCGTTTTCATTTTTTCGCCTAACGGACTCCCAGGTTGCCAACCAGTTGAAAACTTGCAATTGAAACAATTATAAACAATGCCGTTTCCGTCAAACCGAACACCTGCTCGTTTTCTAGTATCTTGTTTATGTCCTCTATGATGACAGCAAGGCGCATTAAAACTAGTCCAACCAGAAGGACTGTGTTTAGCACGTGGAGGAAGAAGAGAACGGAACTTATCTACAACAAGAGTCATACATACAGTATACTACCTGTATAATACTTTGTCAATAGTTCCTGTGTTTGATGTATCCGGAGTATGTTTAATTCTTAACCAATTGTATTTTCCCACTACATTTTTGTATTTTTCAGTTGTTAAATCAACGGTTGCAACAGTGGCCCATTTGGTTTCTCTAGGTGTTGCGCCCTGGTCGTCCATATTTCCTTGAATTACAACAGTACCGGTGTAATTGGTAGAATAAAATTGAAATGTGTGGTTATTGGTTACGTGGGCATCTATAATTGCACTATCGTACCACTTAGGTGTTGTTTCACCTTGTGTAAAAGGATTGGTATAACTAAAGGTATTTACAACTAGGCTCGGCTCTACGTTGCCATATACATCGCCGGAAATTTCTAAAGTTCCAACTGTATCATATTGACTATCTACATACATAGGAATTCTAGATGTTACTTTATAATCTGTAGAATCTACATCCGATCTAACTTCTTTAACAATGCTATAGTTATAAAATCCGTTATCTAAGTCTAATAGTTCGGCCTCTGTTAATGTAATAGTTACTTTGCCAGTAGAAAGGTCCATATCGCTGAAATCTTTTTGTAACACTAAATCTTTTGTATCTCTTGCAACTAGGTTAAATACCAAAGTAGATCCAGTAATGTTACTGGCCTTTTGATCACTGTTACGAACTTGAATGTCAATGCGATTATCAACACCACGATATATTTTTAGATTACGATTATACACTTTACGATACCTCTCTGATGACCAAGTGTCCGAGGGACTGGTAAATACATCTAACTTATTTGAATATAAATAAACTGGATTAAATTGCATACATTAACGGACCTTTAACATTATTTATCGAATGAGAATAACAACAAACTTACAAGAAAACTTCCCGTTCATTAGCGTTATAAACCACGTTAATCAAGAATACGTGGGCATAATTATTAACCAAGATGCACAAGTTACTAGCATCTACGATTACTCATCTATAAGAACTGAGATAGAAAAACAAAGGTTTTTAGAGTTAGGCGAAACTTGGTGGTGGGAATCAAACCGACAAATTCCTATTAATATATTCCTAGCTAGAGAAATACTCGATTTTAGATATGTAATTAAAAACTTTAGTACAAAAGATGTTAAAGTATTAATTGGTCCATGTACTAGCTTAAATGATATTATTGTTAAGCGTATTAAACGTAAATCAATTACGTTAGTAAGAAAGAGTTCTTAAGAATATCCGTAGCTAATACTTTCGCAGATTAAATTCATCTGAACCACAATAGCCATTGCATAAGCTGTGGCGTGACTTTTCTTAAAATAGTATTCTTCATTCTCTGGTTTGGTCCAGACTTCCTTCATCACTTCGTCCCAAGTCTTTCCTATCAGATGTCGCTTGGCTGGTCTGATCATTGCTAGTATTGCCGCTAGTTGTTCCACACTCTTTGGCTGCATTTCTCTTAATATACCACCATGCCCGTTGACGTGAAAGAGCAAGCTGTTGAAGTCGTCCTGTTCCAAAAGATCCCATAATGGCTCCGTGTTCATTAATTGTATTAGATGTTCTTCGTTTCGAACACCGTTGTACAAGCCTACATTTAAAAAATCTATTTTAAAATAACCTTGCTCTTCTGCCTGATCATAAGGTATTGCACATACATTTTCTACAGCATTAACAGGAACCTCGTGGAAATACACGCCAGTATTATGTTTAACTAGTTTATTATTGTCGTCTCGACTAGCTCTAACATGTTTGAATAACTTTAGTGCTTGTTCTCTATCAGTAAAGTCAATATCAATATCAGGCATTTATTTTTTTCCAATGACTAGGTCCTTTTGCAGGATCTTCGTGACCTATATATCGTTCGCCGGTCTGTAGGTCAATAAGCATCCACTTACTTGGACATTTTGTTTTTACTTCTAATGTTACAGATTTTTCTAATTCTTTAACATCTCTGCCGTCTAATAATGTTCTGGTATTCATTGTAGTTTAGTAGTTTCAAATAGTAACAATGGCAATGTTTCTGCTAAAAATTCTGCATAGTCTTCAGCTTCTTCCATGTCTGCAAAATTGCTAAATTTAACATACACAGCAGGTTCTTCGTCTGATGTACTCATTACTTCAATTTCAATATCGTCACTAGATATAAATTCTTCGTTATCGGCTAATTCTTTTTCTACGTATTCAATTTTTGCTTTCTTTGTCATTATAATATCTTAGCCTCCTTAATTACGTCTTTAACTAGTTCTAAATCTGCAGGCAATGCTTTAAATCTTCGCATCCAGAACTGAGGGTCGATAACGGAACCAATAATTGCTAATTGCTCGTCATTCATCTTGCGCAACATTGCCTTGCCTTCTTTGGTATTTAATATGATCCATGGGCTAATTAACCCTTCATTTATGTCATGCGTTGCTCGGTTTAAATTAACATAGGCAAAGTAATGTTCCCAAGAACTGTTATTCTTTTCACCCCAATTCATCATAGTTTGGATAGTACGTTGTATAGCACCATCTGCAGGTTCTACTTTAATTAGATCACTAATGTATTGACTATACAATTCATCTCTGCACCAATGATCTAATTTAACTCCACTCTTGATAACAAAGTCTATAAACCTTTCTGGGTATATAGGATTTGTATTTGACATAAAGCTGCCAAATTTAACGAATGCAGTATAATAAGGGCTTGATGCAAATTCGTCAAATGTTTTCTTTTGTTTGGCTTTTTGCGTAAGCTCGTAAAAGCGTTGAAATGTCAATAGACCCATTTGAACATGCCGTTCGTCTTTGCTAAGGTGACGGCGTTTTTGTTCGCAAACATGAACAAATAAAGTTTTTTCTTTGGCAAATAATTTGCCGCAGTATTCACATTTATAGTTTAAGTCCATTGATCGCTTTTTTATCCCAACCAAGGTCTTCACAATATTGTTTGATTTCTTTGTCTGAGGTAATGGCTGCAAGTGTGGCAATGTCTGCTCGCTTCATGTTAGGAAATTGTTCTGCTAGAAATTCTTCTTTTTTATTCTTCTGTGTCTTTAGTGGAATATATTCATGGAACTGAACCTTCTTTGATTCATGACTACATAAGCACAAAGTTTGCCAAACTAATTTAGGATGTTGCTGTATGTCATTCCAGTTTTTATTATAAAACTCATTTACTGTCAAAACATAATGTTCTTGGAGTTCTCTGTTATTAGATTTAACATTACTAATATAACGATTTAAATTCCAAAAATCACCTTTGATTTCTTTTCGGCCTTCGTCTGTGGCTGCATCCCAAAGCTCTTTCAACCCCATATCTACTGCTGGGATCATGTCTTTGAATAGATCTACGTGTTTATTTTTACCCATGGTCTTTTCTGCTTAGTTCATATATAATTTTAACACGATCTAATGCATATTGCAATTCTTTATTGTCCGATGCAGCACGTCTTATATCATGCCATAATGCATCTTCTTGCCTATTAAAATCTTTTTGTTGCCGTTCAAATGTTCTACCGATTTCAAATCTTGAAGCAGTAGGAGATCCAAATTCTCTAGCATAGGTTATGCCGTCGGCATGTTCGTATATGTATTGTACGTTTGGTTTAAGTTGTCCCATAATCATTCTTTATAAATCATAATACAATCTTTAGGCCAGCTAACTTCCATAGTATAACCCCATTCCAATAAAAGATCAACCGCTAAATTTCCTTCTTCGCCGTAATATGTTTTTGAATAATTTTTTTCTTCCATTAATATTACAGGTTTATATTTTTTGATTGTTTGTTCAGCGCCCTGTAAAATATATGGTTCGTAACCCTCGCAATCTAATTTTATAAACCCAACATCTGTCAAATTAAAAGAATCCAAAGTTTTACAAATATGGTCTCCAGAAACTTCCTTATTAATATGAGTTCCAAAAGTTGTTTTTTTATAAGTTAATGAAACAGTTTCTTCTTTATTGCTCAATCCGCAATCACAAACTATCACATTTTCTAATTTAAATTTTTCTATATTTTTTTTAAGACACTCTCTAACCGGAGTATCTACTTCAAACGCATAAATTTTAGAAAATTTGTTGCTTAAGTTAGCACTCATTATACCGTAATTAGCACCGGCATCTATAGCTGTGGTAAAATTTTTAACAAACCCTAGAGCAGTGTTAAGTTTGCCTTTTTGATAGTCGATAATAGTTGGTGGTTTATTATCGATAGTATCGGCCTTTGCAAGTGCCGAGTATAATGCACGATCGCCTGGAATAGTTTCCCATTCATTAATGTCTTCATATTGTTTTGTCATTTAAAATCCCTTGTTTCTTTCTACATTCCATGCAATGGCTGTTTTCAGCCCTTCCGGTTTAAGATCATTCATTACTATTCTTTCACCTAACGGAAGACCAAAAATAGCATAGTTATATCTAAGACCGTTGTCGTCTAAAATTTTAAGACTTGATTCTCTATATTTTTCTTCTCTTCCAGTAGTTATTATTATATAATCTTCTTTAGGTATTGATTCCCATAATTCTTTTACTCCGGGTAATAGATGATCATTGCCGTTAATATATCCGTTGTGATTTAATATTGTTCCGTCCAAATCGATAAACCACGTGTGATTTAAATTTGTTGAAAGAGCAAACGGTATCATAATTTTTTAATACCTTGTTCTAAATAATAAAGACCAAGATAAAAACTTCCTATAACACTATCGATATCATCTTTAGCGTACCCGCTTAATGATAACCAAATAAGTCCGTGTAGAACTTCTATCTTAGCAATATTTTTATCAAAGTATTCAGTAAAAATTTCTTTACCTGCATTAAAAAATGGAGATTCTTCCATGAGAACTTCAGCAGTCTCATTATCTACGTGCAGCTTAAATTTTCTACGATTAAATGTGTCATACCCACCGATGGCACTATAATACACTTTAGCAAAGTCATACATAGGGTCACCCCATATACCCGGTTTGGCAAAATAACCTCGAGGATCTATGTACCATACCTTGAGATTTTTATCTACTAAAGTATTACTAAAAGTAGGGTCACCATGAGTAGGAGTGAAAAATTTAGGATTTAATTCTTTAAAAATTTCCTCAAAGATATCTAAATTTGTAAAAACATTTTTGCATTTAAACCCATTAATTGTAAATGATTTTTGATCAAAGTTGGGGATAATCTTACTAACGCTATTAACTCTGTCAATAGTTTTTTTAATGTAGGTGTCTCTAACATCTTCTTCTACACTAGATTGTGTTCCGAGATCATGCAGGTATGTTAGAGAATCGAGATAGTCTGCTAACACCGCACGTTTTTCACGTTCAGATAAATCATTCATTTGATATGCATGATTTCCTTTAATACGCTGCATAACGTAAGGTTCTGTAGATACAATTTTTGGTATGCGTCTAAAACCTAAATCGCTTACGCTTTTATACCACGACTGTTCTTTTTGTATCAAATGCCCATAGTTAAGATCGATTGCACGTTTTTTAACAATGTCGTCTTCAAGAATAACCTCATTGAAAAATCTACTAAACCCGGCACGATCGTTCTGGGTTTCTATAGTAGCAAAGTCTCCTAGCTCTTCTAATTCCTCACAATCTACTGTATGAAATTTGCTTACATTTTTACTAAACCATTTAACAAATTCTCCACTAGCCGGCGGCTCTGGAAAGTTTTTTGCATATGAAGAATAGAATATTCCGGGAATTCCTCTTGGACCCGGCTGCTCAACTAGGTCTCCTGCCTCAGACACAGTCCAGCGGCAAGTAAATGCATGAGTTGTAATTACCACAGGATGGTCACAAGCGACAATTGTAGGAAAATCATCAATGATTAAATCGCTCCATGTGATAATTAGTTCGGAATTTTCAGGTACTTTTCTAAGAGCTTCTGCTATACCGGAACAGGTTCCTTTTTCATTTGTTTTTCTAATGTCAAAAGAAACTGCCGGGGGATTTACTTCGAGATATTTTTCAAGTTGATCGTAGGCGTAATCTCCAATAATATGAAAATGTGCATTTGGAAATTTATCAAATAAATGATATAGCAGAGGTTTTCCTCTTACGCTTACAAGACACTTGGGCTTGTTCCATGTATGGTGACGGAGCCTACTTCCTCTTCCGCCAGCTTGAACTATAATGTGCATCATAAAATAATAAAGTCGTTAGGTACTGGTTTTCCGTTTAATGTGCCATCTTCCCAATGATATAAACAATACGGCAAATGTCTTGTTTTATGCACATAGTGAATAAAACTTGTGTTATTAATTATAAATGTTTTAAGATTTAATTTATTTTTTCTTCGTAATTTATCAAAACAAATATCAAGACATCTAGTATCTTTTGGAACAAACTCGCTGTCTGATATATTATTTCTAATAAAGTTAAAATCTAATTTTGCATTAACAAGACAGATACCAAAAGACCACGTATCATTTTGCATTCTATAAAAATCTAAAGATAGGCTATCAAATTTATTATTTGTAATTAAATTTTCAGCTTCTTTTATTTTTGATTTTATAAAATCAAAATTCCTTGTTAAAAACATTGTGTCGTCTGCATCTATTAACCAAAAATAATCTTCTAGTTTATTGTGATTAAAACAAGTAAAGTTAGCAGCAGCAGCTTTTTGATATCTAGGATCGGGTATTAAATTATTAAATTGATCACCGGATGTGTAATCTGTATTAATAATTTCTATTTTTTTATTTGATCTATCGAGTATTGACACTAACAATTCTGGAATAGGGTCTTCATTAACTCTAAATAAATCGCAGGCAAGAACAATGTCATAATCTTGAAATATTTCTATCCAAGACAATAAACACATGTAACCTACAGAGTCAGCTTTATTAAATTTTAAATAAACCTTCATAGAACAACCACATCGGGCTTAAGAGGTTTATCCCATAGATTTCCCCTATGCCATACATAAATTCCATGAGGCATTTCTGGATAATTATTAACAGAATGTTGAAACGCTACTTTATCTATTACAAAATTTTCTAATCTTAACACGCCTTTATTTTTTAACAACTGAAATGCAGTATCAATATTTCTAGCTAACCCTGTAGAAGAAACTTCATCGGAAGAAAGAGTCTCTATTAATTTCCAAGGAGTATTACTGTTAATCAAACAAACGCCAAACGTCCAACAGTTGTTCAAATTTCTATAAAAATCTAAACTAAAACCATGAAGATTTTTTTCAAACATATACTGTTCTGCATTTGCTAATTTTTTTCTTATAAACTCGTAATCCCTAGATAAAAACATTGTGTCGTCGGCATCTATAATCCAGAATGCCTTAGATTTACCCAAATGTTGAAAACAGGTCATGTTTGCTGAAGCCATGCCATGTTTTGCCCCTTTGAGGCATTTACAATAAGTTGGGCCTATAGAATAATCACTGTTAATTACTTTTACTTTGTATTCATCAACAATTCCTTTAAGGAATTCTGGTGTTGGATCTTTCTGAGGATCATAAAGGTCGCACAAAATAAAAGTTTCATACGGTTTAAAAACTTCGCACCAATATTTTAAACATAGGGCTGATGCAGGATCAGTTCGATTTATTTTTAGAAATGCTTTCATTTTTTACGCTTTCTCCGAAGAGCTTTTTCTATTTGTTCTTCTCTTCTTTCTTTGCCGCTACCTTTATAATGCAACATAAATCCTTCAAATATTGCATTGAAATGATTTTTAGTTGTTCCGGAAGGTGAAATATTATTTGAAGAAATTTTATTATTTGATTCAAACTCTTTTCTAATTACATCAAAGATATGCCCATCGTGAAATTCGGATTGTGTATATATTGCATCAGAATTATAATACCACTCGTAACGATCAAAGAAATTTTTTGCCTCTGAATGCTTCATATCAAAAATTAAAAATCCAGTTTCGGTATCGGTTTCTCTTCCTATGTATCCTACAAATTTTCCTTTTGGTAAAAAATTTATAAAGTATTCCGGATCTACTACATCGTATATTTCAGTATCCGCATCTAACCATATCAAGTAATCTAAATTTTCTTCTCTAGAAGCATGGATGGTCGCATATACCTTATGTGCGAATCTTACCCCGTCGTACCAAAATTTCTTGAAAGTTCTATGTGAATTTCTTTTTTTAAATTCGACTAAATCTGGACAGGTAGGTTCTAAATTTAAAAATTTTACATTTCCTACATCTTGTAAATCTACATTATCTTTATAGATAACAACATCAATATTTTTGATATTTTTAATACAACTTTCTACAAAATGCTTTGCATAATCATAATAACCTGCATCACTAAATGTTGAAATTAATTTTACTTTCATTTATATTTTCTTTTTAAATTATTTAGAAAAGCCTACTGTTTCTCTTTCAATATCATCGTGGTCAAACTCTGCCCAGTATAATTCAAATGCAACTGTGTCTTGGGTAGCTTCAAATTGATGGTACTCGCCGGGTGCAACTTTAGTAAATTGTCCTGCCTTTACAATAGTTTCATCAACCAAGTCATAGTTATTTTTCCACACACGTATAATTAATTCTCCAGATTCTACAAAAAAACCATTCCATTTATACTTGTGTTTATGTTTAGAACATACGCCGCCTTTGCGGGCTTCAATACGGTGAAACTCTAATACACCGTTAGCTTCAAGGAGCTCTGTTGCGCCCCACACTTTACCTGCTATCATAATATTCCTTTAATTTTTAAAAATAAGTATTGATGTTTCTCACACCATCTATATTCAAATACCGGATCTCCGGGGCCAGTGACCATCGAAGTTCCTTTATATGCTAGTTTTAACCATAGATATTTACCAGTATAAAAACACCGTCTAGGAATAAAAGAAAAAGTTAATTCCCAACCAATGCATCTCCTATTAAATGCTTCGTCAGACCACATCACACTAGTTTATGTAATTGTAAAACTTCGCTCTGACGACTAACTTCTTTGACAAAAAATGCACATGGCGGGTTTGGACCATCGTGTAACGGTACTGTCAATAGTTGTCCGTTTTTCATTTTTGGAAAATACCAACGAACATCTTGATAGATATTTAAAATTTCAATAGGCATAAATTCTGCTTTAAATCCTTTGATAGGATTAAACACTAATGCATCAAACCCTCTTTCGTTAATACTGGTCAATGGAAGGACTTCGGGGTCTAAACCACAGTCTTTATCGCCTACTACCATGCACCAATCTAAGGGCATTTGAACTTCATGATTGCCTACCCTTAGTAAGATTGCTGGGCTATTAAATGATTCTAAAAAGATCAGCGGCATAAAATAAAAATCTGGATCTTGCGGATTACTATTGTCAAGGACGCTAAATCTAGTATCTTCATCTACCTCATCTGGCAATTCATTTAGATCGAATGCCGTATTGTTTAATGTTAAAATTCTCATTGTTTTTTCCTCATTATTACATTTCTGTGTAAGCTATCCCATGCCGCAATTTCGTAATCAAATTCTTTTTTACAAAAATCAATTGCTCGAGTATCATTGTTTTCTTGTTCGGCAACTATTAAAGGATTATATTTTTTAATAGTATTGACTGCTCCTTGCAAAACATTTAGTTCGTATCCATCTACATCAATTTTAATATAATCTATATCAGGCAAATTAAATTCGTCTATGGTGTAGAGTTGCTCGTCAAACCATTTTTCTATAGGAACACTTCCTGAAGTAATACTACCAGCACCGCTTGCTTTAATAATTTTATGGTCTTCACCAACTGCACATTCAAAATGTGTAACCTTAGATAAATCGACATTTTTTTGAAATAATTTTCTTCTTCTATAATCAAAACAAAAAACATGATTGAAATCTTTGTGAAGATATCTAGTATATTCGCCATCCCTACAACCTACATCGATTGCGTTTCTTTTATTTGAAATAAAAGGTAAACTAGCTACCCATGTTTTTTTACAATGGTGTTCTGGAAATTCAGTAGTGCCATCCGGGCTGTAGAAAAAATCACGATCATACCAATCCCAGTTATACGGATTGTCTAAAAATATACTTGGCGTTATAGGATATGTCATATAAAAAACTTCTTTACAAAATTTTTAATAATTGTAGATACTGCCCAGTTTGATACATGCCTGCTATCGAGGCCGTCCTCTTCGCCGAACCCCTTAACATCTGCGTGTGTTGGTACCCATTTTACTAATTCAAAACTAGGCCAATAATACAAATTAGTAAATTCTTGTCTTTGTATTTCTTCTATTGCTACTCTTAAAATACTTTTGCTAACACAATCACTTACTATACACGGACGATTTTGAAAAGATGCATTTAACGGAACTGGACTTAGAGTAAAAATAATTGGCTTATTACCGCAATGAGTTTGTATCAATTGTATGATTTGTATCATATTTTGTACATTTTCTTCAACTGTACTTACAACACATTCGTGTCTTTCAGGATCAAACAGTTCGTTTGGCACGCCTCGCCAAAATACACCTTTTGTTTGTTTATCTCTCCAAACTTCTGATAATCCAAATGTTATAATAAACCCATCATAATTTATAAACTTTTCTCGAACAGTCTTTTGCTCTTCGGCACTTTCCCATTTAAAAATGTTTTTATCTTGATCCTGATCATACCAATACGCATCTGAACTACGATTTCCAGTTAGTGCCCAGTCAATAAATTGCCTTACTGCAAAACTATTGTTAAGCCCTTCTGGTACAAAAACAGTATCTGATGTTTTTTGAAAACTTTCCATCCATTCTCTAATTCTCATAGCAAAGCATGATCCCATGGTCATTATTTTAGATGTATTAGAAAATATTGGATTAGGTGGGCCATATTGTGAAAATAATGAATCTGACACTGAATCAATATTATTATTCATCAAATCTCTGTTCGGCCAAAAGTTTGTATTTTCTTTAGTGTGCCATCCTCTATAATTGCTTGCCGCAATACTGTTTTTATAATCTTTAACGGTGTTGATTTCTATATCATCTTTTTTAGATGTCATTATGTTGTTACCTTGGTTACTGTAAAAGGATATTTGGCATCCTTATAATATTTTTTACGTTCTGTTAAATGTCTTTTAGCATATTTGCAAGTAGAAGTAATATCCCAAATTTCTACATGATCTTTGTCTTCTGCTTTTCTAATGCCTCGCCCAATACTCTGTATAACTCGGACAAAGCTCTTTCCGGGTTCAATAAGAACCAGATTAAAAATCCTTGGAATATTAATACCCACAGCGGCCACACCATAAGTCGCCACAATAATCTTATTGTCAGCAGTTTTAATTTCATCATATTCTTCTTTCCTGTCGTCGAGTTTCATTCCTCCACTGACAAACACAGCTTCCGGAATACGTTCTATTAATTTATTTCCTGTGTCAATTCTATTAATTAACACTAGGGTGTTGCCTGTTAATGATAATGCTTTTATTTTATTTGATATCCAAGTTAAACGAGTATCGTCGGTTACTAACCATGTATATTCTTCCTGGAAGTTTCTGAAGACTTGTACATCTGTGGTCTGTAACACATTGATATTCAATTGTGCTAATACACCTTTATTTTGTAAATCATGTGCAGACACTTGGTTAATTACAGGACCAATACTAGATAGAATACCTTGGAATTCCCATTGTTCCTTAGGAACAGTTCCAGTCAAACCCCAACGTATAGCACAATGTCTAAAATTTTGAGTAAGCAATTTTGTCAGCACTTCAGCTTTGGCCTGATGCACCTCATCAACAATAATTGCCACAACACCTTCACAAAATTCTGCTAATGATAATGTATCTTCGTCGTAGCTTTTCTTGTCTAATACGTTAAGACTTTGCCAGGTGCAAATAGTATGAGTTCGATTTAATTCTTTTCTGTCGCCAAAATAAACTCCTACATCAAGACCTAAATTTCGATAATCTTCTTCGGTCTGCACCACCAATGATTTATTAGGTACAATAACCATAGTTCGACCGTACGGCTCACACAAATGACTGAGAGTAGCGGTAGTAATTGTTTTGCCGGCGCCAGTAGCAACTTCCTGTAAGGCTTGAGGACTTTCTAAAAATTTATTAACAACATCATATTGATAGTCTCGTAAAACAATTGGCTGGCCTTCTTGCACATGACCTTTAGGCCAAGTTTTACCTTGATCTGCCCAGTAATTTTCTGTCACAGGAGTGAATTTAAAATCATGATGTTGTCTTAAATCTTCTACTTCTATTTCATAACCTGCATCTTCTATAATAGGTAGTATCACATCTAAGTGTGCAAGGTATCCAGTGCCACCTATACTAAAATATGTTTTAGTTCCGTCCCATCGACCTAGTTTATAAGCAGGCATATGTCGGGCGTACGGCAAATCGTATTTTAATTTATTGACAATTTTACGCCGTGTTTCGACACTAAGGCCATCTAATTTAATATTAACTTCATCTTTAATTGTTAGCTTACAACTCGACAATTTTTTGTCCTCTTTGTTCTGACGGCTTTATGTCTCCTAAATAAATTACACAGGGATGACTTTGAAACCATTCTTTAGCCAAGGTATTTGTTGGCGGGTAAATGTTATTTGTAACTAATAGTTTAACATCATTGTTTTCTTTAAACAACCATTTAGCTGGTTTGGATTCAAATATTAATATGCGACCAGTTTCAACTTTGCCTCCAACTCCTGCGGTTTTAATCCAGTTGTTAATTCCGGTATCGCTGGTTTTTGAATCTCTAAAACAAACCTTGATTTCGTCTCTTGACACTTCGTTTTTATCGGCATCAGCAATAAATTGTTGAAGCCATTGAAGGGTGTTACTAGTTCTATCTAATATAATACAGACCTTGCCAGCTATACTTTTATACAACGAAAAAAACGATTTGTTTGATTTAATCCAAAATGTGTTTTCTGTGGAACAGGCTATTTTTTCAGCCATAGTATTAGGAGTTTTTTGCAATAAAAATCCCATACTCTTAGCCAGTAATAAATCATCGCCGTAGGTTTGTGTGTAAGTGTTTCTCCACCATTCTTGAATTTCTTCGCTGGTATTATTCAGTTGAACGCCTGTTGGTGTTACTTCACAATAAGGTATCACACTGTCAGCATTTTGCCAGATTTCTTCAACATCTGCTAATACACTCATAAAAGTGTCGTCAATTTCAAAATTGTGTTTAAGAGCAAACTCATACAAGGCAATTAGATTGAAATCATAGAAACTTAATCGTCGAACTTTGTCCTCTTGGTCCCAGTGACTAACACGATTAGAATTAGCTACATTGACATTTATCTCATCATCAAACTCTTTTTTTAGCTGATAGGGAAATCTAAGACAGATTTCTAATTTATTATCTTTACCGTACTCGACATAAATCTTCTTTGATAGGTCTAATACTCGGAAAGGTTGCTTCCATTGTAAATTTGCAAGATGCTGGCTATAATTAAATCCAGCCATTGCAGAAATATTTTTGTATTTTTCTAATATTTTTAAAATATAGTTTGCTTGGTTCTTGGTTAATTGACCGCTGTCTTCAATTTTAGTATGAAAACTTAATATTGGAGCGAAATCTTGATGTTGAACATCAATCCTACCCGATTGAACTAGAGAGTAGAATCCTAAAAAGACGTCTTCGGCAAATACTGATGATAGCATTTATTAAGTATATAACCTACAAATGCGAATGTCAAGTAATATTTTTAAATTTTAGGAATTAATCTCGATAGTGGAATGCCTTGGGCAATTTCTTCCACGGTCCATTCAGTATGGCATAATTTTAAAAACCACTCTTCTCGATTAGGCATTATAGGATTTTCTAAATTTTCCCATTTTATACTCAACGGACTAGCCAGGCTGCTCGGATCACATAAAACTGGTATACCATTTATAGCTGCTTGGACCGATGTTCCTGCATTATGATTAATTACACAATGATAATTGTAGAAAATGTCAAAATCATCATATGTATTTGATACACGCTGTGGTCTTTCAAATACAATATGTGGCATATTGAATGAAAATGGTGACCGAGGATGTGGTCTAACAATAATTCTTCGATTGGTATGCTGTTTAATTTTATTAATAGTGGCTTCTACCCATGCTCTCATAGTAGGCATACCTTCCCACTGAAGACTTTCACTATGTTGGCATGCTATTAATATTTCGCCTCTGGTGTGATCGGGTCTATTTTTAAGAGAAACTCCTAATTTTTGAGGCCTTTCTAAATCTAGGTTATCAGAATTTCCAAATTCACCGAGACCATTGATGTGGTTGAGAGAAATTCTCCAGGAGTGGTTTCGTTTAAGATTTCCAACCTCTATAATAATTACTGGCTTTCCTTGATTTCGTAGTCTATGATAAATTTCACGATTGTTTTTCATCCTACCAGACCATAAAACTGACCAAATGACTGCAACATCTTCGTTAGATTTAACACTCTCGTGACCAAGTACATGCAATCCCTTTTCGAAAGCATCAAAAACTGGCGCACTATTGAGTGCTCCGTATTCGCGATATAATTTGAAGCGCATACAATCCTATAAATAACAGAGTATTTAATGATTTTATGGATAAGTTCGAAAAAAGATTACGAAAAATAACAAGGAATGCTACCAACGCTGTAGTGTTGGGAGACGCCTTTGGCAATCTTGAAAAAATTGTCTTAATTTTCAATACAGTATTTGTTATTGGTGATACACCGCCTACCGTTAAGGCTAAAAATTTGGTATATAAACAAAATTTTGACCATCTAACAGGTATAACTGATGCTGGCGCAATGTTTTTTAATTTATCCGAGCTTGATAAGTTAGAATTGCTTGAAGATTTCTGGCAAAGAAACAATTCTATTATATTAGTCGAAGGAAATGACCCGATAGAACGAAATTTATCTAAATCTTTTTATAAAACCGGTTGGGGTTGTACTAGTCTTCAAGGACTATTTCATGTATGGGAAAAAAATAAATGAAAATTGCGGTAGTAACTACATTTCACGAAGATGGATTAAAAAAATACGGTCAAAGAATGATCGATACGTTCTGCAAAAACTGGCCCGAGGAGGTAACTCTTCACATTTATCCAGAATTGTGCAATCCTGCTATCAGCAATCACGATCACGTAACTCTTAAAAGGTTAGAAGAGGTCGAAGAGTTGATGGCATTTAAGGAAAAATGGAAAAATGTTCCAAAAGCCAACGGTGACGTTAGTCAAGACCCAGTTCGCAGTAAAAGAAAAGACGCCGGTAAAGGTTTTAAATGGCATGCTATTAGATTTGCACATAAAGTCTATGCAATCTTTGATTGTGCTCGTAAAACTGACGCTGATTTTCTTATTTGGATGGATGCTGACACGGTTTGCCATAGCCCTATTTCTATGAAAGACCTCGAATGGATGATTCCTGTTAATTCAGAGCTGTGCTATCTAGGAAGAAAAGGAAAATATTCAGAATGCGGGTTATATTCTATGAACCTACGATCGGCTAATGTGCAGGCATTCTTAAAAGAATTTCAACGCATGTACGATGAAGCAGAAAACGGAATATTTTTATTAGACGAATGGCACGACAGTTTTGTTTTTGATGCAGTAAGAATAAAATTTCCAAAAATGCGTCAATTAGACTGGGCAGCATCTCTTCACGATCTTAGACCAGCTCCTGGTATGAGTAAAGGAGAAGGTCACCCGTTAATCAACAGCAATTGGGGCGCCTGGCTCGACCATCTCAAAGGTGGTCGCAAAAAAGATGGTCGTAGTAAAAGAGATGATTTAAAAGTTATAAGAACTGAGGCTTACTGGAAATGACCAATTTTGTATGTGTCGAAGGCACTGAATACGGAGCCAACGAATTTACAATTGGTAGCGGAGGTAAATTTATTACCTATGAAGAAATGTATCAAAACACAGAGTTTCCAATGTGTTGGGCTGGATTTTTTAAACCTCAATGGTTAGAAATTTGCAAGAAGAACAATTTAAAATTTTATAATTTTGACAGCGGATATTTTGGTAACGGCAAAAAGAAAACTATTTTTAGATTAAGTGTAAATAATTTTCAAAATGTTGATCAAATAATAAAAAGACCTTCAGATCGGTGGGATTATCTAAATTTAAAAACTGAACATTTCAACCAAGGATCTACAATAGTAATAGTTCCGCCTGATAGGAAAATTGTTCATACGTTAGGATTTGGATCTGTAGAATTGTGGGTAGAAACCACTGTTAATGATATTAAAAAATTCTCAGATAGGCCTATTAAAATTAGAAACAGACCCGAACCAAGGGCCGACAGACTTGTTACAAATACTTTTAAAGATTTTATAAAAGATGATACATTTTGCGTTGTAGGTTATTCGTCAAACGCATTAGTAGAAGCTGCAATGTGCGATATTCCGGTTGTAGCCTTAGGTCATTCGGCTACAAAAAGTTTATATAAAACACCTATTGAAAATATCGAAAATTTAAAACCAGTTGATGTTGATCAAAAACAAAGTTGGCTAAACCATTTAGCATATTCTCAATTTACTAGAGAAGAACTATTATCTGGTTTAGCCTGGGAACTCATTTCCTAATTATTTTCCGCCATATCTTTTTGCATATGGTCCTGGTCCAAGATATCTTTTTAGAATAGTAATATCTTTAGGACTATTGTGCCCTGTCTTTGGTGCCCACACAAAATTTCTTTTGCTTTTAACATAGACCGTTTCATAATTTAAACTTTCCATTAATTCGCAGCATTTATCTACGTCTTCGTTTATTTCAATCATAATCCAGGGTCTATGAGTTTCTATGATTTTACTCATACCTTTCAATACATCTAATTCCCAACCTTGCGTATCAATCTTAACCATATCAACATCTGTAAGATTTTCATCATCTAATTTTACCACAGGTACAGTATATGTAGATTTTACGCCTTCTCGACATAATTTACCGTCGCCACAATTTTTTCCAGCTTGATGAAATTTAGCTTCGCCGTTAAAATCTGCAACAGCTTTTTCTCTTAATTCTATTCCCTTAGGAATGTTCGTTTTTATACATTCGATATTTTGTTTTGAGGGTTCATATGATATAACAGTGTTAAAATGTTGAGTCATTGGCAAACTCCAAATTCCAACGTTAGCCCCTACATCTACAAATGTTCTTTTATTAGGCAAATGCTCAATAACCATTTTTCTATATTTGTCCTCATAGGCAGGATTCATCATATCTGTATCATTTTCTAATAACATAGATACACGTTGATCGTCATCTGGCACCATCCACCCGTTTTTTAAATGTTTCATTTTATTTCCTATTCGTTAATTATTATGGCACATTGCATTACCGTTTTACCGTTTTCGTTTTTTTCAATTAGTTCAGTTATTTTAACACCTGACATTTTTAATTCTTCTATAAATTTTGCCACACCAGGAAACTTTACTGGGTAAGTATCATCGAATATTATAACCTTACTATCTTTTACCTGTTCGTAGTCCCATTTAACTGTAGAATATGAATGACCTCCATCTATATATACCATATCAAAAGACAACGGACCAATTAAAACATCATGAGTCCATCCTTTGACTAATTTATAAGATTCTAATAATTCATTCTTAACGTACTTATCACATCTTTCTTTGATTGTTTCATAAGAAGCAGATTCTTTTCCGTTGTGCTCCATTTCACCTGTGATGGGATTTTTTGGATATTCAAATGTTGGCCTTTCGGCTAGATCAAATGCATCGTAACCAATATAATCAATTTTATACCCAAGTTCTTTAGTAAGAGGTGTTAAAGATTTTAAAGTTAGCCCTTCGTGGCATCCTATTTCGCAGAATGTTTTTGGCTTATATTTTACTATTAACGGTTTAAAAACTTGATTCCATTTATAATCTTTCATATATACCTTTTAAAAAATTGCCATGCTTCCCCTGAACGTAGCTCATCAAAGTTCCAATGGCACATTGCTAGACGTTCAACCCAGGCTTGTCTATCTGGCATCCCTGGAGTTTCTATTTTAGAAAGATCTGTATTAGCTACCCCGTATGTTTGACTGTATTCGGGATGGGGATCAGTAACAAATGCCGGGATTCCTTCTATTAGGCTCGCTACACTTGGACTACTATTATATACAATCGATGCCCAACAATTTTTAAAATCATCGACTAACCGTTCGTTGGTGCTTACTCGTACATTTTTGTGATTTACTTTTAAAATTTGTTTTATTTTTTTATCGCCCGGGTGGGTTCTAACAACGATAGGACGTTTTGAATAATTTCTAATTTTATTAATAGTATCATCTACCCATGTTTGTACATTTAAACCTTTCATGCTCCACCCGCCATTTCTTTGCAAACAAATTAGAATATGTTCTCCTGCGGTTCTCCAAGGTTTAAGATGTATGTTTAAATTTTTACTTAGTTTAGTCCATCGGGTAGGATCTACATCCTTATCAAAATAAAATCCAGTAGTTGGAAATACACCATCATAACTGTATCTCAAATATGTTTTTGTATTACCAGGATCGGCATATAAAAATAAATTGCTATCAACAATGAGGCTACGTTTTCCGTTTTTCTTTTGCAAATCTATGGCATTTTTTCTTAGTTGCAGATGGGGTGCTGTTTTTCCGTGCTCATGTACAAACCCTTGTATAAGAGCAACATCACATGCAACAGGATCCATTCCAGTATGAGCTATTGCAGTATCGCCTGCGGTTCTTACTCCTTGAAGAAAATTATTGAGTATAGCAGGTTTTTCTAAATTAGAATTATTAGGAGGTATTCCGCCGTAATAGGCCACGGCGGTTAAATTAGACATGATATTTCCTTACAATGTCTAAGGCAACACCATTTATAAGTTCCTCGTAGGTAAATTGACTGTAACTCAACATTGCTAACCAATTAGAAAGAGATCCTCTATAAAGGTTGTTAATATCAGATAAATTATTTTTTGCAACTGGATTTGAAATATGTTTATCTAACGTAATAACAGGAATGCCCGCCCAAATTGACTCTGTTGCAGCATTAGAATTAATACTAATAACACAATGATAGTCTTCATCTAATAAATGCTTATACAAAGGAGCACGTTTCTTTTTTGGTGCTTTTTCTCTAAATATAATCTTTTTATCGGTATAATTTCTTAATTCACTTTCAACTTGTTTTTTCCAAGTATCTATATTAATATGAAAAATTGATGCTGCAAACTGTCCAGGTTCTATGATTAAAATTTTATCTCCGCCTGTGCGCCACTGCGCCGGAAATTTTTCAAACATTCCTAACCGATCAACAGGGGCTTCAAAGTTGTTATTAAAATGTAAATGATTGCGAACTAATCTATGCCACTTTTTATGCGATCCTAAAAAATTAGTGTAGCCACTGTCAATAAACCAAAAAGGTAATTTATTATCAATTTTATCAGTTAGAGAGTTTTCATTACCTACTGTATTTCTAATAATACAATCTTCGGTATTATTTTTATATTTTTGTCTTCGAACCATTGTAGCCGATGGATCGATAATTAAACCAGGACTTTTACAAAATCCTGAAAAAGAACTTTTATGGTATTCTTTTAAAACTTTGTCTTCACCGAGTTTTTCTAATACTACATCTAATTTATTTTTTAGAATATTAAAATTATCAATTTTCTTTTGATCTATAAAAGACATTATATCTTTAATATAGATTTCAGAATCAGCCCTAACTCCAGATTGTAATTTTTCTTTTATTTTATCTTTAAATTTATGTAATTTTTCTTTTCTTTCTAGAGACCAAGATATTGCTTCATTAGTACTAGGAGTTTCGTATGGAACATCTTTGTAATATTTTGTGTAATCTATCAAGGACGCTAGATAAAAAATAATTTCTTTATCGTTAATAATTAGTTTCATTTGTTTAATAACTTCCATGCAGTACCGTTAGATATTTCTTCTTCGGTAAATTGTCCGTATGCTAATGAAGCACAATGTTGTTGCACTAACAATTCATCAGGATAATACGGAGTTGCTATTTTACTAAGGTCAGTTGATGCCAACGGTGATGCTGCACAAGGAACAGTGACAAACGATGGTATTCCGTATGTTACTGATTCTAACGCAGCAATGCTATTAAATGCTACCGTAGCAAACACTTTGTTATTTAAAGCATCAAAAATTGAGTTATGATGTCTTTCTGATCTGCTACCTTTTTCTCTAATAACAATTTCCATGTCTGTATGTTTCTTTATGGTGTCTATAGTATTCATCAACCACGGTTTTATTCCATTAACATATGGCTCAGTATCATACCCGTAAAATACACAGGATTTTCTATTAGGCACAATTATTAAAATTTTTCTGCCATCTTTTTTCCAACCTTTCCATTGATATCTAGGATCAATCTTACAAATTTCCTGCCAGCGATCACTAGGACGATTTTCTAACCAATGTTTTTGTAGATCGTTTTTAACTATTCTATGAAATATTTTTTTTCCGTTAGGATTTCCGGGACTCATAAAATTTCCAAAATATCCAGTATCCATATAAAAGAAGTCTTGTTTATTTTGCCAATGTTGTTGGATATATTTTCTTTTAACAACCCCTCGAAAAACTGAAGGAGCTACCCCAGGTATTGATTTTCTAAACAGCTCTTCATCCATAATATTTTTCCAATAAGTCTAAGGCTTTACCGCTCTTTAATTCACTAACATGAAACTGCCCGTAAGATAAGTGGCACGCCCATGCATATAATTTATCCATGTCTGGATAGTAAGGTTCGTTTATTTTTGACAGATCTTGTAAAGCAACTGGGCTGGCAGCGTTAGACGGAGCAAGTGTAAAAGCAGGAATACCGTGGAATATACTTTCGATTGCTGCTACGCTGTTAAATGTTACTAGAGCAAATACATCATCGTCTAAGGCTTCTTGTAGTGTATTATGCATTACTCTGTCAATTCTTTGTTTAGCTCGCTCTCTTACAACAACAGGACGATCAGTATGCTGTTTAATTTGTTCTATAGTTTGCTGAACCCACTTTTCTTGTGTAGTGCCATAAAATCTGCAAGGCTTGTCGTCGGGCGCAGCAATTAAAATTTTTCGACCGTCTTTTTTCCACGGATTAAATTTTTTATTGAAATGTTTAAACCTATCATCTTTTCTAGGAATAATTTCTCCGTGTTGTAAATTGTTTTTTACAATTCGATGCCAGTATTTCCACCCGTTGGGATTTGAAGAAGTCCTTTCGTTTCCAAAGTATCCGGTATCCATAAAATAAAAAGGTCGGTTATCGTCCCAACATCTATGGATAATTATTTTCTTTAAGATTCCTCGTAGTATAATAGGATCAGTACTATCGTCGTAGTTAAAATTGTCAGTGTCTGTTATTTTTGAATTACAACCTTTGGCGAACATGTTAATATATTCGTCTTGGCCTCCCTTACTTAGAAAAATCATAGATTCCTTTGTAAGCAATAGTCTGTATATATTCTTTCACGATGCCATTCGTCGCCCATGGGTGTTGTAGCAAATTCGTGGAAGCTAGGAGTACCTAATGTATAGTGCAATAATTTAGCTTCTTGGTTTGCACCGAATTCGTCAGGTAACCAATTCCACTCAATAGGTAATTCGCCAATTAACGAATCGTCGAGCCAGGTAAATCTATGTACCTGTGCGCCTGTGGCTTTTTGTATAAACTCTGGAGTTACTGCGGCATTTGCAGGATGAGCACAATTCCATAAAATAACACTAGACCAATTTTTTCGAGGATAATCTTCGTTCTTTGAACCAAGATATTTTTCGGTCATTCGAGTTTTGTAATCATGTTTAACAACCATAACTGCTTTACTTTCATCACGCAATTCCCATAGTTTGTTGATATCGTCACGCAATAACATATCACCGTCCATGAAGATTGCCCAACCTTTATATTCCATTAAATGAGGAACAAGGAATCGACTATAGATAAACTGATTACTACCGTCAGTATGCTTTTCCTCATAGTCCTGTAAATTTCTTAAGGCTAATGCTGTTGTAGAAACAGGCTTGGTTGCGTGTCTAATAATACTATTAACACACACGTGATAAGCAATAGCTTCACGGTGGTCGTAACCTATAAAAATTGGAATCATTTTCTTTCAATATCCTCTTCGATACATTTCTTTCCGTATTGTATTTCTACAATTTTGCATGGAACATCGTAAGGATTAGTTAATTGATGCCATTCGGCTACAGGAATTTTATACTCAAGATGTTCTTTTAATAATGTTGGGGGTAATGCATACTCGCCAGCAGTCATTGAATTTACTACACATGCCCCATGTGTTACCAACCAGTATTCTGCACGAAGTTGATGCCTCTGCATACTTAAACTTTTTCCGGGATCAACAGTTAATTCTTTAACTTTGCAACCATCAACTTCGTGTAACACACGATAGTAACCCCATTGACGTTCGGTCTTAGGAGCTTTCCATTCTTGCAAAATCCAACTGCTAGAATTCTTTTTATCTTCGCCGCCTACACCAAACATAAACTCTAAGTTATCATCTACGATGTCCATTTCTGGAATATTGGTCGATGTGCGATCTCCGCCGTTGGCAAAGATAATATGATCGTTGGGATAACTTTGTCGGACCATTTGGATAGCGTGTTTTGCTGATCCATCTGAATCGTTAAAGTCAATAACAAAATCTACACCAACAATATTACGGACGATAGCAGCACGTTCCATATAAGGCATAAACGGTGCGCCTTTTTTACGTGTTAGCCAAGCATCAGAATTAACTCCGACTACTAATATATCGCCTAATTGTTTGGCTGCTTTGAAATAGGCAATGTGCCCAGAATGAAGAGGGTCGAACCCCCCAGTAATAAGTACGATTCTTTTCATGCAGATATTTATCTGCACATATTATTCTGGAATTAAAGTGTGGCGTCTTCTAGCCCAGCAGTTCTAAGTTTAACAATGTTACTTAACTGCCATTGTTTAATGTCTAGAGCTTTGATAACTCCTAGCCATTTGTTTCTAAGTAATGCAAAGTCGTTGATAATTTTTTCAAAATCTACAACGTCTGCTTCACCTTCTACAAACTTTTCACAGTCTCTAGAAGATAAAGAGCGTTGATAATTTTCAAGATATTTACGAAAGTGCTGACTACGTAATCTACGAAGTTCGATATTAAGATATTCAAGAATACCTTCAATTTCTTGAAGCTGGTTAAATCGAGTTTCAACAATGCCAGGCATATTGGCAGCGGCTTTTTCAATATTTCCCGCTATGCGAGTATCATTCTTTGCTGCCAGTAATTCAGCCTCATAGTATGCCACAGCATCTGGTATATTTGAAATATCTTTTGAAACTCGATCATACCAATTCATTTATTCCTCGTCTTCGTTGTAATCGTAGTCATCCTCAATTTCTTCGCCATCGATAGCATATTCAATAGCATCGTCGAGATAAGGATCAACTCCTTGTAGTGATTCTAACACACTATCTTTGATGCCGTAGTCTAATAATGTATTAACAAAATCAGCAGCAACATCTGGACGTTGTTTCTCAGGAATATGTTCGATTACTACATTCCATAAGTCGGCGATTAAATCTTCTTTCATTGAGCTTCCTCCGTTTCTGGTTCAACTTTAGTAGTTATCTCGGAAACGGAATTTTCGCCATGTTTTGAAATGTCTGCCATGATAGCATCTAAGCCACCATTCTCATTTCTTTCCCATGCCTTACGGAACTGCTTGATGATCTCGCCATCTTTGGTAACATATACAAGACTATTTCCTTCTTTCTTTAGAAGACCTTTTTCTTCTGCCAGATCTACCATTCCGCTATACGGATTCATACCTGTTTCATAAGGAATCTTAACTTGTACTGATTCAAACGGCTTAGCGTAACGAGTTTTCATAATCTTACATGCGGCACGAATACCACGGACTTCTGAAATCTTGTTACCATCCTCGTCTTCTTTCAACTTCAACTTACGCATTGCTACAACAATTGAAGAAGCATAGATAAAGCCTTGGCCACCACTGATCTTGTCATCTGGATCAAACATATCTTGCGATGCGTATGTGTGGTTAGTTGCTACTAGACCAATGTTTAAACTACCAAACATATTAACACAGTTACGAACAAGTGCGGTAAGTGCTTTAGGCTTACGACCCATATCACCTTTCAAGTCACCTGCTTCAAACTGATTAACGTCTGTTGGGGTCAGCAACATACCTAATGAGTCAAGTACAAACAATACTTTAGGACGAGTTTCTTCTGGCATTGCTTTATACTCTGCAACAAATTCTGTAATAGTCTTTGCTACATCATCGATCATAGCCATGTTAAGTTTTAGTAACTTATCTTCACTGGTATCAACACCCAACGCCTTTAACCAATCTTCGTCGAGTGCATTTTCTGTATCAACTAGAATAGGATAGATACCTTGTGCTTGTGCTGCTTTAATAAGGTTACCGGAGCAGATATATGATTTACCTGCGCCGGATTCACCGGCAAATACTGTAACCTTACCTAGCGGTACGCCTTTGTGGAAATCTCCACTGATTAGATAATTTAATGCGTAATTACCTGTGCTGACCCAATCTGTTGGATCATTAAAGCCAATACTAAGTCCTTCGATAGACTTAGTAATTGACTTTCTAAATTTAGAAATATCAAATGCTTTTGCCATATTATTATCCTGTGGTGAATAGAGTGCGAGTTTCCCCGCACTCTAGTGTTTAGCTGTTATTGCTTTTGACGATTGCGAATCATTGCAAGGATATCTTGCGCACGACTAGCACCTTCGGCGCCACCTGCTGGAGCAGATGCTGCTGGAGTACTTGCTGCCGGAGCAGACTCCTCCCATGGTGCAGACTCTTCGTCATCGGCCGCTACAGGAGCAGCTTTGGCTACAGGAGCAGCTTTGGCTACAGGATCACCAGTAGCACTGCCCATGCCTGCTGGTTTGAAGTATTGACCCCAACGATCCATGTCGTAGGCTTCGCCATCGACTGATGCTTCAAACATTTCCTTCATAACCTTAAGCTCAACATCAGTTGGCTTCTTAGGTAGGAATGCTGATAGATCAAATAGACCGTGTGCGTCAATTGCTGCCTTTTCAACATCGCTTAGAGCACGTTCTCTACGGCTCCACTTAGATGTGCTATAGTCAGCAAAACCGCCTTTGCTTGTTTTAGCAATACGGAAGTCTAGACCTTTAAGATAGTCTGTTGGCAATTCATCTAGTTCTGGATCCATAAGAGCCGAACGAATGATTTGATAAATTTGAGGACCGATAATGAATCGACGAATTGGATTCTCCGGTGTCTTGTCTTCTTTAATTGGATCTTCAACTACAAAGCCTTGGAAAATGTAACTACGCTTTTTCCAATACTTACGACCCATTTCTTCTAATGACTTGTCTTTAAACCAGCCACGCACTTCGCTTAGGATTGGACAGGCTGTGCCATCGTTATACATTTCAACGCAAGGAACTTGCACTTGAACTGGACGACTATCTGTTTCACCTTTAATACCTGCAAACGGCAATTTGATCATTGCACGTTCTACCCAGAAGAATGTGTTGTTTGGATTTCCATCTGGAAGTAAGCGAATTACTGCTTCTTTGCCTTCCTGCATGTTCCAATGTGGGTAAATTGCGTTGTCACCACCACCTGTGGATTGACCTGAAGATTTTGATTGTGCTTCTTGAAGTTTTGCACGAATTTCTGCTAATGTAGCCATTTTATATGCCTCCTATGTTATGCCTTAAAATGCTTTTATGCCTAATGCACATGTTTTATTATGCGCTTTTTATTTATCAAGGTCAATGATTTTTTAAAATATTTTTTCTCCAAAAAAAATCCACGTTACCCGTGGATTTCTTTATATTTTAATATAGCCAGTTGCCTTGCTAAAAATAATTTCCATTGTATATCTTCTGATAGTCCTTCTGGATTTTTTGATGTAGATTCTGTTTGTATTCTTTGTAGGTCTTCTCTTCGATAACCTGTAATTTTATCATCATCGTCAATACCTATATCGTCGGATTGACCAGCATTTAACGCATAATGTACAGACCTATGTGGATTGCTTCTAAATATTTTAGGTTTTTGAATCCTCGGGACGCTTACACGGACCGGTACGCTTCGTGTCGCAGTCGGGCGTTGGGCAACGGTAGCTGTAGGCTTCCCATAAAGTTCTTTCCCATTTGCTACCAAACTTGTCGTCACTGTCGTCATTATGATCAATAGAATGGATACTATTGAGTGTTTCATACTTCGTCCTCATTAACATATCAACCCACCTTTTGTAAGTGTATAATATATTAACGCCTTACCTTGATTATTTGCTGACAAAAAAAGGCTCCGAAGAGCCTTTTAAATGTCCAAAATGTATTACATTCCGGATAACTCTTTAATACGAGCTAATTCTGCTAATTCTGGATTGTGTTCTGTTGTTTGTTGTGGAGCCATTCTTTCTACAAATTTACGAGCAACGTGTTCTGCCTGTTCTCCAAATTTTTTGCCTACCATAATAGCAACACCTTCTGGGCCTTTAGGGAATGTGCCTGACTCACGATCGTAGAATGATGTAATAAATTCTGCAAGATCTTTTATGTCCATGCTATTGCCATTTCTTTCTTCTGGACGGTCACTGGCCATTTGTGGCTCCTCTGCAGGAACTTCTGCTGCTGCTGGTTCTTCTGCAGGAACTTCTGCTGCTGGTTCTTCACCTGCTGCTGGTTCTTCGACGAAATCGCCAAAATCTAATTGCTCTAATGCTTCGGGAGCATTTAATTCCAACCAGTCTTTTACTAAACCGCGAACACAGCTATCGGCATCTTCTGCTGCCTGTGCTTTGATTCTTTTGTATAACTCTGGATCTTCGATAATACCTTTCAGGCTTTCAATAGCGTTTGTACCATCTACACCTGCTGGGAAATGCTGTCCTACTAATTCTTGTAGGCTCTGTATCGCTGTGGCTTGTTCTTCTGGATCTTCAGATGTAATAGATGATGCTTCTCCTAAGCCCATTACCCAGTTTTCAAACTTAGCAAATGGATCATAAGAATCTTCTTCTACATCAACGTCTTCGTTGGCTATTTCTTCTTGTGTCATTGCGACTATGTCGTCGTAGCCTATAGTGTTTCCTTCTTTCATTAGTCTATATAAGACCGGAAATACTGATGCGATATCTTCTTTAAATGATTTTACTGTAAATTTTTCTTTAAAATCTTCTACAACGTCTTGCGGAATTTCTTCACTATCGTATGCCTGGAAATTTTCTCTGTATGCTTCGTAGTGGCTTTGTTTCGCCAATGCCTTAATTTGTTCGCGTAAGCTGTTTAGATATGCAGATGATTGTTCAACTACAGAATTTGTTTCTGAATTCATTAGGTCGTTGCGAACAACATAATTACCAAAACTCTTTAGTTGAGCAATTTCTTCACTCATACTAATAATACTTTTACCAATGTCGTCATATGGAACGCCGCCGTTAGCAACGTGACGTTGCATAGCACGAGCGCCTGCTAGGTGAATGAACGGATACTTAAATCTTTCCCCGTCTTGATTTTCAACAAACAATGCGCCAATGTGGCGTGTTCTAGCACCTGGTTGTGTATCATCCATAACTGCTTGGTTATGTTTGATAATTAATCTAGTATCCATTAGTTTTTGGTAGCTCATTGTTCTGCTACCATACATTGTGCTTTCTGCCATCATACTTTCTCCGACTGGTTTTTGTATTGTATTTTTTTCTGTTTGTTTAGGTTGTGCGTTTTGCACAAGGAATTCGTAATCTCTACGATCTAAATTATCTTTAGCAATATCTCTAGTATCAAAACTTAATAATCTACGTTTGGCAAATTGACGCAATTCTTTTAGAAATCCGTACCAATTTGTTTTTTGTTCTTCGTCCATGCCTTCGGAAATGCCGTGGCTAAAATAAACCTTCATTGAGTTTGGCTCAGCTAGGCTAATACTCACGTGCCCAATTGGAGTTTTGTTTTCCATATAATCAAAATCAAAGAACCTTGCTTCTTCGGGATTGATAGTTATTTGTCCGGTTTCTGCTCCTAATTTTAGACCAGAAAAGCGGCTACGTATTTTGTAGAATAAATCTGTGGCGATATTGTTTCTTGCATCCATAAGTATATTTATCACAATCCCATGCTTACAAAGATCGGCATAGGCATTGATTCTTCGGTAATTTTTTCAGTCATTTTATCGTAAATTTGCGGATCCCAGTCTGCTAATACATCTGCCATGCGTATAATCAACAATGTGCTTGATACTAGATCGTCATGCTCGCCAGTTTTTGCTTTAAACCCTAGTCCTGTTGCTACAAATGTTTTTAGTTCAGAAATTAAAGGTTTTGATTTCAATGTCATCTTGTTAGTTTCTATAAGATTTTTAAGTTGGCTACATGCTGTAATTTTTGTACGATGTGTAGTATTAAATCCTTTACGGAACTTACGAACGTGTCCTTTACGGATTGGCTCACTTAAAAATAATCCGTGGAAGTTTTCTTCACCAATGTCTGCTATAACAATCAACGCTGCTTCACCAATATTATTGTTCTCAACGCTATAATAAATTTGAGGAACACCACCTTTTTCCTCTCCACGATCATGGATATATCGCAGAATTTCTCTCATATGTTTTACCTGCTGTTGAACAGGAGTTTGATTATGATGCCACTCTGCTACTTGAATCATGTTAGGCATTTCAAATACTTGAATAGCTCCGTAGTCACCTCCTGTTCCTAGACTAGGATCAAGTGCTACTAGATATGTTGCTCGTGGATCGATTTCTTTGTAGAAACGTGTTTGCCCCATATTCATAATAGGATCAACACCTTTCATATCTGTTAATTTTACTGCGTTGATTAGAGTTTCATCAAAGATCAAGAATTCGCAATCAAATTCACGACGGAAACGTTCTTCACCAATTTTACTACGTTCTTGTTGGGCCCAGGCTTCGTCTCTGTCTGGGTGCTCATTCCAATGTGCAAAAAAACTGTGGAAGCCGTTAGATCCTAATTGTGTTTCATTGCCATACTCGTCAAAACGTTTTTGAGCTTCAGTCCAAATCAACGCAAACTGGTCTTCGTCTGAGTTCGGTGTTGATGTAATAATACATTTACCACCTGTCGATAGTGTTGGTGATAAAGCAGTCCAGAACTCTTTGGCTTTTTCTGGCGGCTGAACGAATGCAAACTCATCGCAATAAATTAATGAAAGAGATTTACCACGACCAGTATTTTCTGTAGTTGTTACAGCTTGGATACGAGCACCGTTATCGTATTCAATTGTATTTCTGTTATATGAATAAACACCAGCACGAATAAAGTCTGGCAAGTTTTCGTAACCAAAACGATAACGATTCATAATATCCTGCGCACCTTCATACTTGTGAGCAGCGATAAGAACCTGCGCTTCCGGTACAAACATAGTGTACCAAAGTAAGTATGCACAAGCACAGGTTGTTTTACCCATCTGACGTGGTAACATAGCAATACATTGCTTGTTGGTATGATACGCTTCGATTAACCTTTCTTGGTATTCGTACGGCTCAAAGGGAATTGATCCTTTTGTTGGATGTTGGATTTTTAAAAAATTCTTTGCAAAGTATAACGGCCCAGTTACTGGGTCCATGCACTTTTCTAAATGCTCAACTTCCTCAAGGGTGTATTTAATTTGAGCATGAGCTTTTTTAATTAGGTTTCCGTCTAAACTTTTTGCCATACTTTATTTACTGAAAAAAATAGGCTCCGAAGAGCCTATTTGGTTGTGTAGTTATTATTAACTATCGATTGTTTCTGCTGCATCAACAAGAGTTACTGCAACATCTTTGTAAATGTCTGCAATAGAGTCTGGAAGAGTTACAGTTAATGTTTCTTGAACTTCAAAACTGTTACCGCCGTCCCACACACGTAGGCTCTTAGTATAGTTGGTTCTAGCAATTGCCTGTGCAACTAGATAACGTAGAGCTTTTGCTGTTGTATCTACAGTAATTGTACCGTCAGTAGTTGCTGTAAATTGATACGGTGAACCAATTTCTGCTCTTACGCTACCTAATACCGCATCAGTTGTAGCTGCGGCAGCAAGGCCACCACGCTCAAATCTTACTGTAAATGTAACTGCTGTAGGTTGATTGTCTGCTGCTGTTGCACCGCCGCTAGTAAATTGCACGTCTTGTATTTGACAATCGGCATACTTGCTTAGATTTTCAACAATGGCTAAAAATCTTTGATGACCACGTGCCACACGACGACCAATTACTAATGTAGTTGGTTTTGTAGCAAACTGACTATGGTCTTGTGGATACACAGCACCGTTGTCATTACCGTCAGCAGTCGGATAGGTTCCTGCGCCACCGCTTAGTGTAATTACTACTTGATATAATTCAGGTCTTAAAGACTCTGTACTAATTTTAAATCCTGACATTATTTCGCTCCTTTAGCTTCTGCTAATCTTTGTAATAGTTCTGCACGGATCTGAGCACGTAGGTCTGTGCTTTCATATGCATTAGCAGCCATTGGGTTATCACCACGGTATGGCTTACCGCTAAAACTCTTCTTTGATTTATTTAGATCATCACCGTCATGTACAGCAGCATCGACGCCCATTGTATCTGGCTCAGAATCATTTACTGAATTACCAAAAGCTTCTTTTTCTTCTTTGTCGTCAGCAGGTTCTTCTTTCTCCATGTCGTGATCGTCCATATCATGATCGCCATCATTGTCTAAGTCGCCCTGTGATTTACTAACTCCATCATCACTGTCGTCTGGCTTATTCATCATATCTGGGCCTGGACCTTTGTCGCCTGGCTCGTCATCTAAATCTAATGCTGGCAACATTTTTAATGGACCTTTATCGAGATCGCCTAACCCGCCTAACGGTGGAAGGCCTGCTGGTTTATCCATCGGTGCAATATCAATAGCTGGAGCCATTGCTGGTTTTTCCATTTCTGGATTAACCTTAGTAACTAATTTCATTAGTTGCTCAATGTTATCTAGCCCTTGTGCATTTAAATTAACACTCATGCTTGGAGGCGGAACATCTGGCTTTGGAGCCATAGCTGGGCTAGGCATTCCGGCAGGAGCGTTCATCCCCATCGGTTCGCCGCATTCTGGTACTACAGTTTCGCCAACTGGTTGATCCAGCTCGCGCATTTTTGCCATTAACTGATTAAAATCCATTTATTAACTCCCTAAGGCGCTTTTAGCACCTGCTTTATCTGTTTTGCCCTTAGGCAGTTTATATTCTGTATTGATGCCTTCTTTCTTGCGATCCTTGGCAGCTTTACTTAAATCTTTTAAGAAACCTTTATTAAACTCATCACCGAAATAATCTTTGTGTTTGATCTTAGTGTTGCCTTTGTCTAGATCGTTTTCGTCTAGGAAAGACTCACCACTTGGTTCTGCGTTAGCTAATACCTGTTCTTGTTCTGTAGGCTCATTGCTGCCACGAACACGGAAACAAGATTCGTCTAATCCCATGCACTTGATATCTGCTATAATTTCTGGGCTAGTCACTGGATATTCACAAGTAACTTCAAACACTGTAACTTCCATATTCTTTAATTCTGGAAAATCTAATGGAGTTTCTTGGATTGGGGTAGAACTTAGTTTTTCAACTTTCATTACTCCACAACGTCCTAGTCGTGTTTTTAGTCCTTCCTGAAATTTTTCAGGAACTTCGCCGGCAACTTTTACCTTAAAGCTATAGACTTTTTTGCTTTCGGTAAGATATTCTTTAAAAGTTTTCATAGTAGTATTTATGCTTTTCCGCTTAATTTTTTCAGCAGCTCATTGCGGTCTGTAATCACATAACCGCTGCCATTGATAACGTCATTTGGGTCATTTCCGGCATCGTTATCAATTTTTAGTTTTTTCATCTGCAAATCGATAGCTTTTAATTTCTTTTCAATTTTGTTGGTTTTAGCAGTAATAGCGTTGCCCATCATACTTGCAGCAACTTCAAAAATACGGCCAGCATAACGAACTTCAACGTTCATGCCCAAATCCATTAAATCGTCGTATGCTTCTTCTGCTTTTTTAGCTAAATCATCTAATTCATTATCGTTAAGATCATCTAACTCTTTAATTTGAGGGAGGCCCCGGGTAATTTCTTGTACCGCACGATAGCTGTCATCTAAGCTCTTAACTTCTTCGTGTGTAGGTACAGGTGGCGCTTCTACTTTTGCAGGTTCTGCAGATTCTAAATTAAATAGTTCTTCTAATTTTTTAGTCATACTATTACTTATTTCCGTTTGCCGCCTTGATGAAAAATATCGCCTTCGTTAATAATTCTAAATTTTATTCCTTGCTGCTTGCACCAAGCAGTAGCAGCTTCCCATTTTGCTAGATTTTTTATATATTGTTCTTGATTGTAAGCACTCTTGCCTACTTGTTCTTTGAAAGTTTGGCTAGCTGGCTTAACTTCAACAACCTCAGCATTTTTTCCACCATTTTTATCTACATATACTACAAAGAAGTCTGGAACATATATGGTGCTGCGACCTGTTAAAGGATCTCTATAAGGTATTTGTATGCTTTCACTAGCCCAATTCTGTACGCTAGGGTGTTCATCTAACATTCTCATAAACACAAATTCCCAACTGCTTCTAGCCAATGGTGTTTTCTTTCCTACATATTTTGCAGGGTTTTTCATTTCAAATTTTCCCTGTGCAAATTTTGCCATTATGCTGCGATGTTTCTAGTTTGATTTGGTTTAACGTCGGTGGTTCTAAAACCTAACAATGATGTTGGCACACGATTATTATTTAAAATTTCGCCAACTATCTGGCTTAATTGAATTGAAGGATAAGATTTTAATGTATCTAAAATTTCTGCAATTGGGGTACCGTCTATTTTAGCTTGACGTAATAGCGTCATAGCCACAACGCTGGCCGCATCAGTATCAAACCCTGCTCGAGTAAAAAACGAATGAGCTAGTGTAACGTCAGTTGCAGAAAATTCTAATGCAGCTTCACCATAACTGTCAAAATATAATTTGGTGCCTGCTGCACTGTCCTCAATAATCTGTGAAGGTAAATTAGTTGCCATATTAGTTTGTTAATTTTCTTTGTGTAGCAGTAGTTGATGTTTCAGTAGTTGCGCTCTTAGGAAATATTGCACCAACTACTCCGCCAACGGTTGATACTGCACCCGATATGTTTGCAGGATTACTTAAAATATTAATCGCTTCAGACTTCAACTGTGCTGAGGTTAATTGTTTAGCATTCTTGTAAGTGTTGATAGCACCAATAGCAGTGCCGAGGAATCCACCAAAGCTATCAAATGCAGCGCCTGATTCTAAATTGCCAAATACTTGTTCAATGCCATCTAACACGCCGCCGGCACCAGTTAATGTAGCAACGCCTCCGCCTGCAACAGATATTGGGCTTGGCACGGTGTCGTAATGTAATGTAGCAAATCCTTTTGGACTGTTATATGCGACTTGACCGGCAGAATATTTTACAGCTTCATATTCTAAAGTCATTGAACTCTCTGCAAATTCACTGGCGCTATAATCCATGTTACCATGGCTCCAAGATTTGATTCTTGGATTGATTAATGTATAACCTAAAAATCTTCTACGACTCATAGTATAGATACTTACTGAATTAAAAAATGGTGCAGTAATATCATTGTCCATGCCGTATCGGAAATTATCTTTAGGAGTTTTAGTAGGCCTTAAATGATTGGCTTCATATGCTGCTGTGGGATTGTGTCTATCACCAATGTAATATCCATAATACACTGCCCACAATGCGTTGATAACTCCAGCCGCATCATCATGCATGGTAATATTAACAGGCTCGTAGTTGATGCCTTTATAAACTATTTTCTTTCTGTTGTATTGATTTTTAACAACACTATCAAAACTAAACTTAGGAAGTTCTGCAGTCTTTACTAGTAGGCCAACTTCTTCTTGATGATTATTTGTAAATGATGGGGCTCTAATTGCTGCCTTGTTTAATTCAAATCTTACATAATAATTAAATTTAGTACGAGGTGCCAGCCTCATGGTATCGTCTATAAAAAGACGAGTAGCGTGTTGCCAGTTGGCTTGTTGTCCTTTGGGATTTAGGACACCTTCGGCAACGCCGTTAAGAAATCTTGTAAAATAATTGGCCATACTAATATTTATGTCATAAAAAAAGCTCGAATAAATCGAGCTTTTCTTAATTACAAGTTTAATTAACCTTGTGTAGTTGAAGCACCTGTTACAGCGTTTCCAATTGTACGGCCTACTGCTGCACCAATACCACCAATTGGGCTTACTGCTGCTGCGCCTGCTGCAAACTGCGCTAAGTTATCGTAGGCAATTGTTAAAGCAACAGTCATGTGTTCGTTAGTACCGTAGTTTGCGTCACCGTAATCTACGTTTGATAAGAAGCAACCATATAACTCAAATGTTTCAAGTGTTTCTGGAGTTAATGTGCCGTTACCACCGTCTAATACTTCAATACGCATTGTAAATTTGTAATCAATACCAGAACGTGCAGATGCTTGTTCCATAAAGTCGTATTGTTTCTGAATTTGTTGTCCAACTAACTTCTGAACTTGACCACTTGCATCGTCACGTAAAGTTAATGTTACTGGTTCTAGCGAGTGCTTACCAGCAAGTTTAACTTTAGAGTTATAAACGTCTAATGTCATTTCTTCAAATGACACTTTTGGTCTTGAAACTTCTTGAACTTGCTTAGTTAATTCAGTAGCAGCCGCTACACCGAATCCCAACAAAGTAACACGGAAGCGATACTTTAACTTAGGCATAAGAAGTACTTGCGTACTTCCCGCCTGGTTAGTGGTTGGGATCCCCATGTTGTTAAGTGATGTAATTGCCATTTTTAAATTTCTCCTGTGTTCTTGACACGCAACGGAATGTAAATGAACTCAACTGCCTTAACTGGTTCAATCGCAATATCTACATATAGTTCGTTACGATCGATCCTTGCCGCAGTATTGTTGCTTTCATCACAAACAACCGCAAAGTCGTATAGTGCTCTTAAGCCTACTAATTCTAATAGCAAGCTCTCACATGCTTGTTTGATTTCATCACGTGTGATCTTATCATTTGGTTCAAAAATGTATGGACGAGCTAATTTATTCAACTGGCTACGTAGATATACAACCAAACGTGCTACGTTGATTCTGTCTAATGCAGAAGCATTTCTTGCACGAGTCTTTTGACCATATGCAACTAAACCTACACCATTGAAGAATGGAATTGGGTTAATCTTTAGATCATATAATGTATCACGCTGTCCTTCATTCAATGCTACAGTTTGGAATTCGCCTGTTGCTGCGTCAATATAACCAACTGCTGTTGCGTTAGTAATACCACCACGTCTTGTACCTGCCGGAGCAAACCATGGGTAAGAAACGTTGTCGCTTAGTGCGATTGTTTTCAACATCATGTGTGATGCTGGAACAACTGCGTTAGCACCGCTTAGGTCTGTAGTAAATCCGTTTGGATAGTAACATGCTAGGTACTCGTCATATGTTACAACACCGTCATCGCCGTTGTCTGTTACTAGGTTAGCGTTAGATCCCCATGTTGTTAATGTTGTAGCATCAGATGCTAAACGCAATGGAGTGTCTCCAACAACGAATGCAGTAACACCGCGATCAATGTTTAGATTAACTAAGTTGCTCATTAGTTCAGGATATCCTGGGCAAGCAATCAAGTTAAAGTTACGTCTTTCTTCGTCACGGATTTCAGAGCTTGTATCAACAACACTCTTCAATGCTTGTACAACAACTTTACGTTGTGCGTGACGTCCAAATGTACCAGAACCGTCTTCATTGTTACCAGATGCTGTTACCCAACGATCTGTCCAGTATGCTTCCATACTTAAACCTGCGCCACTAACAAATGCACTACCAGCTAATGTAGCTGTGCTTGTGCGACCGTTATCAGCGGTTGTGTCAATGTAGCTGTTTTGATACTTCTTAACGTTACCACCAGAGCGTCTTAGATTCCATAGCAACATACCTTTTGGATATAGTGCTGGATCTGGAGCATCTGGATCTAGGAAGTTGTTTGTTAGCAGATCTTCAATTGTAGAAGCTTCTGTTGATGTACCGCTAGTTGCCCAACGTGCATCTGCAAATAGAACACCTTCTTCTGTTGTTTGGTCTGTTTTATCAACCAATTCCCAACGCTGTGATAGGTCAGCAATATCAGTTAAGTTGCTGTTGTATCTGTAAATTGTTGGGAAGTTTTCCATGTCAGCTGTGCTAATCCATAGGTCGCCTGTAGCAGTTACGCTGGCTTTGTATGGATTACTTGCAGCAACAATTGGAGCATAACCTACTCTTGTTGTAGCAGCATCATAGTATGGGCTTGTTGAATGTCTATAACCAACCCATGTAGCACCATTGTGAATCATGATATCCACTTCTGAGAAGTTTGGATTGTACCACATCTGACCATCTGCTGGCTCGTTTAATGGAGCATCAGGTGCCGCTGCAAATCTTGGATCTGTAGCTGCTAATGGTTTCCAACCAGATGCAAGATAATCGTATGCTGCTGCTGATTGTGCATCATAGAAGTTTTCAGTACCTGTTAGAGTATCTAAACTAAATGCTGTAAAGATTCCGCCAACTGGTGATCCTGTGCCTTCTGTTAATGTAAAGTCGCCGCCTAAATTGTGTGAAATTACTAATCTGTTTGATGTTGAACTTACTTCAGTTACAGAAGCTACAATATTTGTAAAACCAGCTGCGTTAATTGCTGCTGCAATTAGATCAGCATCTGTGCTTGTGCCTACTGCTGTAAAGCTAATAGTCTTAGCAGTGTCAAATGTTGTTTGACCTTTTAATGATTCAGCTAGAGTAAATGTTTTTGCACCAGCTGATAATGTACTTGCTTTGATTAAATTTGATGTAATGCTAGTTGCTGTATTCACAGCAATATTTCTGCGCCACACACGGAAAACTGCTTCAGCTGGTGTAGTATCAAAACCTGATGTTTCTTTAGCATTGCTTTGAACAAACAATGCATTTTCACCAATGCCTGCTCCGCCACCTGAACGATCTAGATAGTACAAAGCTGCTGCTGTTGTATCATAGATAGGAGCTTCTGTGCTAACCCATGACAATGTAGCTGAACTCCAGCTCTTTGCTCTCCAACGAGCACCGTTGTTTGGTTCTGTGGTTTTGATCCAAACAGATCCACTTGGTGCGCCGCCTACTGTGTCAGTATTTTCTGAACGCTTGTATGCAGGAACACTGGTATGAGGTGTTTGAGATAACTGAGGTGCTAGGTATAAACCTGCTGTAATTCCTAGTGTGCTCCATGAGCTTGTACCGTTTTCTAATAAAACGCTACCGTCTGCGCCTGTTGAGTCACTGGCATTACCATCAGCTGCTGATGTGCCATCGGAATAGATGTATAATCTACCGCTGACTTCTTTAGCACTAACGCCTGTAATGCTAGCACCTTGAATTGCTGTCGCAATAGATGCTACTGTACCTGTACCGCTAATTAAACTATTGTTAATATAGAAATTATATGTAATAGATCCTGATACTGCTGTACCTGATACTACTGGCCAGCTTGCTTTCCAATCACTAGAACCAACTAATACCCATTGACCTGCATCAACTGCCGATACGCCACCATTAGATGCTGGAGTACCTACGGCCTTGTAATAAATTCTTGCATATTCTTCTTCGGCGCCAAACGATGTGTCGCCTTCTACTGTTTGGAATACTACGGCATAGTCACCAATTTGTCCAACGCTTGACTTTGGAGCATTGTTTTCAATTTTTGAAGGATAGTCGTTATCGGTTAAAACTACTGGAACTTTATTTGTAAATTTTTGACCGCCGGAAACAGTTGCAGCGGATCCGTTCCATTCCTGGATACCCCAAGTTGTAGCTTGAGTATCGATCCACCACTGACCGTTTGTTGGATTCGCTCCCGGGGCATCAGCTTGTGCTTCTAATTCGTCTAAATTAATATCTGCTCTAACAATAAAAGCAGCATTGCTAACTCCTAGCAAGCTGTAAGCTGCTAGCGTTCCGTATTCGTTACGCTCTGAACCATGCACAGGAGTAGAACTCGCTGTTTGTTCAAAGAAAGGAATACCAAACGTTTCTGTTAATTCTCTCTGGCTTGTTAGTTTAAATGCTTTTCCAGCATTAGCCTTAGTTGTACCGAGTGCAGTGCCTGTGCCTGCGCCGGTTGTTTTATCTTGCGCTGTTGCTACTACGATAAGAGGTGTAGTACCAGGTTCTGCTGGTGTATAAAAACTCTCGTCGATTACCGTAACTTGTACGCCTGGTGATTGTAGTGCCATCCCATTTT
>JACCDO011929353.1_pt1 | contig 45322 bp, 27 predicted proteins | sample 7446101 | NCBI WGS metagenome assembly JACCDO01 (sample SAMN15323440, study PRJNA562643) | freshwater metagenome | isolation source: river surface water | place: USA:Blue River Watershed | collected 2017-08-16 | reverse complement strand
TTAAACAGCAAATTGAAGGTGTCCGATGATGTATCATTCAACTCTGCACTTGTTGTGGGAGGAACAACCACATTGAATAGTTCACTACACACTGTAGGAATCACTTCACTTGACTCGACTCTTGCGGTCCTCGGAGATGTTTCTTTAAACAGCAAATTGAAGGTGTCCGATGATGTATCATTCAACTCTGCCCTTGTAGTTGGAGGAGCAACCACCCTGAATAGTTCACTACACACTGTAGGAATCACTTCTCTCGATTCGACCCTCGCGGTCCTCGGTGATGTGTCTTTAAACAGCAAATTGAAGGTGTCCGATGATGTATCATTCAACTCTGCACTTGTTGTGGGAGGAACAACCACATTGAATAGTTCACTACACACTATAGGAATCACTTCATTGGACTCGACCCTCGCGGTCCTCGGTGATGTGTCATTGAACAGTAAATTGACAGTATCTGGCGATGTTTCATTGAACGCAAACCTTGCCATTGGCGGTGAATTGAGAGTGAAACAAATCATGCCTGTTGGAAATTTAATATCTAACATTGGCAGTGAAACAGAATGGTTCGGAAACCTCTATGTCAATCATATTAAATGCGGCGCAAATTCAATCCAGATCGGAGATTATCTGTTATCTTCTATCAATAATGCAATCACAATAAATGGAAATTTGTCTGTTTCTGGAAATTTATCCGTTGACAATGATGCATCATTCAACAAAAACGTAACAATTAATGGAGATGTTTTTAACAATGGAAATCTCGCGGTCCTCGGAGATGTGTCTCTTAACCAGAAATTGAAGGTGTCTGATGATGTGTCATTTAACTCAAAATTGACAGTTGGCGGAGAAACTAGAATGAACGGGTCACTGCACACTGTGGGAATTGCTTCATTGGACTCCACTCTAGAAGTACTCGGAGATGTGTCTCTCAACAGCAAATTAAAGGTCTCGGACGATGTGTCTTTTAACGCCAATTTGGTAGTTGGAGGCGAAACCTATATCAATTCAAATTTAATAGTGTTTGGAGATGTGTCTTTCAATAAAGGATTACGTGTGGTTGATAATTCCTATTTCAACGCTGATTTGGAAGTGGTCGGCAATGTGCGCATTGGAACTCGATTATTTGTTGAAGATATACATGCAAACAATTTCTCTATTACAAGTGAAATAACATATTTGCATATCAACAACCTAGATATTTGTGACAATTTGATTACTTTGAATAGAGGTGGTGTTGATTCCGAAGGTTCTGGTATTGCGGTTGAAGCAAATGGAAATGTTGTGGCATCCGTGCAAATAAACAATGACAATATGTGGGCATTATCAAATCCAGGAGAGAATGGAATTTTAAATGTAATTGTAACACAACCAAGGGTTGACCGCACAGATGTTTCTTTGAATGAGGTTAGAGACCGGTTAAAACAATATAGTTATAATCCGACATCTGTGACAACCTCTATCAATGGAAATATTACACTTGCCAATCATGATAGCATTGTTTTAATTAATGGTGATGTGTCATTGAATCATGGTGTGTCAGTGACAAATGATAGTTCATTCAATGCCAATCTCTATGTTGGCGGCACTATAATTAATCCAGGACTAACAAGTGCTTTGGCGTTGAAAGCAAACATTGCTTCACCGTCCTTCACCGGCACAGTAATCAGCGCCGGAGATGTTTCTTTGAACGATAGTCTCCGAGTTGCCTTGGATTCATCATTCAATGCTAACCTGTTTGTCAATGGTTCTGTGGTCACTAATGGAGATGTTTCCTTGAACGATAGTCTCCGAGTTGCCTTGGATTCATCATTCAATGCTAACCTGTTTGTCAATGGTTCTGTGGTCACTAATGGAGATGTTTCTTTGAACGATAGTCTCCGTGTTGCCTTGGATTCATCATTCAACGCTAACCTGTTTGTCAACGGTTCTGTTGTCACTAATGGAGATGTTTCTTTGAACGATAGTCTCCGAGTTGCATCAGATTCATCATTCAACGCTAACCTGTTTGTCAATGGTTCTGTGGTCACTAACGGAGATGTTTCTTTGAACGATAGTCTCCGAGTTGCCTTGGATTCATCATTCAATGCCAACCTGTTTGTCAATGGTTCTGTAGTCACTAATGGAGATGTTTCATTGAACGATAGTCTCAGAGTTGCCTTGGATTCATCATTCAACGCTAACATGTTTGTCAACGGTTCTGTGGTAACTAATGGAGATGTTTCTTTGAATGATAGTCTCAGAGTTGCATCGGATTCGTCATTCAATGCCAACCTGTTTGTCAATGGTTCTGTAGTTGCCAATGGAGATGTTTCCTTGAATGATAGTCTCAGAGTTGCCTCGGATTCATCATTCAATGCTAACCTGTTTGTCAACGGTTCTGTGGTTACCAATGGAGATGTTTCATTGAACGATAGTCTCCGAGTTGCATCAGATTCGTCATTCAATGCTAACCTGTTTGTAAATGGTTCTGTGGTCACTAATGGAGATGTTTCATTGAACGATAGTCTCCGAGTTGCCTTGGATTCATCATTCAATGCCAACCTGTTTGTCAACGGTTCTGTGGTTACTAATGGAGATGTTTCCTTGAATGATAGTCTCAGAGTTGCATCGGATTCGTCATTCAATGCTAACCTGTTTGTCAATGGTTCTGTTGTTACAAATGGATATGTTTCCTTGAACAATAGTCTCAGAGTTGCATCGGATTCATCATTCAATGCCAACCTGTTTGTTAATGGTTCTGTAGTTACCAATGGAGATGTTTCCTTGAACAATAGTATCAGAGTTGCCTCGGATTCGTCATTCAACGCTAACCTGTTTGTCAACGGTTCTGTAGTCACTAATGGAGATGTTTCTTTGAATGATAGTCTCAGAGTTGCCTCGGATTCATCATTCAATGCCAACCTGTTTGTGAAAGGTTCAATTGTTAATACAGGATTAACAGATACTCTTGCTCTTAAGGCACCACTGGAATCTCCTGCCTTAACTGGAACTCCAACAGCAACAACTGCTGTATTAGGAACCAACACAACCCAAATTGCCACAACTGCATATGTGCGAAGTGAAATCAGTGCACTTGTTGCAAGTGCTCCTGGCACATTGGACACTTTGAATGAGTTGGCATTGGCGCTTGGAAATGACGCATCATTTTCAACAACTATTACAAATTCGTTGGCGCTGAAGGCGCCCCTTGCTGGACCGTCATTCACAGGCATAGTTATCAGCGCCGGTGATGTGTCTCTTAATGCAGGCATCCGTGTTCAAAGAGATAGTTCATTCAATGCCAACTTGTATGTGGGTGGGTCAATTGTCAATACAGGATTAACGAATGCTATGGCGCTGAAAGCGCCCCTTGCTGCACCTTCATTCACAGGCACTGTGGTATCTGCTGGTGATGTTTCATTGAATGCTGGTCTTCGGGTTCAAAGAGACAGTTCGTTTAATGGCAATTTGTTTATTAATGGGTCGATTGTCAATACAGCATTAACTAACGCGTTGGCGCTTAAGGCACCCCTTGCTGCGCCGTCATTTACTGGGTCCGTTGTGTCTGCTGGTGACGTGTCTCTTAATGCGGGTCTCCGGGTTCAAAGAGACAGTTCATTCAATGGCAATTTGTATATTGAAAAAACTGCCACAATTGTTAACAGGGCAACCATCGGAATGCCACCAACAAATACTGCATATGAATTCGATTTGAGTGGACACATGCGAATTTATGAAACTGTTGGAACTTCTGCATCTTCAACAACAGGTTCTTTAACATTTGAACATGGTGACGGTTCCGGAGCATCATCAATCGTCTTTAAATCAAAGAATTCCACAAATGATTATGCATACATTCAGTATGAAGAAAATGTGGGCGGACCAACTGAGAAGGGTCTTCTCACAATTGGCATTGAAAATAACTCAATACAACCAAATGCGATGGATAGAATATCACTTTATACTGCAGACGGTTCTGGTTATGTCGGTATCAACACAAAAGAACCTATTTACAATTTTGATGTAAGTGGTTCAACCAGATTGAGTTCCGAATTACTGGTTTTATCCGACTCGTCATTCAATGGCAACCTGTATGTGGGTGGTACTATAAATAATACAGGATTAACTGACGCACTTGATCTCAAAGCACCCCTTGCTGCACCGTCCTTCACAGGCAGAGTTATCAGCGCTGGCGATATGTCTCTTAATGCAGGTCTACGGGTTCAAAGAGACAGTTCATTCAATGCCAACCTGTATGTGGGTGGGTCAATTGTAAATACAGGATTAACGAATGCTCTGGCGCTGAAGGCGCCCCTTGCTGCACCATCCTTCACAGGAATAGTAATCAGCGCCGGCGACGTGTCTCTTAATGCGGGTCTCCGGGTTCAAAGAGATAGTTCATTCAATGCCAACCTGTATGTGGGTGGGTCAATTGTTAATACAGGATTAACGAATGCTCTGGCGTTGAAGGCGCCCCTTGCTGCACCATCCTTCACAGGCACTGTGGTATCTGCTGGTGATGTTTCATTGAATACTGGTCTTCGGGTTCAAAGAGACAGTTCATTTAATGGCAACTTGTTTGTAAATGGATCGATTGTCAACACAGCATTAACTAACGCACTGGCGCTGAAGGCGCCCCTTGCATCACCATCATTCACCGGGTCTGTAGTGAGTGCGGGAGATGTTTCCTTTAACTCCGGTTTACGGGTTGCATCGGATTCGTCATTCAATGCTAACTTGTATGTGGGTGGTACTATAAATAATACAGGATTGAGTTCTGCGCTGGCGCTTAAGGCACCCCTGGAATCCCCTGCTTTAACTGGCACACCAACAGCAACAACTGCTGCATTGGGAACCAATACAACTCAGATTGCCACCACGGAATATGTGCGAAGCGAAATTAGTGCACTTGTTGCGAGTGCTCCTGGAACATTAGACACATTGAATGAGTTGGCAGCAGCACTTGGAAATGACGCATCATTTTCAACCACTATTACAAATTCCTTGGCGCTGAAGGCGCCCCTTGCATCGCCCACTTTCACTGGTAATTTCTTGGTATCAAGTGCTGATTCGTCATTCAATGGCAACCTGTTTATTAATGGGTCGATTGTCAATACAGGATTGAGTGCAGCGCTTGACCTGAAGGCGCCCCTTGCCTCACCGTCATTCACTGGTTCTGTAGTATCTGCCGGTGATGTGTCTTTGAACGCTGGTCTCAAGGTTGCCTATGATGCTTCTTTCAATGCCAACATTTATGTAGGAGGTGCAATTGTGAATGCTGGATTGACGAGTGCACTTGACCTTAAGGCGCCCCTTGCCTCGCCGTCTTTCACCGGCGACGTTAGCATGAATTCGGGTCTCAATGTTGCCTCAGACGCTTCATTCAATAAAGGGTTGTATGTCACAGAGAACATTGGTGTTGGAAAAACGGCAGATGCCATGTACGGCGTAGACATCAGCGGTAATATCAACCTGACTGGCAACATTTACGCCAATGGCATTTTATTCAGTTCTTTTGATAATGCCAAGGACATTTCATTGAATGCGAATTTGACAGTGGCGCGCGACAGTTCGTTCAACGCCAACCTGTATGTTGGTGGCATTATGAATGTTGCCGGATATGTGAATGCTGACGCTTATGTAGAAAAATTTGTAACGGTTTCTTCCTCCTCCGGAACTTACACTGCCGATTTCAACAATGGTTTGATTATTTACATAAATGCCTTTTCTGGGTCAACCACACCCATGCTCTCCATTACAAATCTGCCAACTACACTAAAACAGAGTTATGTATTTACAGTTGTGTATAAAGGTGCCAGCACAAGCACCTATTTCACTTCTTTGAATATTAATGGAATATCAGTTCCTATAAATGGAACCGTCTCATTGACTGCACCATCAACGTACTATGTTCATCAGTTCTGTATTTTCTTCACGGATGCCACGACAATTTCAAATAATTTTGTGGTTCAGAATTTCAGTTCATCTGCACCTGTGGGATTAGTTTCACCGACCATTTACAATGACACATCTTTCAACGGAAATATTAATTTGTTTGGAAATATTTACAAAAATGGCACATTATTTGATTCATTTGATAATAAAAAGGACATTTCGTTGAACGCGAATCTAACAGTGGCGCGGGACAGTTCATTCAATGCTAATTTATTTGTGGGTGGTTCAATTGTGAATGCAGGGTTGAGTAGTGCGTTGGCGCTGAAGGCGCCTCTTGCTGCGCCGTCTTTCACTGGCACAGTCATCAGCGCCGGAGACTTATCCTTGAACACTGTTTTGCGTGTTGCCTCGGATTCTTCTTTCAATGCTAATCTGTATGTGGGTGGTGCTATAAATAATACAGGATTGACCAATGCTCTGGCGCTGAAAGCACCGCTGGAATCACCTGCCTTAACTGGAACACCAACAGCAACAACTGCTGCATTAGGAACCAACACAACTCAGATTGCCACTACGGAATATGTTCGAAGTGAAATTAGCGCACTTGTTGCGAGTGCTCCTGGCACATTGGATACATTGAATGAATTGGCATTGGCGCTCGGAAATGACGCGGCATTTTCCACAACTGTTACAAATTCGATTGGTCTTAAGGCACCCAGTGCATCACCGACATTCACCGGCAATTTCTTAGTGTCGAGTGCGGATTCTTCTTTCAATGGCAATTTGTTTATTAATGGTTCCATAGTTAACGCAGGATTGAGTGCTGCACTTGACCTTAAAGCACCCCTTGCTGGACCGTCCTTCACTGGTTCTGTGGTGAGCGCCGGCGATGTGTCCTTGAACGCTGGTCTCAAGGTTGCCTATGACGCTTCTTTCAACGCCAACATTTATGTAGGTGGTTCCATTGTGAATGCAGGGTTGACGAGTGCGTTGGCGCTGAAGGCACCCCTTGCGTCACCATCCTTCACAGGGGATGTTAGTATGAATTCCGGGTTGTATGTTGCCAATAAAATTGGTATTGGAAAAACAGCAAATTCCTTGTATGGTGTAGATATCAGCGGAAATATCAACCTGTCTGGTAACATTTACGCCAATGGTGTCTTGTTCAGTGCGTTCGACAATTCCAAGGACATTTCATTGAACGCCAATCTAACAGTGGCGCGTGACAGTTCGTTCAACGCCAACCTGTATGTTGGTGGCATTATGAATGTTGCTGGGTTTGTAAATGCTGATGCTTACGTTGAACGATTTGTTACTGTTTCTTCCTCCTCCGGAACTTACACTGCCGATTTCAACAACGGTTTGATTATTTACATTAATGCCTTTTCTGGGTCAACCACACCCATGCTGTCTATTACAAATCTGCCAACCACACTAAAACAGAGTTATGTGTTTACCGTTATTTACAAAGGTCTCAGTACAACCACTTATTTCAGTTCTTTGAACATCAATGGAGTATCAGTTCCTATAAATGGAACCGTCTCGATGACTGCGCCATCAACTTACTATGTTCATCAATTCTGTATTTTCTTCACGGACGCCACGACAATTTCAAATAATTTTGTGGTTCAGAATTTCAGTTCATCGGCACCTTTGGGATTAGTTTCGCCGACTATTTACAATGACACATCTTTCAACGGAAATATTAATTTGGTCGGAAATATTTACAAAAATGGTGCATTGTTTGATTCATTTGATAATAAAAAGGACATTTCATTGAACGCGAATCTGACAGTAGCGCGGGATAGTTCATTTAACGCCAACCTGTTTGTGGGTGGTTCAATTGTTAACACAGGTTTGACGAGTGCATTGGCGTTGAAGGCGCCCCTTGCCGCGCCGTCTTTCACTGGTTCTGTGGTGAGCGCCGGTGATGTGTCCTTGAACGCCTATTTGCGAGTTGCATCGGATGCATCATTGAATGCCAACCTTTATGTGGGTGGTTCCATAAATAATACAGGATTAACCAATGCTTTGGCGCTGAAGGCGCCCCTTGCCGCACCATCTTTCACCGGTTCTGTGGTTAGCGCCGGAGATGTGTCTCTTAATGCCGGTTTGCAAGTTGCCTCGGATGCTTCTTTCAACGCCAACATTTATGTAGGTGGTTCCATCGTTAATACAGGATTAAGTTCTGCGCTGGCGCTGAAGGCTCCCCTTGAATCCCCGGCGTTGACTGGGACTCCAACAGCAACAACTGCTGCATTGGGAACTAATACAACTCAGATTGCCACCACGGAATATGTGCGAAGCGAAATAAGTGCACTTATAGCAAGTGCTCCTGGCACATTAGACACTTTGAATGAGTTGGCATTGGCACTCGGAAATGATGCTGCATTCTCAACAACGGTTACTAATTCGTTGGCGCTGAAGGCGCCCAGTGCATCACCGACATTCACCGGCAATTTCTTAGTGTCGAGTGCGGATTCATCATTCAATGGTAACCTGTATGTGGACGGGTCGATTGTCAATACAGGATTGAGTGCTGCACTTGATCTTAAAGCACCCCTTGCTGGACCGTCCTTCACTGGTTCTGTGGTGAGCGCCGGCGATGTATCGTTGAACGCGGGTCTCAAGGTTGCCTACGACACTTCTTTCAACGCCAACATTTATGTTGGTGGTTCTATTGTGAATACAGGATTGACGAGTGCGTTGGCGCTGAAGGCGCCCCTTGCATCACCATCCTTCACAGGAGATGTTAGCATGAATTCCGGGTTGTATGTTGCCAATAGAATTGGCATTGGAAAACCGGCAAATGCCTTGTACGGTGTAGATATCAGTGGAAACATCAATCTGTCTGGTAACATTTACGCCAATGGTGTCTTATTCCGCCCATTCGAAGATTCCAAGGACATTTCGTTGAACGCCAATTTAATAGTGGCGCGCGATAGTTCATTCAACGCCAATTTATACGTCGGAGGAATTATGAATGTTGCAGGATATGTAAATGCTGACGCTTACGTTGAGCGATTTGTAACGGTTTCTTCTTCTTCAGGAACTTACACTGCCGATTTCAACAATGGTTTAATTATTTACATCAATGCCTTTTCTGGGTCAACTACGCCAACACTGTCTATTACAAATCTGCCGACCACACTAAAACAGAGTTATGTATTGACTGTTATTTATCGAGGTGCCAGCACAAGTACCTATTTCACTTCTTTGAATATCAATGGAGTATCAGTTCCAATAAATGGAACAGTTTCATTGACTGCTGCATCAACTTACTACGTTCATCAGTTCTGTATTTTCTTTACAGATGCCACAACAATTTCAAATAATTTTGTTGTTCAGAATTTCAGTTCATCGGCACCTGTTGGATTAGTTTCACCGACCATTTACAATGACACATCTTTCAACGGAAATATTAATTTGACTGGAAATATTTACAAAAATGGCGCATTGTTTGATTCATTTAATAATACAAAGGACATTTCATTGAACGCGAATCTAACAGTGGCGCGTGACAGTTCATTCAACGCCAACCTGTATGTAGGTGGTTCAATTGTTAATACAGGATTGACGAGTGCGTTGGCGCTGAAGGCGCCCCTTGCCGCGCCGTCTTTCACTGGTTCTGTGGTGAGCGCCGGTGACGTATCCTTAAACGCTGGTTTGCGAGTTGCATCGGATAGTTCTTTCAATGCTAACCTGTATGTAAGTGGCGCAATTGTGTCTGCCAGAGATGTTTCATTGAATGCTGGGTTGCGTGTTGCATCAGATAGTTCTTTCAACGCCAACATTTATGTGGGTGGTTCAATTGTGAATACAGGATTGACTAGTGCTTTGGCGCTGAAGGCGCCCCTTGCTGCACCTTCTTTCACTGGCACAATTGTGTCTGCCGGAGATGTGTCCTTGAACGCCGGTTTGCGAGTTGCTTCAGATGCTTCTTTCAACGCCAACTTGTATGTGGGTGGTACTATAAATAATACAGGATTAACTAATGCTCTGGCGCTGAAGGCGCCCCTGGAATCCCCTGCGTTGACTGGGACTCCAACAGCAACAACTGCTGCATTGGGAACCAACACAACTCAGATTGCCACCACGGAATATGTGCGAAGTGAAATTAGCGCACTTATAGCAAGTGCACCGAGCACATTAGACACATTGAATGAGTTGGCATTGGCACTTGGAAATGACGCGGCATTTTCAACAACGGTTACTAATTCATTGGGATTAAAGGCGCCCAGTGCATCGCCCACATTCACGGGAAGTTTCTTGGTGTCCAGTGCGGATTCGTCGTTCAATGGCAATCTTTATGTTGCTGGATCAATTGTTAATACAGAATTGACTAATGCTTTGGCGCTGAAAGCGCCCCTTGCCTCACCGTCATTTACCGGCGATGTCAGCATGAATTCGGGCATGCGAGTTGCCTCGGACGCTTCATTCAATAGAGGGTTGTATGTCACCAATGGCATTGGTATTGGAAAATCTGCAAATACCTTGTATGGAATAGACATCAGCGGAAATCTCAATTTGACTGGTTACATCTACACCAATGGTGTCCTGTTCAACCCATTCGAAAATTTCAAGGACATTTCGTTGAACGCGAATTTGACGGTGCTGCGCGACAGTTCATTCAACGCCAATCTATATGTTGGAGGAATTATGAATGTTGCTGGATTTGTGAATGCTGACGCTTATGTAGAAAAATTTGTGAATGTGTCTTCCTCCTCCGGAACTTACACTGCCGATTTTAACAATGGTTTGAATATTTATGTTAATGCTTTTTCTGGGTCAACTACACCCACATTGTCTATTACAAATCTGCCAACAACATTGAATCAAAGTTATGTGTTTTCCGTTGTGTATAAAGGTGCCAGCACAAGCACCTATTTCACTTCTTTGAACATCAATGGAGTGTCAGTTCCTATAAACGGAACAGTTTCATTGACTGCAGCATCAACTTACTATGTTCATCAGTTCTGTATTTTCTTCACGGACGCCACGACAATTTCGAATAATTTTGTTGTTCAGAATTTCAGTTCATCGGCATCTATAGGATTAGTTTCTCCGACCATTTACAATGACACATCTTTCAACGGAAATATTAATTTGACTGGAAATATTTATAGAAACGGTGTCTTATTGAGCGCGTTCGACAACACAAAGGATATTTCACTGAATGCAAATCTAACAGTGGCGCGTGACAGTTCGTTCAATGCTAATCTGTTTGTGGGCGGGTCCATAGTTAATACAGGATTGACTAGTGCGTTGGCGCTGAAGGCGCCTCTTGCTGCACCGTCTTTCACTGGAAATGTGTCCGTTAGTGGCACAACACAATCTGTTAGTAGCAGTACTGGTGCCTTTGTTGTTAGTGGTGGCGCTGGTATTGGTGGCAATGTTCAAGTGGGCGGCAATGTTAAAATTGACAGCACGATTGCTTCCACTAGTAGCAGCACAGGTGCGTTGATTGTTAGCGGCGGTGTCGGCATTGATGGCAATTTGAATACTAATAATAACATAACCACTTCGGGTGTAATAACAACAACTAATAACAATGGAGCAATTAGCACCAGTACAGGTGCCATTGTCGTGAATGGTGGCGTTGGTGTGGGCGGCAATCTTTGGACTAGTAGATTATTTGTCAATTTGGACAGTTCGATGAATGGAAATGTAAATATTGGCGGAAATTTGATTGTTTCCGGTTCCATTGTTAGTCCTGCGCTCACTGGCACACCAAGTGCGCCAACTGCTGCATCGGGAACCAATACCACTCAGATTGCAACAACAGCATATGTGCGAAGTGAAATCAGTGCACTTGTTGCAAGTGCTCCTGGCACATTGGACACTTTGAATGAGTTGGCATTGGCGCTTGGCAATGACGCGGCATTCTCAACAACGGTTACTAATTCGATTGGTCTTAAGGCACCCAGTGCCTCGCCCACATTCACGGGAAGTTTCTTGGTATCCAGTGCAGATTCGTCGTTCAATGGAAACCTGTATGTAGGTGGTTCAATTGTCAATGCAGGATTGACTAGTGCTTTGGCGCTGAAGGCGCCCCTTGCCGCACCGTCTTTCACAGGGACAATTGTTAGCGCCGGAGATGTGTCCTTGAACGCAAATTTGACAGTAGCGCGCGACAGTTCATTCAACGCCAATTTGTATGTTGGAAGAACTCTCACAATTGCCAATAAGGCAACCATTGGAATGCCTCCAACAAATAGTGCATATGAATTTGATTTGAGTGGACAAATGCGAATTTATGAAACCGTTGGAACTGCTGCGTCGTCAACAGCAGGGTCATTGATATTTGAACACGCCGATGCGTCCGGAACATCATCAATCGTCTTTAAATCAAAGAATTCCAACAATGATTACGCATACATTCAGTATCAAGAAAATGTGGGTGGCACATCTGAGAAGGGTGTTTTCACAATTGGAATTGAAAATGATCCAACTAACTCATTGTCGCTTGATAGAATGTCACTGTATTCGGCAGGCGGTTCTGGATATGTGGGTGTTAATACAAAAGACCCTCTTTACAACTTTGATGTAAGTGGTTCAACCCGATTGGGTGGTTCGTCGTCCAACAATTTCATTGGTGGAAACACGAATTTGTCTTTGCCAATTGATGCAATTAACACTGTTTTTGCAAGTCAAATAATCGGAAACACGGTCACCGTTACTGTGGCAAGTCACATTCCCACGTTTTACAATGGAATTTATGATTTTTCGGCATCTTCATTCAATAATGCAGGAGGGTCAGATGGACCACCATTCAGAGCATTTGACCGCAATTCTAACAATTGTTGGTATTCCTCTATTTCCGGTGACTTGGGCGCCAATGGTGTTTACTACAACCAAAATCCATATTCAACTGTTTCACCCTACACATATCAAGGAGGAACTACAGGTGATGTTGTCAATAATTATTTCACAACTGTTGTGGATGCACAAACAATTAGTGGTGAATGGTTACAAGTGAAATTGCCTTATTCCTTTGGAGTTAAAACATATGCTATTTATTATGATAGCAGCATATTAAGCGGTGCATCAAATTTTATGCCCGGTGAATTTTATTTGGTCGGTTCAAATGACGGCGCGACTTGGACTTCAATCGATTCCCGTTCAACAGACCAAACAATTGGACTTTTTTATGCTTCGTATACATTGTTGTCGCAATCGCCAAATTACACATATTACAGACTAATTACTACAAAATTGAAGGGCGCTGGCGGATACATAAAGATTGGTGAATTGGTGTTGTCAGGATTTCCATCAACATACACTGTTGGAAAAACAACCATTGGAAATGATTTGCAACTCTTTGGAAAAATAATAACTTCCACAAGTCAAGTTGTTGGCAATTTAGTATTCAATAATAGACCTTCTCAAAATTATCAGGACCCAAGTTACAATTCGATGATTGGTTATTATGCGTTGGACCACAAAAAAGCGCCAGTTGTTAATTATGAAATCGCAAAACAGTCGGTGTCAACTTGGACTGCACGCTACAATCCGGGTGTTGCAATGGGTAAAGTCTGCTGGTCTTCCAAATTAATGATTTTTTGTGCAGTGGGTTCAACCAATTCGTATGTTTCATCTGACGGAATCACTTGGTCTTCCTATTTGATTCAGGCAGGAATTACATACAATGATGTGGTTTGGTCAAATGAATTGAATATCTTTTGCGCTGTTGGACAATCTGGAATTGTTGATTCGACCAATTTGATAGCAACTTCACCCAACGGAACAACTTGGACAATTCAAACACATAATCCTGTGAATAGTGTAGGTGGGTTAAAAGCAATTGATTGGTCGCCAGAATTAAAAATATTCAATGCCACCGGAAGTTATCAAACAAATGGATTTCAAACAAGTTATGATGGAATTACTTGGGCGTCGAGTGGCGCAATGGGAAATACTACAGGAATTGTTTGGGCAAATTCATTGAAATCTTTTATTATATGCAGCAACAATGGAAATTTTGGAATTGGTTCAGGAACAACTTATTCTTCTGTTTATAGTCCACCAACTAATACTAGAGACTTGGTGTGGTCCGAACAATTGGGCATGCTTGTCACTTTTTATGGAACACGACTTTATTACAGTTATGATGGTAGAATATGGAATATTGTGAATAATTTAACATTGGCAGCATCTTGTGTATGCACGTGGGCAGCAGAATTAGGAATCTTCTGTTTGATTGACGGGTCTAACAATTGTTACACCAGTTCGAACGGTTTGGATTGGACTTTTATTAGAACAATGACCGAATTCACGGGAACAATTGTGAGTGGAAAGAATTTGTGTTGGTCTCCCGAACTTAGTATATTCTGTTTGGGTCCAAATGTTGCCGGACAGTCTTTTTTGACATCTTCGTTGAAATTCAGAATCCCCACATCCAGCAACACATTCAATGGCAGTCTCAATAGCATCGATGAGTCCGGCAATTGGGCAATCACGAAAAAATTAACTGTCAATGAAGATGTTTCAATGAACACTGGTCTTCGGGTTGCATCGGATGCTTCCTTCAATACTAGCGTATACGTCAATGGAAACATCAATTTGGCGGGAGCACTCACGCTTGGTTATACTACTGCACCCACACTTCAAACACAGATGGGTTATATTACAGAGGCATCTGGCAATTTGGTAAATTACACAAGCAGCACGAATTCGCAACCCATTGCAGATTGGACTACTGGAACACCCAAAACGTTGTCGAAAGGTGTATGGATGATACATTATTACATCTACGGCAATGACGCACAAACCTTTAATATCACTGATATACGTTCTGGATTGTCAACTACAACCAGTGGCGCCTACACGTGGAATGTGCGCGACCTGTATCATAGGTGCCCAACAACTTTTACCACTGCGTCATCGGAATTTGATTTCTGCAAGCAAATTACAGGAATATTGAATGTTCCCGCGTCGACTAGTTACACCTTTGATGTGAATCTGGCAACCAGTGTTTCAACTAGTGATTGGAATTTTTCAATTAAAGCAGTGCGCATAGGATAAAACTTTTGAAGTTACAGTTGCATAGCAACTTAAAAACGTTCGAAGAAAGTGACGGTTAATGCTCTTTCATATTTGTGAAAACACATATATGAAACCCAAAAAATTGATTTCAAAAACAACTTGGAAGGGAGATTGTAAAAATATATACACGCCCTTAAACAGAAAACAGAATGTCTACTACTACAGAAACTAAGAAAGTTGTCAAGGTTGCCAAGGTAACCAAGGTTGCTCAAGCAAACCAAGAAAATGCCGTTTTGGCAAAACAGTATCAAAAGAAAAGTGACAAGGAGCACGTTCTTGATAATCCCGATACCTACATCGGATCTAAGGAAAAGATCGACGAAACTATGTGGGTCTTTTCCGAGGAAGAGTCCCGTTTCATAAACAAGGAAATCAAGTACATCCCCGGTTTGTACAAGTTGTTTGACGAAGGTGTCGTCAACTGTCGCGACCACGTTATTCGCATGATTCAGAAATCGAACACCAATCCAGATGACAAACAGGTCAAATTGGTGTCCTACATCAATATCGATATTGCTGCCGATGGAACCATTACAATGGAGAACGACGGCAACGGCATCGATATTGCTAAGCACCCCGAATACGACATCTGGATTCCACAGATGATATTCGGCGAATTGCGCACTTCGACCAATTACGACAAGGAGGAGAAGCGCATCGTCGGCGGTAAGAACGGATTCGGATTCAAGTTGGTTCTTATTTGGTCCACGGAGGGACGCGTCGAAACGGTCGACCACGTGCGCGGTCTCAAGTATGTCCAGAATTTCAAACAGAATTTGGATGTCATTGAAGCGCCGGAGATTACCAAGGTCAAGGGCGCGAAACCTTATACCAAGGTGTCGTTCAAACCCGATTACACCCGGTTCGGAATTCCCTGTTTGACAGAGGATATGATTGCGCTTTTCAAGAAGCGCGCCTACGACATTTGTGCCGTGACCGATCAGAGCGAGAAGAAGATTAAGTTCAACTACAATGGCGCGCCCATTCCTGTGAAGAATTTTCAACAGTATGTCGATATGTATATTGGACCCAAGGGCGACGATTCTGCGGCAAAGCGCGTCTACGAGTGTGCGGACGGGCGCTGGGAATATGCCGTGGCGCTGGCGCCCGAGCAAGAATTCACCCAAATATCCTTTGTGAATGGCATCTGCACTCATAAGGGCGGCAAGCACGTCGAATACATTGTCGGACAAATCGTGCGAAAACTCATCGCATTTATCGAGAAGAAGAAGAAGGTAAAAGTCAACGCATCTGTAATAAAGGAGCAGTTGATTCTATTCTTGCGATGCGATATTGAGAACCCCGCGTTCGACAGTCAAACAAAGGATTATATGAACACACCGTCGGATAAGTTCGGGTCATCGTGCAGTGTCTCGGACGCTTTCATTGAGAAGGTGGCGAAAATGGGCGTGATGGATATGGCGTGCAATTTGACCGAGGCGAAGGAGAGTCGCGTTGCTGCCAAGAAGACCGACGGCGCCAAGACCAAGAATATCCGCGGAATAGAGAATTTCATGGACGCCAATTTCAGTGGAACTGAGAAGTCGGGCGAGTGCACACTAATCCTGTGTGAGGGGTTAAGTGCTATGTCCGGTATTGTCTCAGGTCTCTCCTCGACTGACCGCAATGTCATCGGCATTTATCCTCTGCGCGGAAAACTACTCAATGTGCGCGGCGAGTCGCTCAAGAAGATAACCGACAATAAGGAAATCACGGATTTGAAGAAGATTCTCGGTCTGGAAAACGGCAAGGAATACACAAACACGTCGTCACTTCGTTATGGCAAGATAATGATTCTGTGTGACCAAGATACTGACGGGTCCCACATCAAGGGTCTGTGCATTAACTTGTTCCACTGTGAATGGAAGTCGCTTACCAAGATTCCCGGGTTCATTTCCTTTATGAACACACCTATTCTGAGGGCGTCCAAGGCGAAGACGACGCTTTCCTTCTACAATGAAGGCGAATATGAGACGTGGAAAAACGGATTGGGTGCTGACGCGGCATCGTGGAAAATAAAGTATTTCAAGGGTCTCGGAACCTCGAAATCGGAGGAGTTCAAGGAGTATTTCAGCAACAAGAAAACAGTGGATTTTGTGTATGAGGAGGTGAAAAGTGATGACAATATCGACATGGTGTTTAATGACAAGCGCGCCAACGACAGAAAGACCTGGTTAATCGAGAAGTACAACAAGGACGCCTTCTTGGACACGAGCAGACCCCAGGTGTCTTATTGCGATTTCATAGACAAGGAATTGATTCATTTCAGCAACTACGATTGCGGGCGTTCGATTCCGTGCGCCATTGACGGTCTTAAAATCAGTTTGCGTAAAATCTTGTTTTGTGCGTTTAAGCGTCGTTTAACCAGTGAAATCAAGGTGGCGCAGTTCTCCGGATATGTGTCGGAACACAGTGCATATCATCACGGTGAGGCAAGTTTGAACGGCGCCATTGTGGGTATGGCGCAGAACTTCGTGGGTTCAAACAATGTGAATTTGTTGATGCCAAACGGTCAGTTTGGTACGCGATTGCAAGGCGGTGATGACTCGGCATCGGAGAGATACATTTTCACAATGTTGAATTCGCTGACCCGCTACATATTCCCCGAGGCAGATGACTCGATTCTCACCTACTTGAATGACGATGGCACAATCGTGGAACCGGAGCATTATGTGCCGATTATTCCGTTTGCTTTGGTAAATGGCATCAAGGGCATTGGCACAGGATTTTCGTGCTCGGTGCCCCCTTACAATCCTGCCGATTTGATTGCCTACATGAAAGGGATGCTGAAAGGTGCGACTGGGGGAGATTTGGTGCCCTTTTATGAAGGATTTAAGGGAACGGTTGCGCGCATCGAGTCCGACAAGTATTTGATCAAAGGCAAATATGAGCGCACGACGGCAGACACCATCGAGATTACTGAATTGCCTATTGGAAAGTGGACGATGGCGTACACCAAGATGTTGGAGGAGATGATGGACGGGTCCGTTGATAAAGCAGGCAAGAAGATTGCGCCTGTCATAAAGGATTTCGTATCATTGTGCACGGAGGTGAATGTTCATTTTATTGTAACATTTCCCAAAGGCAAGTTGGAGGAGATTTTATCAGAGAAGAGTGTAGATGGAATCGATGGCATCGAGAAGTTGATGAAACTGACCACCACAATCAAGACATCGAATATTCACATGTTTGACGAGAATTGCAAACTGAAGAAGTTTGAGGATGTGCACGAACTGATTCGTGATTATTATCCTGTGAGACTTGCCGCGTATGGAAAGCGCAAAACCCATTTGGTGGGCGAGATGCAACGACGAATGCTCGTTTTGACAAACAAGGCGCGTTATATTGAATTGACTTTGGTTGATAAGATTGATTTGCGACGCAAGAATGCGGAGGCAGTGACACAGATGTTGGAGGGCAATGGATTCGACAAGGTCGACGGTGATTACAAATATTTAGTGAAAATGCCGATGGATTCGGTGACGATAGAGAATGTGGATAGGTTGAGAAAGGAGCGCGATGACACGCAGAGGGAATTGGATGTGTTAATTGCCACAACTTTAGAGCAAATGTGGTTGAAGGAGTTGGCAGAGTTGGAGAAAGAGTATGCTGTTTATAAGAAGGACCGTGAGCAGTTGCAACTGGCGTCGAATTTAGACGAAAAAAAGAGTACCAAGAAGAAGGTCGTTGCCAAGAAATAAGTGGTTAAGATGTATAATGGTAAATTGCGCAATAAGAAAAAAAGGAACTGGAAATGAAAATGGCAGTAACACTCCATGCCCTGTGAAACCAATTTTTTCCCGACTTCAAACAGGAACTAATAATCCAATGGTTAGTAGTCGAATGCGGTATTCGCAATTTATGAATGCGCCCACATTAAGAGGAAATCGGCGGACGGTTATTGGACTTGACCGCATTCCTCTTGAATTGCGTCCGCAACCGTCGATTATTGTCCCGCTCACGAACTTTTGATTTATCTGCACCATATTTGTTTTTTTGTTTCTTCATTATATAGAATGAAGAAACCTCTCAGACAATCGGACGGACTTTACCACATTGGTGACAAGACATTTGAAATCCTTATTGGGTCTCGCACCCAGGTCCACAACGGCACTGCTTACAAGACTGCTGGCGGTCTGCGCAAGACTCAATTGTTGATGAACAAGTGGGGTCACATTGTTAGCGCCAAGAAACACGCCACTGCCAAGAAGGAGAAACGTTTGGAGAAGCACGGGTATTTTGCCGAGAAGGGCAAATTCGGGTTTGTAAAGAAAACTGTCAAGAGACGCAGCAAGAAATAAATCCAATCTAATTTAGAAAATATATTACACCTCTTTGATAGAGAGTAATATATTTTATTAGTGTATAATAATGCCAAGAAAGGTTGTCATATGCAAGGGAAAAAGCACGAAAAAATGTAAGCGCGCCTACGTTTCGTGCAAAGTTGTCAAAGGGACCAAACGCCAGTATTGCCGCAGGTCCACTCAAAAAAGTATTGCCAAGTACTATGCCAAAAAATAAACCTGGTAATATATATTCAATATGATTAATTTTTGTCAATATAAACATATGTTAGGCGACCCGGGCGAAGGTGTTCATCGATTCCGCATATTGAACATTGCAGTTGTTGATGTTATATTAACTCTATTTCTTGCTTATGCAATTTCTCATTTTAGTGGATTCTCACTTTATTATGTGGTTCCTGCTGTATTCTTTCTGGGCATAATTGTGCATCGTCTCTTTTGCGTCCGCACCCAAATAGACCAAATTCTGTTTCCAAATAGTGTATAGACCCTCGGTCAAATATCTCATTGTTTTATAACTAACTAGTAAAACAATGACGGAAGAACCTAAGAAAAAAGATGAAAAAACAGATAAAAAAGATGGTGAAAAACGCGGTTCTCTATCGCTCACTGATTTGATCCTGTTTGGATTGGGAAATGTGGTCGGCGCCGGCATCTTCATCATCATCAGCAAATCCATTTTGTACGGAGGCAACAAATCCTTGCATGCTCTCTTAACCGTTGCTTTAATTAGCATGGTCATGGGTTTCTGCTACATCGAAATCTACGGCAGATACAGTTCGAGCATTACCGAGTATTTAGCAGTCAAAAACACCATGGGCGAAGGCGTCGGTCAAATCACCCTGTATGCAATCTACATGTTTGCCCTGTTGTCCGGTGTGACCATCGTCACCGCCATGGCAAAATACGCATGCAAATGCGACCTCGTCGACTCTATCAAAAAGAATATGTCATGGACCACCGATTCCCATCATTCCACCTTGGAAACCACGTTCTCCGTTGCGCTGCTTTGTATCATGGCGTTCATCAACTTTATGGGCATCGAAACTTCCAAGGTCGTGGCGAACACCATTTCTGTCGTCATGTTGGCAGTCATTTTGGGAATTATTGTGCTGAGTTTGCCCTACATTGAATGGGATAAACTCACGGTGAAAACGCCGCAGATGGATGGATTCGCATCAGGTTCCAAGGGGCCTTGGGACAATTTCGTCTTGTCGGCAATCCTTTCTCTATTCCTCTATAATGGGTATGATTTCCTGGTAAAAATCAGCGACGAATCGGAAGACCCCGAAAACAATAAAACCGCGCTCATTTCGACAATCGGCATAACCACACTGTTGTATGCGGGCATAATTATTGCAGGAATCTGCGTCCTCGGATACAAGAAGGCGGGCGCCAGTCATAATATCATAACACAACTGTATGAATTGCTTACGACGAGCAAATTGGCGTCGACAGTCTATATGGCGGGACTTTTCATCATGTTTAACACAGGATTCTTGTCGATCATGTCCGCCACGAAATTTATGGAAGGTCTGGGCAAGGATAAGAAGATTTTTATGCCGGAGTTTTGGGCGAAAACGAATAAATATGATGCGCCGTCGAACGCCATTTGGATATCCCTTGCCATATGCGTATTTTTCGCCCTCTTCAACAATGAGACGTTGATGGCAATATTCTCCAATTTCACCTGTATTTCGATTTTGATATTAATCTCTATCGCCCTGTTGATTTTGCGGTGGCAAGAGAAGGATGATTTGGAGGCGCAACTGAAACACAATTATATTTGGGGGAATGTGTCAAATATGCCGGTGCCGGTTATGGCAAACTTGGGAGTCCTGTTTTACATTATGTATGAAATGTTTAAGAATAAGTTTTGGATTCATGTGATTTAGGTAAATCAAATAGAGAGATTGTTACAATATTCAATTATTCTAACAATGACAACTGTGATAATTTTGGCAGGGGGCGAGGGAAAACGCATGGGTTTGAGTCAAGGTCCCAAGGTGATTCGGTGTGTTCCTAAGGGTCCAAAGGACCCGACAGTTCCCAAAGAACTAAGTGCTAAGGGTCTAAGTAATGTTAATGAAGGAACTTCACTTCCAATGATTGTAAGCATCTTATCCGAAGTAAAACGCATTAATTACAAGCGCATCCTCATCGTCGTCGGCAAATACAAGGAATTGATTGACACTGTAATACAGGAACACGTTGCGCCGGATATGCTTTCCAAAATAACCTATGTCTTGCAACCGGTGCCGAAGGGGACCGGGCACGCTGTAATGTGTTGTTTGCCCTATTTACACATGAATGATTCTGTGTTGATTTTGTCGGGGGATGTGCCCTACATAAAGGCAGAGACGATGGAATTAATGACAGGTAACAATAACATTAACTACTCTTTTAACAAAATCCGTCTGATGACCATGCGTTTGGACAATCCGACCGGATATGGACGAGTCATCGAGGATGACAAAGGAAATGTGCGAATCGTTGAACAACGCGATTGCACCGATAGAGAATTGGAAGAAAAAAGGGTGAATTGTGGCATTTATTATACCACCGGCAGATTGTTGATGATACGATTGCCCTTTTTGTCGTGTGATAATGCGCAGTGTGAATATTATTTGACGGATATAGTTAAAGGACAAGAGACCGAAGTGGAATTGTGCGAGATTGACGAGAGTCGAAAATATGAGGTCACTGGAATAAATACAGAAATGGAATTAGAAGAATTGGTTAAGAGTGTGAATGCGCAGTGCGATGATGACACGCCTTTTTAAATGCGATAGCATACTCTTTCAGATTAGTGGAACACTACACGCATCTAACAGGCGTTGTTGGTCCCACCGGCGTCGTAGGTCCTCGGCGGCGGTTGCGTTCAAACGCGATTAGACCACAGATCCTGTGTGTATAGTGTCGATCGACCACAATTAACCCTGGGTGCGACATGTAGACATTGGTTTTGATTTGACAAGTGAAATGCTTGTTGCATATGCTACACAGATTATCTGGATTGGCAAATGTTAAAATAGGCATTTTATTAGTTTTGTTAATTAGTTTGTTTCGTTTTGTTTTCTCAAAAAGGTTTTGAAAAAACATCAATTTTCATTTGGTTCATGCTTTGCGCGTGCGTTTTCGTTTATTGTTTTTGCGTTTCTTCGATTTATGTTTTCTTTTGCCGCCCTTGCTCATTGGCGTGTTGTCTGTCATATCTTCCACTGCTGTTCCTCCTTCTTTGACGTCTTCACTGGGTCCTTCTGTTGCTGCTGCGGGTTCTCCTTCGTTGCTGGGTCCTGCCACTGCGGTTCCTTCTGCTGCTGCTGCGGTTCCTCCTTGTTTTGTTGAAAAACTAATTTTATTTATTCTGTTGCAGTAATCAAGTATTTGTTCCATCATTGAATATTTTTCAAAATAATTCATCAATTTGTCATATAGCAAAAACTCATATTTCACTGGATAATCATCTGTCATTTCTTTTGTGTATTTATTGCGATAGTATGTTTCCCCAGTTTTATCAACTATTTTTTCCCAACCAACGGGCATTTCCATTAACCTAAAATTGCCTGGATGCAAATACACGAAATAATGATAGAGCATGTTAATTGGATTAAATTCATAGAGCATGTATTTTTTCGTGTAAAAAAACAGAACCATTGCGTCCACATCATTTTGTGTTAATCCAAAATTTCCAAAATTAATTTTTGCCCGTAGTTCGCCGACTTTTTGACCCCATTTTACCGAATGTGTCATAAACGCATATTTCATAAAAACCTTGGCATTCTTTTTAAATTCTGGCGTGTCACCCTTAATGCAAAATTTGGGGTCAACGTCCAACAAACGAATCGAAACAACGTGCCCGTCAACAATTCTCGGACAAAAATTTTCGGATTTTATGTCGCAATTCAATTCACCAATTGTGTCAACATATAAATCAATGAACTCCGCAATCTTTGTGGGAACCTCGCTGATTTTGTCTTGATTTTCCACAACAAATTTAATGACACTGTCATCGCATCTTTCCACTAAATATGAAACAGTTACAATGCCGGATGGTATTTCTTCAAATTTCGAATCCAATTCTTCCGGCGGAAAAGGAATTCCAGTATTGCTCTCAGTGTCAATGCGAATTTGATGCAATTTTGGAGCAAATAATTCACCCAAATCGCGCATTTTTCTTAATTCGTCGATGCATTCAAATTGAATTTTGTAGTTTCTGTATAATTTTTTATACACTCTCAGTTCCGATGCGTTTTCGCCATAGGGAACTTCGTCTGCATAAAAGATGTCATAATTATATCGAGGATCACTTGTAATTCGTCTTTTAAAATCCAGAAATGATTTTGGGAATTCGGATTCCTTTTTCCAGTGAATTGAGTTTGTGTATTTGACTATACAAAATTTTGTAACATCACTTCCATCTGGGATTGTGTAATTGTATTCGGCACCATCGGGGTTCTCCTGTAGCGTGAACGCTTGTTTTGAAGCACCATTTCCTAGTTTTTGAAATACTTTGACGCGCATTTGTGAATATATATTACAGTGCTAAATTATTCACATTTTGCGTGTGCGTTTTCTTTTGTTGTTTTTGCGTCTTTTGGATTTGCGTTTGCCGCCTTTGCTGTGTTTGCTTTCTTCTTCTCTGTGTTTGCTTTCTTCTTCTTCTCTGTATTTACTTTCTTCTTCTTCTCTGTATTTACTTTCTTCTTCTCTGTGTTTGCTTTCTTCTCTTCCTTCAGGAATGGCGTTAATATATTCTTCAAAAACAGAAATTATTGATTTTTTTGAGTTTGCGTCTTCAAGAGAAAAATGAAGTTTCAAATAACGTGGTGTCAGGTAATGATACAACATGCCAATTGGATATTTATCATTTTTTAAAAATTCTTCTGCGAAAAAAAACCGGATCATTTCTCTAACTTCATCTTTTGTTAAATACCAATTGGGGAATTTGATTTTTCTGTATTTTAAACAAAATGAAAAAAACAAAAAATTCATAAATATTTTTGCGTGTTTTTGAAACTCCGGATTTTCACTGGTGAATGAGAATTTTGGGTCAACATCCAATAAACGAATAGACTCAATTTCGCCTGTTGTTTTGTCATATTTTGCGCACATATTGGCAGGTTTTAAATCCATATTTGCTGCGCCGGTATCAGCAAGCAATTTTGTGGTGAAATCGTTGAATTTTTCACCAACTTGCACCAGTTTATTGGGTTCACTATTATTTTTATTATTTTTTGTCAAAAACACATCAACTGTTTCGCCACACATTTCTACTAAAAACGAAATATTGAAATAATGTCTATAACTATCTTTGAGCGTTGGTTTAATGTCTGATATTATTTTTTTCTCGGTGTCCAACTGTGTTGGTGGAAAAGGTATTCCCTCTCTGACATTTTCTCCGCTAACATTTGTTTTATCAATTCGAATCAGGTGTAATTTTGGTGCAAGATCCAATTCACTCAATTTGTGCATCTCTTCCAGTTCTGTTAAAAAATCAAGTGTGTTCTCTATGTCAAAACTTTTGAATCTATCAGAACCAGAATCAAATTTAACCAAACAAAAATCGGCAGCATCCTTTTCTTTTGGTATTGTGAAATAATTTTCTTTGTCCCAGAATGGTTCTTCAACTTTTATGTGAAATGCTTTCTTGATGTAACCATTTCCAAACGGGGGACCTGTTTCTTTTACATATTTAATTTTTGGTCCGGATTTAGAACTCCACAGGAAACTCATTTTTGTTATATATTACAAATCTAAATTGTCGACACCAAATACTTTTGCATCTGTGCGAATTCTTCATCATCTATGACAATTTTCTTGAAGGACTTCAAGAAACAACGCAGACAAACTAATACATCGACAATCGAATTGTGTAGATTCTCGGGAATGCTATTAAACAGGTGTTGGTGAAATTCGAGGAGCGTGGGCCATTTCTTGTATTTGGCGGGGACCTTTACTGGGTCCGAAGGAAGTGACGGTTCCTTTGATTCCTTCGGTGCCCTTGAAACCATGATGTTGCAAATGTTGGTGCTGTATCGCATCGTGCAAAAGCGGTCTATGCCGCGCGACTGTTCGAAAGTCGCGTCAAATATGTTGAAACAGTAATATGCGAGCAGTTCGATTTCTTCTTTGTTGCGTTCTAATTCGATTTTCACCATTGCGGAGTCGAACGCCATATTGTGCGCAATCACTGTGTTTGACATTGTGTAACACTCGTAGAAACAGTCGAGCGCCAGAATCAGGGGGACGCCTTTTTCGACGCACATTTCCTTTGTGATACCGGTGATTTCGGTGATTTTTTCGGGAATGTCGATGGGCGGGTTTATATAGAAATCGTGCTTGCGCTCTATCGAACGTGTTTGCAAATTATACAGGATGAAACTGAATTGGATGATGTAGGGGTTTTCTATAGGTAAGTCATTCGGGTCCTTAGACACCTTAGGTAAGAGACCCGTGGTCTCGACGTCAAAGACAAGGATTCGGTGTTTGTTCATTTCCATTTTTTTGATTTGTTCTGGGTTATTTTTCATTGCCGATAGAGATTGTCAGAAAACATCAATTTTCGGTTGTTTTGTGAGAATTTATTTAGTCAAAGTTTAATTTGTTAATATTATATATAATAATGGCGGAATCGGGTGAAACTTGGGAACCGAAGACATTCGATGTTGAATATGTAACCCAAATATCAAATATGATGGAGAGTCAAGGTGACTCAATAACAAAATCCAAAGTGTATTTTAAGTTTGAAACCAAAGATGATGAAGATTTGTATTTGGATGAAACCAATGCGAATAAAAAAGAATTAAAAGAACAGGTTAAACAATACATCAATTCACAGGATTATAAAAGTAAAGTTAGCACTGATGAAAAAAATCCTTCAATAATCGAAAGCAGCAATTTTGCAGATATTGTAAAAGATTCCGAATTTTTTACAGAAAATAAAGTGTCAAATTATTTTTTTGGCGGGGTTGACAAAGATTTATATTCACCTGAAGATATCTCTGGAATGATGAACAATAAAGTTTTTAGAAAAATCATTCTAGAAAAAAAACAAGATAAAACAATTAATGGACAAAAAATTGAATATGTAACAAAAGACGTCATAGAAGAAGCAAAAGAAGCAAAAAAAGCAGCAGAAGCAGAAGAAGAAGTAAAATTACAAGAAAATTTGAAAGCACAAATAGAAGCAAAAAAAGCAGCAGAAGCAGCAGAAGCAGCAAAAAAAGCAGCAGAACCACCAAAAAAAAGGTGGTTTTCGTTTGGTGGCAAACGCCAGTCAAAAAAGAGGCACCAAAAGAAAACCAAGAGGCACCAAAAGAACAGAAATCACCGCAAATCCAGGAAAAATTGATTTGTGATTTGAATTGATAGACAAATTACAAATTAGGAAAAATGTTTAGTAAGAGGTTTTTGCAAGTTCGTGGCATCCATACCGCAACAATTTACGTCGACGGGTCTTTTATCAAGTATAACAACAATATTAAAAAAACAGCAGGCATCGGACTGTATTTCCCCAACGCTGAACACTACAATGTATGTGAAAAAGTCCACGCCGTATCCAGCAATTATTCTGAGATGATGGCAGTTTACAGGGCAATCAAGATTTGTGATTTGCTGGCAATCAACGGCATAATCTACACCGATTCGGAATACGTCATTCGACAAATAAACCAAAAACACAGCGGAATCTTTCTAAAACACGTGAAGGCGCACCAGTATCTACATTCGTCTTTTCCGGATCACGAACATAGTGTCGGAAACGCGATTGCCGATGCTCTGGCGAAATATGGAGCACGCATGTGAAAAAGATTTATAAACCATATAGACACTTGTCACCTTACAATATTATTTGCCTTTAAAACCATGGACCAAACCAAAATCAACGACACCATAAAATCCCTGTGTGAAAAGTACAAGGACAACGCCTTCATGTCAGCAAAAACGGAATCCTTCATCTGTCAGCAATTGCCCGTCCTTTTGCAAAACATCGAGAAAAACCACGCGGACCAGGCGCAGCGCATCACGGAATTGAGCGCCGAGCAGGACACTTTCATACAGGGATTCTTGGCGTCCAATCGATATTTCTATGCATCCACCACCGAGAATTTTTTCTATTATGACGGTACCAATTACGCCAACATAACCGAGGACGAGATAATACACAATGTTCTCACCTCGATTAGTAGGGACCGGAGTCTTATGTCGTGGAAATACAAGACCAAGTCGGCAATCATGAAGCGCATCAAAGAGAACGCCATATTCGCGTGTATTCCCGAGTCGGCAACCATACAGAGTGTGTTGAATTCGCTTTATCCCGCAATATTTGCCACGAAGGCAGAGGCGAAATACTTCTTGACGGTGCTGGGGGATAATATGCTGAAGAAACCGGTCGACGAAAGAAGTGTTTCAGATCCCCTAATACACCTGTTGAATCCTTCGGCAAAGACGTTTATCAATGGTTTAAATGCTGTATCACAGATGTGGTTTGGCGTTAATTTGAATCAGACGTTTAAATACAAGTATCATCCCGACCATGCGTACAATCAGATGCGGATATTGCATGTTTCGAATGTTGCTAATGCGAATGCTTTTCAACTCAATGGTCTTAATATCCTGTGTGTGGCGTGCCATTATTCAAACCGATACCAGAATTCGGACAATTATTTGGTTAAATACAGCAATGATGTGGGGTTGATAGAGTCGACCTTTTTCTTGAAAAACGCCACAACGGATTCATTGACGGCATTGTTTATCGAGGAGTATATTTTTTCAAGTTCCTCAAGTTCCTCAAGTTCTTCTGGTTCCGTAGGAACAAGTTCCTTGGTCCAAGTATCATGGAAAAACATGATGTATTTGTGGAAGCATTTCTTGGAATCCCGGCGATTGCCCAGCGTAATTGCACAAACCAAGTTAAGAAACACCATAATCACCCTGTTGGAGCAGCATTATTCGGAAGACGACGACTGTTTTGTGGGAATCAGTAGCAAATATTTGCCGACGGTCCACAAGTTTCTGCAGTTCTGGGAGGAGACGATGGTATACGACGACTCGGAACCTGAAATAGAGATTGGTGAAATTGCCACACTTTTCAGGCAAAACACGGGCGCCGGCATTGGCGAGAGTCAAATCGTGAATATTTTGACACATTTTTTCCCCGATTTGGACATAGACCAGGGCAAATACATTTATCGAATGCGTTCGAACCTGTGGGACAAACAGGTGGATATTATGATGGCGATGGATGATTTGCGAGACAAGACTGGGTCAATTGGTTCGGTGTATGACTCCTATGTGCATTACTGCAACTATGTTGGCGCAAGCGGAACAAGCGCAAGCACAGGTTCTTCGAAGCGACGTTCCAGCAGCGGGTCCTTAACCACACCCATGTTGGTTAGCAAGCAGTATTTCGAGAAATACATGTCACTTAATATGAAATGAACATGTTAAACACGATAAATATATTATCTAATTTTATAGAAATTACATAATGGTTTACAACACAATTATAATAGGTTCTGGAATATCCGGAATGTTTACATTGAAACATTTGATTGATGAAGGACAAACAAATGTGTTGATTTTAGACAAAAACAAAGAACCTTTTGGCGTATGGAACATTAATAACAGTCCAAGTGTTTTTGACAATACCTATGCTGTTTCATCAAAATTGTATATGACAATTAGTGATTTTCCTTTGCCAAAAGACATGCCGGAGTTTCCGCACCACAGTCTAATTTTAAATTACTATAAAGAATATGCGAAACATTTCAACTTGTATAAATACATAAAACAAGATTGTAAGGTTGATAGAATTGTCAAGCAAAACGGCGTTTGGATAATAAAAACAAACACTGGAATTTATCATTCGCATAACATTGTCATTGCCACCGGAACCGTCAATGATTGTCCAAATGTGCCAAATGATGAAATGTATAAAAATTTCAAAGGCGAAATGTATCACAGCAATTCATTTGACAAAATCAAAAATGTCAAGGACAAACGAATATTGATTGTGGGCGGCAGCGACACCGCAATGGATTCCGCAATGGAGTTGAAGAATCACAATAAAGTCACAATTTCCATTAAAAACGGCGTTTGGTTTCAAAATCGCATTCACGGCGCATATGAACCGGCAGACATGTTTTACAGCAGATTATTGGATTACTTAATTAAAAATATTCTCACAAAGCAATTTAAAACACAAGATTTGGATGTAAACAAAATTACTGCTCATTGGTGGGGCGATGGTGGTTCTGGAATTGAAATTTGGAAACCAACATGCGATTATCTGAATTCCTATTATGTTAAATCAAGGGAAGTGATAGAGCAAATCGCAAAAGGCGCAATAATTCCTGAAAATGGTGTTGCAAAAATCCATCAAAATAGTGTGACTTTTAAAACAAATGATACTCATGAATACGATATCATATTGTTTTGCACCGGTTATAAACCATTGGGGTGTATGAAATTTTTAAATGATGAAATTGTGGTTTCGAAAAAATACAAGCACATTTTTTATCCGAATGACCCATCCATCATGTTTGTTGGATTCATAAGACCGTATTTGACAGCAATCCCAATGCTTAGTGAATTGCAATCGCGCTGGATAGCAAAAGTGATTTGCGGAAAGGTGGGTCTGCCATCACTTCAACAAATGAATATTGAAAATGTCAAGGATGATGCAAATCAACAAAATGAATTTTCTTGCGCTTATGATAGACTTAAAACCATGGTTGACCCATATGATTATTGCAATATGATTGCAGACAAAATCGGCGCACAATTAAATAAATTATCCCTGTTGTTTGAAGACCCTCAATTGCTCTATATGACATTAGTCGGAACGTGGAATCATCATGTTTATCGGTTAAATGACCCAGATGAAGAAAAACGAAAGATTGCTATAGAAAACATCAAACATGGTTATGATGAAAAAATTTCTGAAAAAATAAGAATAACGGTGTATCACACAATATATAATTTTATTGTCAACACATTAATCACTTTATTTTTTATGGTTTTGATTATATATTTTTATCGAAAACCTATCGCGCAATATTTTAACATTTTTGTTAAAAAAATGAAAACCACATTTTCAACTATTTGATATAACCATTTTTTGCCATTTGTTTGCCCATTTTAATATACATTTCATCGTTTGACGGGCATGTTGTTCCTAATCCATCCACGTATCTGTTAAACATGCAAAATGCAGATATAATTAAAATTAAATCGTTGATGTCGCTGGGCGTAAAATCAAATGCTGTGAGTGAATCAATATCATTCTTTTTTAGTCCCTGCGGTGATTCGTGCAGTTTCTTGGTAATTTTCATCAACACATTCATCTTGCCGTCAACAGCAGATTCGTTAATTATGGCATGTGTTTTGCCTTTTTCATTCCACAAACAATCTGCTACTGCCGAATGTGATTTGTGACAAAAATTGCAATTGTTTAAAAATGACACATAACTTGCCACGGTTTCTCTTTCTGCCTTATTAAATGCATCGGTGTTTTTATTTAATAATGTGTCTGCTAAATTTCTCAGTATTTTTCCAGTGTCAGTGTATGTCTCCAACAATCCGACGATGCCGGGGGCGTCAATTGCAAGAGGGATGTATGACATTTATATATAAGGCAAAGAATTTGCCAAAATCCACACATATGCAATTTCCAACAAATGCACTAATATTTGATTCAATTCATACATGGGTTTTGTCTTGTGAACTGTTATTAGCGCTGCCACAGTCAAACCAATCTTTATTTGAATGATGCGGTCACCCACTACACAAATTATGCACAAGGCATCATAGAGCGCCGGTGCCATATTTAATGCGGGGTTTCTTGTGTTCAAATAACCCGCAAAACATGCTGTGTGAATTAATGCCGAAGATGCACCTCTATTGCTCCCCATGGCAATCAATGCCATCAATGATTTCACATGTGTTGCACCCGTGTCAAAAAATAGTTCTATCGAAGCATTGCCATTTTTGTCGCGTTTCTTACTGTGATAAATATAGGACGAAAATCCCAATGCGCCAATGACCACAATAGAGGTTATATTTACTGCATGAAACATTTTCCATACGATGGTTGCATTAGGTATGAATGCTGCAAACATGGTCCACGGCAGAACCTGCTCGACAATTGCTTCTGTGTTAATCCACGCCATTTGTGTTTTAATTATCAGTTGTTTGTAAATTTTCTTGCATATTAACGAGAACCAATAGATATTCATGACATAGAGTCCGCAAAATCCAAGATACATTTGCACATTTGTTAGAATGGAACCATCTGATTTATTGATGGCGTTTTTGTGTATTTCGACGTTTAGCATGGCGTCAAACAGTAGGTCCCACATCCGTGTTTTGGCAAAAGTGGTGATAAATAATAAATCATTGATTTTGTAGAGAGTATTGGCAATGCGATTCTGTTTAATGGATTCGGACGCATTGTTTTCATAGAAAACCTTGAATATTAAAAAAACAGTGCTAATTTCGGTTTTCACAAATGGTTTGGTTATGATGTTTGTTTCTGCTTGACTGAAATTGAACGTCGGTTTGCATGACAGTATCAATAGAGAGAATGTGTGGTGCAGTGTCGATTCAAATTCGGCAAACAAAATGTCGACTGACAAATATGAAAATAAAATATAGTAGCAGGGTTCAATGCGGTTCACGAAATACAGTGCCAACATGCTTGAAACGGTTGCAAATGAAACCGCATTTTGACAATTATTTATAAAATGTTTATGGTTTGGCAATAGAGATTGTATCATTGTATGTTATTTACAAACAGGATTGCTTGTAAATAATTTTATCCTTTTATTGCTTTTCAATGCGAAATTGTGGCAGACGCAATGGACCACGCCTGCATTAATACGACCAAGTGCACCAATATTTGATTCAGTTCATACAAGGGTTTCACCTTGATAATTACTGCTAGCGCCATCACTGTAATGATAATCCGTGTTTGAATTAAGCAGTCGTCCACGGCAGCAATTATATAGACCAAATCATATATGGTTGGAACCATTGTAAATGCAAATAAAATCTTCATGTGTCTATTTGGTTCGGCAGTATATGTTATCTGGGTCTGTTGGTCTCTGTAAATATCCGACCCCAAAAAACATGCAAAATGAAGCATAAAGGACGTCCAACCTCTATCGAGGTCAATGGCAATCAAAGACAAAAATGATTTCAAATGAATGGCACCGGAGTTGAATAAAAATTCAGTGGAGACGTCGTTGTCAGCATCCTTTAATCCGTTGACAAAAATGTTGTTGGCAATAAGCACGGTTTTCCCCGCATTCAAAATGTCGCGTTTTCTTCCGTGATATATGTAGGAGGCAATTGCCATGCCTGTTGCGCCAGCAAAATCATACAGGGTGTTTATGTTGCCGTTGCTTCGAAGCAAAATATGCTGCACATAAGGCGCAAAGCATAAAAACAGGGTCCATGGCAGCACTCGTTCGGCATTTGCCATTGTGTTAATCCACGCAAATCGTGTTTTCACAACAAGGTCCTTGAACAATTTCCGGAATATTATTGAGGTCCAATAGAGGTTCAGCGCACACAATCCATAAAAACCCACATAGAAATGCAAATTCCTTATTATTGAGTCTTGCAAATAGATTTTATTTGTTTGGTGGATTTCGGCGTTAAGCATGGCGTCGAACAGGAGGTCATATAACCGCGTTTTTACAAATGTTGCGACAAATAATGCGTCATTTATTTTGTCAAGAGTTTTTGCAATGGAGTTTTGTTTTATTTCAACCGACTCGGTTTTTTCATAAAGCAATTTCAACAATAAAAAAACAGTGCTAATCTCGGTTTTCACAAATGGTCGAAGCACAGTGTTTGCTTCGTATTGGTTGTAACCATAACACGGAGTGCAAGAGAGCACCATCAGAGACAGACTGTGATGAAGTATTGCCTCGGGTTTGGCAAACGCAAAATCCAAGACAAAATAAGTTGCCAGCACATGGTGACAAGGCGTGATATTGTCGATGAAATATAAATACACTGTGTATGAAACCACGCCCAATGCTGCCACGTGTTGGCATTTTTCAATCAGATTTGTTTGAGTGGGAAATAGAGATTGTATCATACTCGTTTAATTAATTATTAACAGTGCATCCTTGTAAATATGTTTGTAAATATATTCAATAAACATAAATACAGCGCACCTACTATTATAACCGCGCAATGCCTCCCAAAAAACGACTAACATCTCTTAATTATCTGCTCATTGTTGAATCCAGCAGCAAATGCAGCAAAATCGAGTCCTATCTCGGCGACAGATACAAGTGTATTGCATCCAATGGGCACATCCGTTCAATCGAGGGTCTGCAAAGCATCGACATCAAAAATGACTATGCCGTCACTTATGTGGTGGACCCCGATAAGAAGGCGCACGTTGACAAGATGCGCGCCATCATTGCCGATTATCCCAAAGAAAATGTCATCGTCGCCTCCGACCACGATAGAGAAGGCGAAGCAATCGCATGGCATTTATGCGAAGTCTTTGATTTACCTGTTGCCACGACAAGGCGCATAGTATTTCACGAAATCACGAAACCAGCGATTGTGGCAGCAGTTGCGAACCCCGGAAAAATCGACATGAATCTGGTGCGCGCTCAACAAGCGCGCCAAGTCCTCGACATGATTGTGGGGTTTCGAATTTCACCTGTTTTATGGAAACATCTTGGAACATCAAATTCTCTATCGGCAGGGCGGTGTCAAACACCGGCGTTGCGACTCGTTTATGAGAATGAATTGGCAGCGAAGAAAGCGTTGGAAAATGGTGCGGTTAAACACCGAGTCCAAGCGTCGTTTTTCGATTCGAATCTTGTGTTTGAATTGGACAAGACATTTTCCACCTACGAAGAAGTAGAGGCATTTTTGAAGGCGTCGCAGACCCATAAACACATGTTGGATGTGGGGAAATCGCGAATATCGGTCAGGTCGCCGCCGAAACCGTTCAATACAGCAACCATGTTGCAGAGTGCGAGCAACTTGTTTGGGATGGGTGCCAAGGATGCAATGGCGTGTTGCCAGTCACTTTATCAGATGGGGCACATTACCTATATGAGAACGGAGAGTCGCAAATATTCACCTGTATTTACGGAGATTGCGGCGAAATACATTGCGGAGACGTGGTCAAAGGAGCATGTGAATGGGGATTTACAAACTGTTGAAGGGTCTGTTTTTAATGATTCTTCCAAACCTCAAAACAATGACTCAGAACCCTTAGCGCACGAGGCAATCCGCGTGACCAACATTCATATGCGTGATTTCGCTATCATTTCTAATTCAAGCAACAATATGGCACACTTAGAAAAAGTCTACAAAATGATTTGGCAAAACACGGTTCAGAGTTGTATGTCAAACGCCACTTTCAACTGTTTGCCTCTATCGGTGTCTTCAGCAAACTCAGATGCCTTTTATAAACACACGATAGAGACAGTCAAATTTGCTGGGTTTTTGGACGCCAAGGACAAGGTTGGCACAACCTCAAAGGACAAAGGAAAAGCACCTGACATGTCAAAAATTTCGGCATCTATTGTTTTACAGAATTCGGTGTCAAAAGGCGCACCCATCCCCTACAATTGCATAGAGACTATTATTGGATTCACCGCGCATCATTCCCGATTCACAGAGGCAAGTTTAATCGACAAATTGGACGAATTGGGTATTGGACGTCCCTCTACATTTTCGATGTTGACCGACGTAATTCAGACACGCAAATATGTAGAGAAAACCGACGTGGCAGGTGTCAAAATTGAATGCCGGGAGTACAAATTGGTTGCTGGTTCAGAGATAACTCACAAGTCCGTCGAAAAGATGATGGGTGCCGAGCACAAAAAACTGGTCATCGACCCCATCGGCATAACCGTCATCGAATTCCTGTTACAACACTTTGCCGAGTTTTTCTCTTATGATTACACCAATGTGATGGAGAAACGCCTGGACGCGGTTGCTGCCGGCGCGGAATCGTGGCACCAAGTGTGCGCCGACTGCGATAGAGAAATCGGCAAACTTATAAAAACGCTGGATTCTATCGGAAAACGCACCTACAAAGTTGGAGATGATTACATCCTATTTTTCCACAAAAATGGCATGTTGTTGAGAAGTGCAAAAGGTCCCGATGGCAAATGCACATTTAAGGGAATTAAACGTGGTGTCAAGGTTGATATGGCGAAGTTGGAACGTGGCGAATACACAGTTGCCGATTTAGCAGAAATTGACGAAATTGTTCTGGGATTGCATTCTGCGAATGATGATTCTGTGATACTAAAACCCGGCAAATATGGATATTATTTGGAAGTGGGTTCGAAAAAGATTAGCGTTGACAAGGAATTGAAGGCGTTGAATAAAACCCCAGAAACCGTGTCACTTGCCGATTTGGAACATTTATTAAAAGATGAATCTAAAGGGGAGGATAATTCATCAGTCCGGATATTGACCCCGGAAATCAGCGTGCGAACCAGCAAATTTGGACCCTACATTTTTCACAAGACTGAGAAGATGAAAAAACCCAAGTTCTACGATTTGAAAAAGTTCGAGGGAGATTCTTGGACGTGCGATAGAGATGAAATGTTGAATTGGTTAAAGACAACACATAAATTAAAATGCTAGTATAGTATAAGCAAAATGATGTATAATTTGAGAAAACGGTCTGATAATTTCTTTTTCACAGCAAAAAACCCGGCATTTGCCAATGCTGGCGCCTCTGAACCGGACACAACTGCGGAGGACCCCGCAGCACTTGAATACATGAAATCCTTGGAACGCAAATATGAACCGCGCAAATTGCGAAAAACCCATAACGCCTATATTCGATTGGACGCGGTGCGCGGAGTTCGCAATAGTTTAGCGCAGGTTTCGATAGAGGAATTGGTCGAATTGTGTATTTTGACTCCTTCAACTTTTGATTTCGCAATGCTTTTGCACAAAATGTTTGGCGATAAATACAGGTGTGTTGATATGGTTACCCAAAAGTGGAGCAAGCGCGACGATGAAACAGGCGAATGGAACATTGATGCTACCTGTCTTGCAAATTTGAAATTGGCAATTTCAGACAAGATGTGTGCTCTCTTTAAAAACAAATTGGCGTCGGTGCGCGCTCTGTTGGACAACAATTACATCAGTGGTGAAATCGCGAAACCCTTGGACCTTAAGAGCAAAAATTTGGAATATGTGATTATGCGATTGTCGGCACTCAACACCAAAAATTTGATTATGAAAGATGCCACCGAGATATTTTTCTATTCTGAGGTGTTGGATGCCAAAGAGTAAAAATAAATGGACAATATATATGAATGTCTGCAACACCATCAATATTTGACAGCATAGGAAATTTTTTTAAAGATGCCGAAAATGCTGACAAAAACAGTTGGAATCCTGTCGTTTTTTTTGGAATACTGCTAATAGCAACCATGCCCTTTGTTAATCAACCCAAATTGATTTTCATTGGATACATATTTTTGGCAGTGCTTTACATTGTCATTTTTGGATATGTCATTTATGGAGCATTTAAAACAGGTGTCTATGAAAAAATAAAGGGGTTTTTATCAAACAATAATCAGAATAGTTTATTTGACATTGGTTTGCCGATGGTGGGAAATGTCGGTGTTTTTTCTAATACATCTTTCGGGTTTTTTAAATTTGCATTCATACTGTTTTTCATAATCATCAACACAATGTCCTGGATGGCGAGTCCTAAAAAAGGCGTCGGAGGCAATATTGCTGGTGCTGTTCTCACACCGTTGGCGCCAATTCTGGTGTATTTGGCAGCAAATCGAATTACCGGCGACGCTTTTGAAAAGAGTGATATTTTCAAATCCATCCTGTTTTTTATTGCGATTGCTGCCTTCATCGGATTGATAGTTTACAATTTTGTCTCTCTAACACAAGTGTTGGCGTCATTGTCTAATCGGACAAAACAAATGAAATCTTATGACCTGGGTGTGTCAAAAGCGCGAATGAACGAAATAAATGGTTACAGCATTTCACTGTATTTGGCAATTTTATCGGCAATGTATATTATTCATGATTCGACGACTCCTCTATCGTCAGTGCCGCCAAAACCCGATAATATTTATCCAAAAGAATCATCGTACATTCCTGTTTCAATTTCGTATTTATTATTTACGGGTGCGACAATTGCCAACTTTTTTAATTCGCGCAAAATAGTGAATGGACTGAAATATGACAGCAAAAAAATCATGAAGAAAACTCCGGCGCAAAATGCAAAGGCAACGGCAGAAGAAAAGGTTAAAACCCAGAATGTTTTTATTACTGCTTACTTTGGGATTTTGAACTTTTTCAATCCTGCAAATTTATAAATATTCGGATGGCAATAATAGATTTCCATCCTAATCCCCATGGTTTTTCTAAAATATGTATATTTTGACATGTGTGTGTGTCAAAATATAATTGGGTCTTTTACACAAAAACCGACTTCACGGGACCAATCAATCCATATTCTCCCGACAATTCGCGGTAATGGACGTGACTGGCAATCTCTTTGCCGCTGGGCACAACATATGACGTGCCTTTCTCAAATGTGAGGGTTGCTACGCCTTTATCATCCGACATCACAACACCACTGTTTTCAAAATTGCCGTAGGCGTCTTTAACGGTCGGTATTTCAGGATTTTCACTCGGTTTTGCCGACCAATATGCAACCTTCGTCTTTGGCGCCACTTGCACCTTCACTGTATTATCTGTTGTCTTGGCACTTGTTAAAGGTATTAGAACGCTGGGCAACACGGATTCGCCTAAAAATGGCAACCACAAGGTGCGGTCGAAAGCAAGAACAATGGCGCATACACCAACTATGAAATAAATAACCTTGTCTATCGGCAGTTTTCTGCGAAACACACCCGACAAAATGCGATTAATTGTTTCAACTAAATTGTATCCAAAAGCAAATGCTAACCAGTTTACGCCTCCGATGAGAACTAATGCAACAGCAATCATGCGCACCGATGTATATAACCAAATATTTCCGTCTGACATTTTATATATTATTATGCTACAAAAACATATAGACTTTTTCAGATAGAATCTCTATCGCATATGAAATTTTATGAAACCCATTATGAAGATTATTTAAACTCGTTAAAAACGTTTAATCTACATCCGGAATTGGCGCCCTATTTCGAACGAATGCCCGCACAAATATCGGGGTTGCGAAGTATGATTTTTTATGGACCGCCCGGCGTCGGCAAATATTCGCAGGTTCTCGCGGCAATCCAGCGCTACAGTCCGAGTGGTCTGTCGCACGACAAGAAAATCAACATTCAAACAGAGAAATACGACTACACATATCACATCAGCGATATTCACTATGATGTGGACATGTCTCTATTGGGATGCAATTCAAAACTGATTTGGCACGATATCATACAGCAAATCGTGGATATCGTCTCGGTCAAAACGGAGAAGTGCGCCATCATCGTGTGTAAGAATTTCCATTTGATTCATACAGAATTGTTGGAGATTTTCTACAGTTATATGCAGGAGTATAATTCGCGATTTTCGCCGATACATTTGAAGTTTTTCTTGGTCACGGAGCACCTGTGTTTTATACCCAACAACATTTTGGCGTCATGTGAGACCATTTCGGTGAGGAGACCCGATAGAGAAATGTATGTGAAGATGATTCGGACTATGAAATTCTGCAAGACTGGTCCGCGCAAATACACCAAGGCAATAAAGGAAGAACCCTCGGTTGCATCTGTGGATTCTACTGACAGTGAATTCGTCCAGAAGATTTCGATGGCGCACAAGGGGTATTCGGACGCCGCGATAGAGATGATAGAGACAATTGATGTGGGTGAAATAATGAATTTGAAGGAATTGCGGGCGTTTGCCAAGATGACCAGTCCCGACCGTATTCCAATAGACATTTTCAATGTGGTGTGTAACAATATTGTGGAGCAGATGTTGGCGCCCGACAAGATGGTGCACGCCCTGTTTCGTGATGCCTTGTATGATATTTTTGTCTACAATTTGGATGTGGTGGAGTGTCTGTGGCACATTTTGTGCAATCTGATAGAGAATGGGCATTTGAAGGGTGAAGCAATTAGTGAAATTGTGACGCGGTCATACACCTTTTTGAAATACTACAACAATAATTATCGACCCATTTATCATTTAGAAAGCATGTTCCACTATATGATAATCAAAATCAATGGAACCGATGAATTACCGGCGCGCTTTTAAAGTGTTGGAAATAGATGAACATTTTGTCGACACTAAAATGACGACGATAGAGATTGTTCGAAAACAATACAAAATGTTGGCGTTGAAATGGCACCCAGACCGCAATAAGGCGCCCGATGCTTCCGAACGATACAGAGAAATAAAGGACGCACACGATTTCTTAATGGAAAAAGGTTCCGAAGGGACTAGTTCTGACCAATCCTACAAAAGTGTAGCGTCCAATTTCTTCGAAACTTTGTATAATAATGAGCATTTCCAGCGCCGCATTTTCCATCCTCTATTGATGAAAGTCACAAACATGTGTGAAGAAAAAGCATTGGCGTTCATCCTTCGCCTCGATGCCGATAGAGCAACTAAATTGTTGAGAGTGATAGAAACATATAAAACGACCCTCCATTTCTCGGATGCGTTTTTAGAGAAAGTTCAGGAGCACATTGAAGGTAAAAACGCTGCACAACATATTGTGTTGAACCCTAATATTGACGATTTGATTAAATCCAATGTTTACATGTTGAGCGAAGGCATAATTGCGCCTCTTTGGCATCCTCTATTGGAGTATGAAAAACAAGGATTGATAGTGCATTGTTTGCCGGAGTTGCCGGACAATATGTGGATTGACGACGATGATTTGAATACCCTGAATGTGGAAGTCTCAGAAACCGTGGAAAACATATGGAAAATGGGACATTTGGAAATCTCTATCGGAACAGAAAAGAAACGTGTTGAAATGAGCAATTTGAAAATGAAACATTCCCAGATTGTGGAATTGAAGGGGGAGGGGATTCCAATCCCTCATACAGATAATGTGTTTTATGATGGGGACAAGGGGTTGATAAGAATTCATTTGCGGTTATTTTAAAAAAAGGAAACCAAGTAAAGGAAACCAAGGTTTCCTTTGGAACCTTCCTTTTATAATATGCCTTTTATAATCTCCCTTTGGTTCCTTCCTTTATATTGTGCCTTTTATAATCTCCCTTTGGTTCCTTCCTTTATAATCTGCCTTATATAACAATATTCACCAACGAAGATTGTCTCTATTGAATAATGCTTTGTTGTCATATCTCATTGGGAAAAAACATATCTCTTTCCTAAGCATCCTTCGGATGCGACGCTCGCCCGATTGATTTACTCAATCTTCACCTTCTTTGGCGCATCAGGTTCAAAAGGAACCTTGGATACATAAACCACAACGCACATAGCATTGTCCGCACTGCCTCTGAAGTTCTTCTGGGAAAATATCTCGTTGCGTTTCATAAACGATTTGGCAACTCGCTGTGCGCCCTTCTCGACGTCGCCTTTAACTGCTGCTAGACACGATGCGTCCATCATGAACTTGGTCACATGTTCATTTAACCAATTGTCCCACACGCCATCGGAACACATGGTTACACACACCATGTCTGTGTGTTCTAGCACTCTGCCCAAGTCGATTGACTGTATCTCCGGTTTGGAAGTGACCCCGAATGTGGCAATGTTGAAATCACCCATTGCTCTAGTGGATGCAAGCGCATCTGGGAAATATGCATTTGCCGGCACACTCACATATGCTGCGCGCTCCTTGTTGACATTCTTGTAGTAAAAGGGAACGTCATTGCGCACTGTGGGAACCCCATCTTCGCCAATGGTAAACACAGGTTGGCAAAATGGTTTTGCCGTCTCTTGCTCGTCATACACAAAGAGCATTTCTGCCTTGTTCGGGTCTTCTTCAGATGGTTTAAACTTGCGCATTCGCACATACTCTTTGGGATTCATTGGCGAATGGTCACAGGTTAGGACGAGCGTGTCTATGTCTACGACATGCGAAACCTCTACAACAGGTGCGCCTTCCAAGATTGCCTCAAAGACATTTGCTGCTTCTTCTAAGGTTGTGGTTTCTTGTGAAACAGTGTCTGCGACGGTTGCTTTGGCAACGTCCTTCTCGTATTTCAACATATCCTGTGTCATAACAGGCGTCCCCGTGCACAATTGGGCGTCGCAATCACCCACATTGGCAATAAACAATTGTGCGCCTTTCAACACAGCAATCGTGAGCATAGTGCCACCACCAACATTGGTGAAACTATGCGTGGGAAATCGGCGCTTGGTGATTCTGCCGTTCTCCTCCTCTTTGACGTCGTATCCGCGGTCGACGTAGTAAGCAACAAAGGTCTCGCTAATTTGCGACTGGACATGCGCGAAGCACTCTTCTAAAAAGGTAACCGTGTTGGCAACCATTTTATCGAGGTTCGCATTGACAAATTCGGTCACACTTTTTACACAGACGTTGGACGCAATATGCCCCAATTCTTGTCCGTGCCCGTCGGCAACACCAAATATGGTGCAACCTTGTTCGGGTTTTTGAATAGTGAAACTGGCATCCTGTTGGACTCGCGCATTGCCGATGTCGTCGCAAACGCCGATTTGGATTCTTAACTTGGTTGATTGGTTCATTATTGAGATTCTTAAGGTTATGTTTATTTTGTGTTTTTTTCCAAGCGCAAACCAAAACGATCAATTTTCACCTTGTTTCATCTACCAGTCCACACCTTTATTACAGGCAAATGGGCGAAATGGTTCTTGTATTCAATCGGCACACCCCACGGCATATATTTGTGGATATTTCCAAGCACCGACGGTTCGTTCGACCCCAATAAACACGAAATCACTCGTTCGAAACTACACCTGTTGTATCGGGTCACAATCAATGGTATCAACTGATTAATATTGTATCTGGCGTTGACATTTGCCAAATGCTCGTGTGTGACTATCGCCATTCCTCCGAAACACCCCTTCCACGCGTCCTTGTTCTTGTGTAAATTTGCAAGTGCCTCGTCTCTAAACACATTGATTAATCGCATTTCGTCCTCTATTTGGTCCCAGTCGTGTTCGAATTCCCACAGCGTGCGAAACTTGGAAACATTGGTGTCAATATGTGAATTGATAAACACAGAATCGTGTATGATGATTGCCGTGTCAAATGGTTTTAAATTCAAAAAGTAATAATAGGGGAGGAACTCGCCGCGACCAGGGAACTCGCTTTGCACAATCGTTGTTTTATAGAGGACCTTTTTATAATCGACGTATTCTGGCACGGAATTGTCGTCAATTATCATTATTGGCGTCTCGGGATAAAATCGGCGCACACAATCATAACTATGTTTCCAATACTCGTTTGTTTTCTCGTCTTTGATGTGTCTTAGAATTATGAATCCAAGTGTCATTGAATATATTAATATCCTTTGAAATTTACATCTATGTCTTTTTATGATTTTTATGATTTTTATGATTTTTTATGATTTTTATGATTTTTATGATTTTTTAACAAATGAATCGAGAGTTCCACTTGCTCGATTAACGCCCTTACCCCAAAAGGATGTTTTTTCCTTTGCCTCGTTTTTTTCGAAAAAGGATTGTTTTTCCTTTTTAGGTTCATCCAAGAAAGATTCGTCTCTCATATTAAACATTTCTTCGGCAATTTCAAAATTTGTGTTGGAAAAATCGCATTCATCCTCCTTGTCACTTTCATCTTTTTCATCATAATCATTTCTTGCCGATTTCCTTTCTCTATCGCGCGTCTCCAAATGCCTCAACAATTCCTTCAAACAGGATTCGACGGAATCATCCAACTCATTTGTGATCTGTATTTCTGGGTCTTCCATGTATTTATCAAACAGTGCCCTTATGCGGTCCTTGTTTGCATGAATCGCGTCACAGTACTCGCGGATTTTTGACGCAGTATCCGGTTCCACTTTTTCTAAATATGTGTTGTACTTTTTTTTGCTGGTCAACAATTTCAGCGTAAGTGCGTCAATGTCGTTCATTCTATATGATAGAAAATACTTTATCATATGGACTTTGTCTTGTTCTTCGAACAGTCGGGTTTTTAAAACCCTTAAATAACCGACGCCAAATAGCATCCGTTAAAGGTCTCAATGCCGGTGTGGTCCAAACTGATGGTGACATCGACGAAAATCTCGCCACCCATCTTCTGCCATCGGTGGCAAAACATCCAGTCCTCCGAATAGTAATGGTCGTTCTCCACGCCGCAATCAAACAGGGCGTAAGCGTGCTTGTTCTCATCCCCCGCTAAAAATGACACATCATCCGTGTATTTGGTGTAAGAAAATGCCTTGAACATCATTTCAAACACGGATCTGTGTATCATCATGAAACCAGTTGCCAGATGCTTAACCTTGGTCAGATTCTTCTCTACACTCAGTGTTGCCGACTCGTAATTGATGTTGTAGCGGAGCAGATTAGTCTTTATGAAATCCGTCTCCGACATGGTGTCCTTGAACATATTCTTCTTGTGACGCGCCTTAATTGCCTCTAATCCTGTGTGAGGATGCTGACTGGTGATGGTGTCCCATTTGTAATTCTTGATGGGGTAGATTCCGCCGACTAATGGTTTGTCGGCAAGGAGCAACTTGATTACATCGATTGGGTTCCAAGTAATGTCCGCGTCAATGAATAAGAAATGGGTTGCGTCAGCATTGTGCATCGCCTTGGCAACAAGGTTGTTGCGCGCTCTGGATACAAGACTATCGTTGCGGCAGAAAACGACGTTGGCAGTTACACCGAAATCCTTACACATAAAGAGGGTTGAAATCAGGGATTGCATATAACTGACAAACACAGTGCTGTTGTAACAGGGGGTCATAATAATGAGATTGGGTTTCTTCTCGGCAACGTATTTGCGGAAGATGGATTCGATGGATTCCGGTTGTGCCGAAGGCATGGGTCCTTGCACAGGTGCAGGTGTCTCGGATAATTTAATGTTGGTGTTGGGTGCAAGCGTAGACGCTTGTTCCGAATCCTCCTCTATGATTGTGTATCGAACTGGGTTTGACATTTGCTATACAAGTTGAGCGCGCATTTTTCTATATTGTTTACGGGGTGAAGAAATATTAACTCAACCCAATGTATAAACAAGATGTCAATGCCTGCGAGAGATGCCAAGTGGCCAGTGATTGTGAAATATTTCACAGACAATAGAGCAGAGGGAGAAGGTTTAGGTGTAGTTTTGAAACGTGCTTCGGCGTACAAAAATGGTGAGGATGTGTCAAAGAGCACTGGCAAAACTAATAAAAAGACTGCTAAGAAAATGGGCAAAAAAGGTGGCAAACGAAGAGGCAACAAGTCCACGAAAAAGCAGTAAATGCTAATGCCATATGTGCAAAATAAGTAAAAAATAAAATAACAAAGTGTTTATTTTATTTTTCTGGGTTGGTTTGTCTTTATGATTTTAATATTTTTCATTTGTTTTTGGGGTTGTTTGTCTTTCACTTAAAAAGGGAAAGGTCCAAGGAAAACCGTAGGTTTGCCTTAAAGGAGGGGTCCAAGGGGAACTACGTTCCCCTTTAAGCGACAGGTGCCTTGATGAAGTGGATCTTCAAGTATCTCTGGAGGTTGAAGTAGGTGAGGACCTCATCCTTGTTGATCTTGAGCAACTTGGTCAACTTGGCATCAGGGTTGATCTGTCTGCCGCACTTCTCGTCCTTTAACTTGTGCTCGTTGATGTAGGCGTTGACCTCCTTGCTGACCTCAACACGGGACATCTCGGTGCCGGGTTCCTTGCCTAAGAACTTGATGAGTTCATCACTGATCTTGGTGGGCTTGACGAATCCAGAGGGGTTCTTGTTGGCAGAGGTCTTTCTGCTCTTGCCCTTGCTCTTGGACGCCTGCTTCAACTCGCGAGCAACGGTGCGCTCGAGGGTCTTGTAGTCAGACTTCATGGAGGTAAGGAGAGCAGCAACCTGCTGAATCTTGGAGGAGAAATCACCCAACTTGGAAGAGAGGGTGGCAACATCGACGGGTGCCTCAGTGGAAGCAGCAGCAGTCTCAACAACGGGGGCAGGGGTGGGAGCAGGGGCAGCAGTCTCGGC
>JACCDO010358218.1_pt1 | contig 45325 bp, 51 predicted proteins | sample 7446101 | NCBI WGS metagenome assembly JACCDO01 (sample SAMN15323440, study PRJNA562643) | freshwater metagenome | isolation source: river surface water | place: USA:Blue River Watershed | collected 2017-08-16 | reverse complement strand
AGTTGTCTTTCTTGCACATTTGTATACTATACGGAGAAAATAAATTTAAGTTCTTTTTCAAAAAATTAATATTTTCTAAATCTTTTTCAAAATATTAATCTAAGTTTATTTCACCATTATTTTTAATTCGTTCTTTTCTTTTCAAATATGCCATTCTATTTATTTCTTTTAATTTTTCAGGGTTTTCTCGTGCTAATTTTTTTAATCTTTCTTTTGATTTTTCATTCACGAGTTCTTTATTTTTTTCATAATAATTTTTTCGTGAATTAGTATAATTTTCTAATATTTTTTTTAATTTTTCGTTTTCTTCTTTTAACAAAAAATTTTCCTTTATAACTTCATTCATAGTGTTTTCCATTTATATAAATACTATAAATATATTTTTAATTTATTTATAAATATGTTATATGTTGACACTTACACACACCTTTGCATTGCTCTAAACCTTTCATAACTTTCGCGGATAACCTGGTTTCTCCGCACCTCTCATAATGAACAAGCTTTCCAGTCGCTACGCGTTTTGCTCCACTTTTTTAAAAAGTGGATGAATAGCACTTCCTACAGACTGGAGAATAATTTTCGGTTCCTACAACGGTTTGGTCCTTCTCATCAGTCAGTCGCATGGAGAAGATTGCCTTAGTGCTATCTCGACAAATTCCACAAAGCGAACTGATTTTCGACACCTTATCACACATTGGAATCAGGTCTAAAATCTGACCGAACTTCTTTCTCTCAAAATCCCCATCCAACCCGCAAATATATACTTTCTTGTCGTGATTCAACAGGGTGATTACTGCCAGCTCTAAATCTGGGTAGAATTGACCTTCGTTGATGAGAATCACCTGAGCATCTTTCACTTCCTTGATTGATAAACAGTCTTCCAACTTTGACAACATAATACACGGCGCCAACACTTTGTCGTGACTGGACAACATCGTCTCATGATATCTGGTGTCAGAACTGTGATTGATTATGATACATGGTATTGAACAGAAATTGCACTGCTTGTAAATGTCAAGCAGCTTCGATGTCTTGCCAGAGAACATCGGACCAATAATGAGTTCAAGATAAGCATTATTTTGAGACATTATTATCACTGGGTTATTATCACAGAATTTATTATCGCTAAACTTATTATCACAACTAATCTCAATTTTTAAATCATCCACCTTTGGGAAAGGTGGAGCCAAAGCAGAGAACCTAGGTTCTCCGCACCTCTCCTATAAAAGTTTGGCTCCACCTTTTCTAAAGGTGGATAGAAACAGTTTAAACACAATCCCACATCATTAATAAATGAACATAAACAATTGTGGCGTTCCATTCACAGAGAAATACAGACCGACGAATTTCGAGGATATAGTCTTGGACGATTCCAATAAACAAATTTTAACAAATATCATCGAAACCTCCTATTTCCCCAATCTACTCTTCTATGGTCCGCCAGGCACAGGCAAAACGACGACCATCATCAATTTGATAAATGCATACCAAACCAAACTGAAGAATCGGAATAAAGACCTGATTATTCATTTGAACGCATCTGACGAGAGAGGCATCGACATAATCCGAAATCAAATCAGTTGTTTCGTGAACTCGAAGCCCCTCTTCAATAACGGGATGAAGTTTGTTATCCTTGATGAAGTCGACTACATGACGAAGAACGCGCAACAAGCTCTCCGCTATCTCCTACAAAATTATTCAAGCAATGTTCGTTTTTGTTTGATATGCAATTACATAAGCAAAATCGATGAAGGACTCCAAAATGAGTTCATCCGTCTCAGATTCAATCAACTGCCTTGTCACGAGATTGTGAATTTTCTGGAAAATATTTCCGTATCGGAGAACTTAAATATGAGCCAACATTCACTAAATTGCATTCAAAAGTTATACAAATCGGACATACGCAGTATGGTGAACTTCATGCAATCTAATCAAGACCTTATCAAAGATGACAACGAGATGTCCTTCAACATCATAGATGATACCGTTTGGACCGAATTAATTCACAAGATATCGTCAAAGGAAAAGCTACAAGATATTGCAGCATATGTATACGATATCAGCACGAGATACAATGTGGACAAAAAAAATATAATTAAGGATTTTATCAATTATATTATTCGAAACAGACCAGTTTCTCCAGAATTTCTAAATTTCGTAGAGAACATAATGCATTCGAAAAACTCGAACAATCATATACATGTGTATCACGCACTGTCGCGCTTGGCGTCATTTTTGTGAAACATTTGATAGTTGGGAGACAGATTTACAATACGATTTTGTAATTTCAACATGAAAACATTTGGCGGCGAGCCCTTGGTAGGGTCAAAAAAATTCTGCTTCAATCCATATTCGGGGGCATTAAAATTTGAAGGAGAAGGAATTTTTATAGGCGCGCTCTTTTCATGCATTTGCGAGTACATCTTTATATTGCTTGAGAAAATAAAATAATTGAATTAGAATCAATATAAAGAATATAAAGACAAAACACAATTTGTAACAGATATGGCATACGAAAACATTGACGATGAATGGGCTGACTTTATCTCGTCGGGATACAACGGCGAAGACGACGAAGAGGAAGGAGAATTTATAAATGAAGATGTTGTATCGGCTGATATTTCGACGGAGCTTCAAGAAACTCCTAAAGCTTCACCAATATACATTTCGACAAAAACCAAAATTGCATATTTGAATACAGTCATCGATTTGAAAACTATGTTTTGGGCAGTGCCAATAATTCCCTATGCGAAACCGTGTGATGGTGTCGTCAAGAAACAAATAAAGTTCAATTGTACTACGGTAGAAGAGCTCAATGAGATACAGGAGAAATTGAAGCAGGAAACATATTGCGAGGAGCATATTATCACCAGTATTAATAATCCGTCTGGACGCATCACATTCAAGGATATTCGCAAGGTCAGCATCGGAATTTCCAAGAAGGATTTGACCAGCTATCGATGCAAGAAGAAGAGCGCGTTTTACAACTGTTTCGTACTCATCTTTCGCATGAAAGTCGACGATGCATTCCGCGAATTTCATGTGAAGGTGTTTAATACTGGCAAGGTCGAAATTCCCGGTGTTCAGTCGGACCCGATCTTTGAGCAGGTTTTAACTTTGTTGCTACAAACACTTCAATCTTACATGCCGGATGTCGCATTGGGGTACAAAGAAAATTGCACAGAGACAGTCCTGATTAATTCCAACTTCAAATGCGGTTTCTACATCAATCGCGAAGCGCTCTACGATATATTGCGATACAAGTATAACATTCAGGCGATTTACGACCCTTGCTCGTATCCAGGAATCCAATGCAAATTTTACTACAATCCGGATATTGGTATTCAATCTGGGTCACAAATCTCCGAGGAAAATAAGAAACTGTACAAAAATGTGAGTGAGGTATCATTTATGATATTCCGAACGGGCAGCGTTCTCATTGTGGGAAAGTGCGTTGAACCCGTTTTAATAATGATATACGAGTTCTTGAAAAATATCCTAATTACAGAATACAAATTGATTCGTCAGAAATGCGACGGTGAAAATGCACCTCCGCCTGTAAAGGAGAAGAAGAAGAAGCTGCGAAAGAAGAATATTGTTATTTCATTGTAAATTACAGTTTAGAAAAATATTTAGTATCTATATATAAAAATGTCTTGGGAACCATATATTTTTCTTTCGCCGTTGTATTACAAAATTGTTTTAGGAATCTCTTATATTGACCAACAAGTTGGGTTACTCAACTGTTTCATTTACTTAAGTTCCAGTCTAATGTTTTTGAAGTTCTACGGGCAAAAGTATAAGAAGACCGATAAAAAGACTGATACACAAAAGGTAAATCCCGAGAGAAAGATTATTATTGGTGAGTATGAATATGATATCACAAACTTCAAGCATCCAGGTGGAAATGTTATCAATTATATGACGAATGGACAAAATGCGACTGAGGCGTTCAACGAATTCCATTTCCGGTCGGCAAAGGCGCATGCAATTCTCGCATCGCTTCCCAAACGAAAGTTGGACAAGCCACACCCGGAAGACCGTGAAGTCCTCGATGATTTCAAAAAGTTCCGCCAGTCCCTGGTTGACCGCGGTTTTTTCAAACCTTCCTATGCCCACATTTTGTATCGGTTTGTAGAGTTATGTGGCATATTCGCATTTGCGACTTATATGATTCCCAAGAGCATTTTGATTAGTACACTGGCATTTGGTATGTTTGGCGGAAGGTGTGGATGGTTAGGACACGAAGGTGGTCACAATTCACTCACTGGCAAAATATGGTTTGACAAATTGATACAAGAGTTTATATATGGCTTTGGTTTACATGTTTCGGGAAATATGTGGAATTTGATGCACAACAAACATCATGCGACTCCTCAGAAAATTAATCACGACATTGATTTGGACACAACACCTCTGGTTGCATTCTTTGACACGGCAATTGAACAAAATCGTCGCAGCGCATATTCCAAGTGGTGGTTGAGGTTCCAAGCATACACTTTCTTGCCGATTACTAGTGGAATGTTCGTTCCATTATTCTGGATGCTGTATTTGCATCCGCGCCAAATTATTCGTGATAAGAATTGGCGTCAAGGTTTGTTTGTGATTTTGGGACATTTGGTGCGCACTTATTTATTCATATCGGTTGGCGGCTTTGTCTGGCACAAAGCATTGCTCTATCATTTACTAAGCATTTGGTGGAGCAATATGTATTTGTTCGGTCATTTTTCTTTGTCGCATACATTCACAGATACAATTGAGGATGATGAGGACCCATCCTGGGTTCGGTATGCGATTGAGCACAGCGTGGATATTAGTCCGCAGAATCCGGCGGTTTGCTGGATTATGGGATACTTGAACTGCCAAGTAATTCATCATTTGTTCCCATCCATGCCTCAGTATCGTGGTCCAGAAGTGTCGGCGGAATTAGTGAAATTTTGTGAAAAGTGGAATATCAAGTACACGATACTTGGATATGGGGACGCTTGGTATAAAATGTTTGCAAATTTGAATACGGTTGGAAAGGTGTATAACGACGAGCTTCCAAAGCGTAAGAAGGTAGAATAAATTATTTTTACACAATAGAATGGTGTAAAAATCAAAACAAAATAGTGTAAATTAGAACAACAATTCAATTATTTCACTTGGTGTTTCATGTTCAATGTCATATATTTTATTCACTTGGAGACAAACATCTGATTTACAATTAAATAATTTTTTCACCAATAAATCAATTGTTGAATAAAACATTAAAATACAATCCGTTTTCACATACAATGTGTCAACGACATTCTGAACCATATGTAATGTGGTTTTTGTTAATGGAACGCGGTTTAATCCACCAGTAATAACAACAAATTGTTTTATGTATGGTTCTCTCGGTTCATTCGTTTCAATGATAAAACACATCATTTTGTTTGCAATCGCAATACGCTGTGTTATTGCATCGAATTTGACATTACTTACATCTTCGATATTTTTTACAAAATCGCGATTTAAATCGAAAAGTGTCTTTTTGTATACATAAATCATTGCATCTCTCGAACTTAGCTGAAGAAATAGTTTTTCCACTTCTGAAATTTGACTGATGAATTCAACATAAAAGAAAAATGATTTTTGGGAGTGAAGGAACGCCAACCCCAAATTGCGCGTATAATACAATACATTTGTGAACACATTTGTAACCGTGTCAAGACCGCGATTTATTATGAAAATTGCGTACTCGCGTTTTTTGATTTTGATGTTGTCAAGTATAAATTGTATATATAATGACAAAAGCTCTGTGTATTTATTCATAACATCTTCCACGCTAACGGTAAGGTCTTTGTTATAGTTATTTAACTCATTCAAAGAATATATATCATTCTTTTTCTTATCCATCACTTTCATTATATTATATACAAATTTTTAAATTTAAATCTGAATAAGTATTTAAAGACTAAAACTCTAAAACTAATATAAAATGTCTGAGTTTGATAAGAAAAGTACTTCCGCTGTTCCTGGGTCCGCTCCTGCTGCTGGTTCCGCTGCTGCTGGTGGCTCCGCTGTGAAGCCCGAGTTCAACTATCGTCTGCCTACTGATTTAACTATGAAGCACGCTGTCAAGCTGGCAATTGTTGAGGACAAGCCTATCATGCTTGATTACTGGACGGCGTCGCTCGATAAGAAGGCTCTTGTTGGTGCCAAGGAGTCCGGAGAGAAGCTCCTCGTTAAGAGTGAGGATGAGTACACCAGCGGGATTTCCAAGTTCTACAAGAGCGGTTCTGAGTTCATCATTATTACTGAGAACTCGATTTATATTGTTTCTTCTGACATTCCTACGAGGAAGATCTCCTCCTAATCCACCTTTTTTCACGAAGTTATGAAAGGTTGAGCCAAAATTATTGCCAGTGTCAAGCGAAACAATAGTTTCAAATCACATTCTGTGCAATCAAAACTAAATTTACACTATTTTTCATTTGAATTACTAAAAAAATAGTGTAAAAAATTGAGATAATTTTTTCATATTGTTACGAGATAAACCTATCAATAAAATGACTACTCAACCAAAACCTATATTGATTATTGAAGATGATGAAAATACCACTCTAAAAGAACGAGTAGAGTGGGCATTGAACAAACCCAATCGTAAACTTGAAAAAAAGGAAGGCGAGACAATTACGAAACAAAAAGAATTTTATAGAAATCAAGAAAAACAATGGGGGAATTTGATGATAGGACAAACAAATAATGGTCAGTGGACAACTTTATTAGGTGAGAAACTTGTATATGATGTGTTACAGTTGCGTGGAGAAAACCCAAGAAAACCAATTGCTAAAGGTGGATTTCAACCTGATTGGGAAACAGATGACTTTATTTATGAAGTGAAGACATCTAATTGGTGGGTTGATGGAACAGCTGGAGAAAAAGTATATGGAACATTTATCAAGTACCAAGAAATACCAATTTTATATGGCAAACCTCTAAAAATTGTTTGTGTAGCAAATCAAGAAGATGAGCTTGTAAATGGTAAGACTAAATACTTCGGTGAAAATATCACGGAAAAAACAAAACAAATTTTGGATTTGGCAAGGTCTTGGAATATTGAATATGTAAAGTTTAGCGATTTAGTTGCGCCAGTCATGTCACACATTTACGCATAGTTCGTTATAATGACTTCCTTTGTCTTTGATTCAGGGTTTTTGGAATTGATTGACCTTTTACACAAAATTGTTGTTGTTTTATATTTTTCTGGCGTAAAGTTATCCCGTACCAAACTTACATCTGCATTACTCAACATAAACTTTTTCTTTGTTTCGGTTAGATTGTGAAGTAACTGAAATAAGTTATTGTGATTGTCTAGTGTAAACCCATTTTCAGTATATCCAACAAACGAGTTGGATGTTTCTTGTGCATATGGGGGGTCGAGATATACGAAATCGTTTGCTTCGACACTATTTAATGATATGTTAAAATCACGACATTCGAATATGACATTTTGGATTAATTCGTGTATTTCGTCTAAATGTTCTTTGTTGATTATTTCAGGGTTATTGTAATGCCCGTAAGGAACATTAAACCCATTGGGTCCAACTCTGAAAACTCCTCGGAAACAGGTTTTGTTTAAGAATATAAACATAGCAGACCCAACTATAGTTCTCTTGTCGGCAAAACACAACTTATTATACTGACTTCTAATCCAATAGAAGTAATTTTCTTTTGACATTTTTGCTTCGTCTATCGTATTGGGACTCCGATTTACTTCACCATTGTCACACGATTTTAAATCAGATATTAATTTTTGAACTTCATTATACAACTCATGATGATTCGTTTGTATATTTTTATACACATAAATTAACGGTTCGTTCAAGTCGTATGCATATATGTTGCCGTGTATTTTTATAACTCCACTCTTGACATACGATAAGAGTGTCAACAAAACACTACCCCCACCTACAAATACTTCCCGATAATTATTCATTTTCGTTGGAAAATCTGCGATGAGTTTGTCGAGTATTTGTGTTTTTCCACCAACCCACTTTAAGATGGGTTTTGGGATAACTATTTTTTCATAGGAATCAAGATGTCTAACAACTGCATTATCATAAATAATGTTTGCATCAACTAATTGTGTTTTTTGGATTTCAACTATTTTTTCATTCACTGCAGCATCAATGAGCTCTTTGATTTTGCTCTCAACTACACAAGGATTCTTTTTATTCGTGTGTGTTGTATAGTGAGACTTTTGACCAAACTCCTTTCCGCATTTCTCGCACCTATATTTACCCATTTTTAGTTATGATATATATTGATATAATATTTTAAATCAATTTTTTTAACTAAAATTACCTAAAACAAGTTATTATAATTTTATTTTGAACATTCCAAACAAAAATTATATTTTCATTATGTAATGGAGTCAACTGCGCCATATAAAATATACGATACAATAAAGCGTTTCAACAATAAAAAAAATAAGGACATTAACGAGTTACACAAATTTATTCGAAAAATATACAAACTGATTGGATTTGAAATTGATTTTATACAATCGATTATTGATATTTTAGGAAATGCGATTGATTTAGAAAATGAAATTTATTCCAAATTGGAACATTATCGTGTAAAGAACAGACGGCTTACATCGGAAAACAAAAAAATGAGTTTTGAAATTGAAAAACTAATTGATGAAGTGAAAACATTGAAACAAACTATTAGCAATATCAAGGAACCGCGGTTATCTGGTCCTCATGTAAAAGGGAGAATCGTTTTACGAAAAAAACGAATATGAAATAAATTTTTTGTATTTTAATTTATATTACATTATAGTATAATGGCTACTTTGAATTTGTCGACTAATGCTATTGCTTCGGGCGTCTTTGACCACCCAGTTGCTCCTGGTTCTAAGTATGGATTTAATGTTGTTGATGCTGGTGCTGCGCCAGGTCACGACATGTTATTAAGTTCTACTTTGTCTACTATAACGGACGATTCGTTAAAATTGTTGTTAAAATGTGATGATGTCAAAGAATATATTAATGGGCTTATCACTGTACCAGTTGGTTATGATATGGAGACTGAATTTAACTTGACAATTACCGAGGCACCTGATCTTAAGTTTAAGACTTATATGGATGAGCATAATAGGTCTGTTTCTGTAGATGTAACTACGGTTAATTTATATGTCAATTATACAATTACAGTTACTAAAGACGACGATATGGATTACCAAGAAAATATTACCAAGGTGATTCTGTTTGTTTTAACGGCTTAAACCAATCATAAAAACACATTTTATATCAACTTGATGTTGATACAAAATCATCATTTTCCCATGAAAACATAGGAGCGGACTTCGGCGTTTGAACCTGTTCCGCTATGCTCATTGCGTGAGTCGAACACGCGACTTTTCGTTTACAAAACGAATGCTCTAACCGTCTGAGCTAAACGAGCTAAACAACACTATCCGAATGTTAAATTTATAACTCCGTCGAATCATAAAAACCTTAACATTGGTCCATATTCTCGTCAGAATACACCTTGTGCTGGGGATATACTGCGCAATCCAAATATATACAATATATTGTCTTTAAGTCCTTTTCCACTTTTATAAAAAGTGGAGCAAAATCACTAGACAAAAAATATATATTATTGTTTTTGCTCAACTCTTTCAACATTTAGCAACCCCAATCACATGCTTTTGGCTCTTGCTTCGCTTTAACGCTTTTCTAAAGGTGGATAAGGTGGATGAATTACAAATTATGCTCCTTCGCATACTCCACAAATTCCAAATGCCGTTCCAGTTCCTCCCCTTCCAAGTCCTCCGTCTCGAAAAACCACGCGCGATAACTCTCCATATGCTCTTTCACACACATTTCATAAACTTCGCGATGTAGTTCCTCAGTAAATAGGCAGTCAGTTTCAATCAAATATTCATATTTTTCTCCCAACAACGATTTCGTGAGAAATGATATTATATTTTCATCTTGGGTAAGCAACGGAATCAGATTGTAGAGCAGTTGCTGATACAACATAGGTGTGTGTTCATGTTTATCCAATAGCTGACCGTACAGACGAAAATTGTACCAACCAAATTGTTTGTCCGTTATGTTGCGAATTCTACAAGGAATGCTATCCCATCCATCTTGTCCGAGTTCTATATCCGCCAAAACTTCCAACCCATCCAAACAACTCAGGATTCTCTCTTCTGTCATTTTGTTTTGGATTTACCTTTTAGAAAAAGGTAGACAAAGTATATTTCTCAATTTTTATTTAGAGACTGTGTCGTCAATTTCAATAAATGATTTGTCAGATTTGTATGGAATCAATGGATGATTCAACTAAAGTATATAAATTGTCCGAATGCAATCACGAATTCCACACCGATTGTATTGTCGATTGGTTTCGAAATGATTCGCCAAATTGTATTGCTTGTCAACCAACAATGAATCAACCGAATTTGAATCCTGCCAATTATCAAGTAAACTATGATTTGGATGGGCTACCATATATAACTTTTCAACAACCAAATATACAAGCCCCTTTTGCTATTGTTTCTAGACAAGCCCGGAAAAAGGATGCGCCAGAGAGTTTGAAAAAGCTCTATAAACAATACCAACAAGTGCACTTGAAATATGCTATTGCTAATAAAGCTTATCGCGATTACAAGAAAACAGATGATTATTCAATCTATAGAACGATGCAAAAGCAATTTCGCAAAATAAGTTTCAAAGCTCTTCGAATGAGGTGGAAAATGAACCGAGTTAAGGAACAGCTTGTCAGCAACACATTCTAAATTTTGAGTTTGTATATATACTAATGTAAATATACAAAAATGTGCAGTGACAGGGGGGAATGTATGCGGTCCACAAAATAATCATTCTTTTTCGAGAAGCAATGAAATGTGGAGCCAAATCTATTATAGGATAGGTTTTGCTCAACTTTTCATAAAAGTTGATTTAAATTCGTCAGGTGTCATAATCGGGATATTATGTTCAACAGCATACTTCGTCTTGTTAGAAACATCGTCTTTCGACTTCACAATTAATACAAATGTGTCCTTCTTGATATTATCATCCAATATCGCACCATATTTGGCAAGTTGCTCGATGATCTCCTTGTCTCGTACTTTCGTCATCACAATCTTTTTTCCATTTAGCTGGCTCGGAATAATATCAAGAGATTGAACTGTGGCGGTTTTTGCTTCAATATCAGACGATAACTTACTTGCCAACCTACACTCAGAGAGAAAACTCACAAACTTTGGAATATTCTCCACAAATGTTGTGGCTGTCTTTAACTCTATGCCCTTGATTGTCTTAACCTTCGCAATTTTGGTATCCACTGACTCACCATTGGTCAAAATGTTAGGAAACGAATCCAAAATTGGACCAATCTTCTTGGTTCCGATACCGCGTCCCATCAGACCCGACGCCGACATAAGTTGAACCAAATTCGCTTCGGCAACTTTTTGCTTAATATTTGCTGCATATTTTTCCGCAGTCGATTTGAAACCGCACTTCTCGAAGTCCACCTTGGACATTCCCAAAATTTTCGGCACAGTATCGAATCCTGCATCCATTATTTTCTTAATGTTGCCCGCCTTCAATCCGTCCACTTCCAACTCTGTGAAGAACGCCACTATATTCTTCTCCTGCACCACCGAGTTATTTCCGACATCGTCAATTACGGCATCCACACGTGTGGCATTCCAAATATAAGGTTCAGCAGGCATTTTTGGACTGCTCGCAGGAACAATCACACTCATTATCTTTGGAATAACATCACCTGACCGAATTAACTCAATAATTGCACCAACGCCAATTTTATTGTCCTCAATAAATTTCGCATTGTAACCGGTTGCGTATGTTATGATGACGCCTCCTAAACTGATTGGCTCAATCCGAACACGCGGCTTTAACAGACCATCCTTGCTGGGCTCCCAAAGAACATCGACTACCTTTGCTTCCGCCTTCTGGTCAGATAAGACCATCTTGAATGCGAACGCATGCTCAGGGTTCCCAGATGTTCGAGGATGTATATGGTCGTCGGCAACGATGATGCCATCAATCTCATATGTATAATTTGTTCGCTTATCAACCAAGTATTCCGAGAGAAGCTCGTTTGTTACCTTGGGTACAGCTCGATGGTCAGCGACTTCGAAACCGAGTTGTTCTAACTTGGCAAACTGCTCTGACGGTTTTAGTTCAGGAACTATGCATTCATATGCGACGAAATGGACATCTGCTGCCTTTGCATCGACAGTCTTGGAATTCACTATTCCGGAGACTAAATTGCGCGGATTCGCAAATGCGGAAGCGTATTTCGTTGTGAATATTTCCTTGGGTATAATAAACTCACCACGCACCACAATTCCTTTGACAAGAGGGAGCTTTAACACGCTCAGCAAATGGCTGACATCTTGTCCATATTGCCCATCACCTCGAGTGTATAACTTGGGTTTTGAGCCGTCGGTTGTATAGAGTCCGCTGACACCATCCAACTTGCACGAGAGAAGATACGGACCAGGATACTTGGTTGTCCACTTTGTGAGTTCACCAGTGTCGGGTTTGATTTTGTCCATAGACCACATTTCGTAAGGGAGTTTCACCTTGTTTTTTCCAACAGGTGCCCCGATTTGATGGACCACTTCATTGGTTGGGTATTTCGTCAAAATGTATTCCTTAATAATGTCATATTCATTATCTGTTATCAACGATTTCTTGGAGTTGTAATAAGCATCATTTGCAAGGATTAACATTTTCTCTAGTTCTTTCTGTGAAAGCGTTTCCAAATAGGACATTCCTTGATGTTTGAACTTATCCACCTTTAGAAAAGGTGGAGCCAAAATGCTTACAGGGATGTTTTTTGATGAAGACGGTTTCTTGAGACTGGTCATTTTTATAATTACAGGAGTTCTTTTTACATTGGTTTTCTTCAAATTTATCTTTCTTGTTTTGGGTTGTATGGATTTGCAAATCTCCAATAACTTCTTGCGATTGGTTCTGGTTAGTGTTATTTATTTGCCTAAAATGCGGCGTTTGCGAGTCGTTCATATTATATATATATATATATATATATTATGAACGACCTTTGTATTCGGAATGAACATATGAAACAACGAACCTATTTTATATCTGCAATGTGTGGTTTATCTATGTATAATTGGGCAAATTATTCATTGTTCGACCCACCAATAACTGATTTTGGAACACCATATTATTATAATTGTTTGTTGATGTTGTTTTATTTAGGATGGGACATATATCAAATGACAATGTCTATAAATAAAAAAATATTATATCGCACCGATTTAATGATTCATCATATTGTTTGTTGTGTCGTATATTTAAGCTATATCAACTACGTTACATTGGTTGCAAGTCATGTTCTTATAATGGAATGCATTTCGCTAATGAATTATATATGGAGGAATAATCCAAATTTATTGAAAGTATACAGAACATTCTGTATTTTTGTTATTCGATTGCCGATATCGTTTTGGTTTTGGTTTTATTGTAATCCAATTATTAGTCAATATGTTATAGCAACATATTCATATTATATTTCGTTATATTTATGCACAATGGGAAATATATTTTTGTTTTTTATTGTTTATGATTTGTTCATTTTATGGAAAATTTACAAACCCAATAAACAAATTACATCATAAATGGATTTTTTTACAAAAATTATATTCAAAAATATAATTTTTGTTATATCGCATTTGCTTTATTACTCACAATGGAATATGGTCGCTAAGCTTTCAGTCGCTACGCTTTTTGCTCTTGCGAAGCAGAAACTTTTTACACGAAGTTATGAAAAGTGGATTCGGTCGCTACGCTTCCTGTCGCTACGCTTTTGGCTCAACCTTTTCCAAAGGTGGATGATTATAAGATTTCCTTCAACTTTTCAACTTGTTCTGCACTAAGATGTTCTGGAAACTCTACGCTAAAGCTGATTACAAGTGCACCAACATGATTTTCTCTCGACAGTCCTAATCCAGGAATGGTTTTGGTATAGTTTTGACAAATAATGTTGGCATTGTTATTGTTCAGTGTATACACCTTTCCACTCAAGTGTTTGAACTCTAAATTAAAACCACAAAGAGCCTCCTTGAGAGAAATCTTCTGATTAGCCAGTAAATCCAACCCTTTTCGCTGAAAGTTAGGATGCAGTTCAACCTTAATAAAAATCTTGATATCACCCTTTACTGATTCATTGATTGTATTTCCCTTTTCTCTCAACACAATCAATTCACCATCGTCAATTCCTTTTGGAATCGGGATGTAAATGGTTTCTGTCTCAACGACCTTGGTACCATTTTGCAAGACCCAACGCTCAATCTCAATTGGTATATTGGCTCCATTAAAGACTTGCTCCATCGTGACAGAGACATTCTTTATAATAGGCGTGGGTTTTTGTAGAGATTGTTGCATGAAACCTGGTGGTGAAGAAAAGTTCATTCGTGTCCCTGGGAAAATGTGGACTCCTGGAAATCCTTGTCCTCCCGAAAATCCTGGACCCATGAACCCTTGACCACCCGGAAACCCTGGAGGGAAACCTTGTCCACCTGGAAATCCTTGACCAAAGAGCATACTGAACAAATTATCCATCTCTTGTTGAGGTGGCATGCCAAAAAATGAAGGGATTCCATTTCGCGTCATATCATACTCTTGTTTCTTACCTTCATCGCTCAGCGTTTCATATGCTTCATTCAGCGCTTGGAACTTCTCTTTGGCGCCATCATCATTGGGATTTCGGTCAGGATGACACTTCAAAGAGAGAGAACGATACGCCTTCTTAATTTCATCTTGACTCGCAGTTTCACTTACTCCTAAAAGTTCATAAAAATTTTTCGTCATATAATAATCAAGTATAGAATTGTTTATATGATTTACACCCTTGAAGATTTAAAATGTAATTTAATTTTTTCTATCGATAATAAAATGACCCATTGCAAAAGAAATAGTCATTCAAACTGTTGTTGTTGTATTAAATTACCAAAGAAATATTGGTTTAATTCAAAAGATTTAGAACTACCAAAAAAATACAAAAAAATGCGTAAATTGGTAAATTGTGTAGAACATAAAGATTTTTTTACTATTTTCGATAACAAAGTAATTGATAAAAAAAACGATGATACATTATGTGCAGCAGACGCAAACAATTTATCATTTTTATATTACTCATCTGCTAATATTTCTGAACCAAGTGGTAAGTGTTTAGATAATGTAATAAAGGGTTTCCCGATACATCAAGCATCTGGATTCACCACATTTGTTAAATCATTATTTTTAGAAAAAATGGAGAAAAACGATGTAGAAAAATGTTTTTACTTTTTTCATGATATTCTTACAAAATTATATAAAAATATAGACACAAATAATGGTAAAAACACCACGACTTTATTAGATATTATAATATTATTAGACATAACACATCATACACTAAGAGCTTTAGCTGCTGTACCAAATATAGTATTTAATAATCCTAAGAAAGCAACATTTCAAATTATTCATAATTACTTACATTGGGTTAGTTTTTTTTCGTCATTTATATATTCTTCGTTAAATGATACTGAAGACCAATTTTTATTTGAACTTTTGGTTCAAAACCCATTTTTACTCGGAGAGTGGTTTTGTTTGAATGGAACATAGTGTAATTTACTGGTATACACTCTTTCAATATATTTACACAATTTCTCTTTGAGAAGATATAAATACATATAATTATATAACATTATGACTATAAAAAAAGACGTCTCATTATTTATTCACAAATTTCAACCAATTCATCTCGATGATTTTGGGATGGACGATGATATGCACAATTTTATTCAAACTCTCATCAAAATGAACAACTTGAATGTCTTGTTGACGGGTAATATGGCATCCGGCAAAACCTCGCTTTTAAGCGCAATCATTCGCGAATACTACGGTGGAAAATTGCATCCGGAAAACATTCTCTACATCAACAGTCTCAAGGAGCAGGGCATCAACTACTATAGGTCCGATGTCAAGACCTTTTGCCAGACGGGAAGCACAGTAAAAAACAAGAAGAAGTTTGTCGTATTGGACGACATTGACCTAATTAACGAGCAGAGTCAGCAGGTTTTCAGGAACTGCATTGACAAGTACAGTCACAATGTTCATTTCATATCGTCCTGTTGCAACATTCAAAAGGTAATTGAGAGTTTGCAATCGCGATTTATTTTGGTAAAATTAAAACCGTTGAACCGGGATAATTTGACACGGCTAATCAACAAAATCAAACAGGTTGAGCAAATACAAATGGATGCTGACGCAGAGGATTTCGTCATCAATCTCTCGAACAATACAGTGAAAGTGCTTGTAAATTACATGGAAAAATTCAAGTTGTATGGTAGCCCAATTACGCTGAGTAATGCAATGACATTATGTTCGAATATAAGTTTTCAAATTTTCGAGTCATACACAAATCATGTAAAGTCTGGTGAACTGAACCATGCAATCAAATTGATATATGATATCTACGATAAGGGCTATTCGGTTATGGATATTTTGGACAATTATTTTGTCTTTATTAAGAGCACTGACATCTTGAATGAAGATGAAAAGTATAAGGTCATTCCGTATATTTGCAAATATATTACAGTGTTCCATGACATCCACGAAGATGAAATTGAACTGGCGCTCTTTACAAATAATGTATGTTGTGTGCTTAAGCCAAAGGCATAGTGTTAAGCCAATGGCACAGTGTTAAGCCAATGGCATAGACTTACACCAAAGATGATTTGGCAGAAATGTAATATAAAATTTCGTATGTTGATTTATCATATACAATTTTAGGTATATATGCAATGTTATTTGAATTGCATATTTGTCGTATAATAGTTACAAAATTCTTATAACTTGTTTTTCGTTCTAAATAATGTCGTTTAGAAACATGATAATGTGGGATACAGAATTCAATAAACTTTACAATATCACCTGTAAATATACCTCGTTTATACGCAGCATTGTTCATGACATAATAATTTTCACTTTTAGAACAAATTTTATCCAATAATTGAGTTAGTTCTATTGGATTTATAATTGTTTTGAAAAGTTGTTTTGTCATATTACAATATATACACATAATTATATATTCGTAAAAATAAACGCGGATTTATATCATTTTTCACATTATGTATTGTGAAAATAATATAAAGAACATTACTAGTTATAATCGTGTTCATCGTCATCACATTCATGTGCGCTATCGCTACACGACGACTCATCATCTTCGCAAACTAACTTTTTTTTCGATTTTTTTTTCACATTGTTATATTCATCAATAATACGCATTAAATTTTTATCCACCTTAATAAGATATTCATCATCTACCATGAACTTCTTTATAATTTTTTTATAAATCCTAAATATTTTCATATCATGTGATTTATTTTTCAAGTCGAATAAATTGCTTGTTAAATAAAGTAATTCTAAAAAATCAAATACTTTATCTAGCATTTTTGTTTGATGTTTCTTGTTTAATATTTCAAACAAAGAGAAGAAAACCATTTGTTATATTACAATATTATTTTTTACACCATTAAACTAAGTTTCAAATATGTATTCAGTTTGTTGATTTTTAATAAATTTGCGGTTATTTTTTGTTAGCATTATGCTTGTATTTTTGAAATCATAAATTTGTTTATGGAATATACCAAAAAATAAAATGTTTATTTAGGAAATTTTTACATGTTACATCTTTGCACATTAAAAATATGACCCTCTTGGTTTGTTGATTTTTTACAAAGTTCCGCCCATATTCAATTATGTCAAAAAATAAATAATCGTAAAATTATTATATATGTTATTGTTATAATGACTGTTATACTTCCGTCACTTCCGTCGACCGGCGATACTACTGCTACTTCAACGATTCTTATTAACTATAAGAATTCTACTACCACGCTGAAAGACGCCATTAAGGCGAGGGATTTAGCGAAAAAGAACTTGTGGGATGTTTGGGATAGGATTAAGAAGAAGAATGAGGCTGGACGTGAACCAAGTGATTCTTTGATTGCCAGAGAAACCGCTTGTGAAACTGCTCTTGCTACTTCCAAGACTGCGGTTACTAACGCAAAGGATGCCCACACTTTAAAGAAAACTGCTGTTACTGACAGGATTGAGGCGAATACCCTGTTACTTGAATCTGCCGATGATTTGGTGCAGGATTTGGAGTCGGACATTCACGACATTCACCATGATATAGAGCTTAAGAACGATGACAAGAGGACGAAGCTTGAGCAAATTCAGACGGAGACTGATGAAGGTGATAGTGCAGCGGTTTCTACATTGCAAACGGCGGTGAATGAGATTGACAAGTCACTGAATTTGTTGAATACCAATAAGATATTAAAGCGTGGTGATATTGATATTGTGAAGAATTTTATTACTACCATTAAACACGAACAGACGCGCCTGAAGGAACTCTTGCATCATGTGAAGGATGAAGAGAAACACAAGTGCAATGCCAAGGTTGATTCTGACGAGGAAGTTAAGTGCAAGCGCAAGTCTAAGGATGATTCGGATGACGACGAAGATTCGGATGAGGAGGTTATGTGCAAGCGCAAGACTAAGGTTGATGTTAAGTGCGCTCGTAAGTCTAAGGTTGAATCGGATGACGACGAAGATTCGGATGAGGATTCTGATGATGAAGTTAAGTGCAAGCGCAAGTCTAAGGAGAGTGTTAAGTGCAAGCGAAAGCCTAAGGTTGAATCGGAATCTGAATCGGAAAGTGACGATTCTGATGATTCTGATTCTGATGATGATTCTGACGATGAATCTGTTTCTTGTGCGAAACCGACAGACTCTAATATTCTTGACAAAGTTTTAGGAATGATGAACATCAATAGTTCGTGTGCGAAATCTGCTTCGTCTCAGATGGAGATGATACCGATGCTTATGTTGTGCATGAATGGCGTTTATAAGAATACTTCTCATATTATAAATAGTATGCCTGCCGGGCGTCCCAAGGATGAGCTTAAGAAGTTCCAGAAGCACATTAAACAAGCTATGAATATGTTATCTCAACATGCATAAGAACTTTTTTTACAAATAATTACATTTTCACATGTAATTATTATAACAAAAATTTACACAATTCTTTCGGAAGTGTTATTGTTAAATTGTTAAAAAATCCTGTGTTGGATACTTCTTGTACAGGTAAACAAATATCTTCATCTTCGTCTTCTTTCGTATCAATCTCCTCATGTTCATGTTTACATTGATGTTCTGGTTTGTCTATACATTCATTTGTTTTTTGTATAAAACGGGTCGACAACTCTTGTAAAAAACATCGTATCAATGATTGTATTTCATCACGGTTTAATTTATTTACCAATCTTTTGTTTATAACAAAAATAGATTCGGAAATTAATCGTTGATTATTTTGGGTATTCGTTGATGTCATTTTTAGTATAACATTATCTAACAACTCATACATAAATGGTAATAGTTCCGTTTTAACATGGATATTTTGGGTAGCCGATTCATTTTTTTCTTTAACATAACGAATTGATAATTCTTGTAAAAATTTTCGTATTAATGACTGTATTTCATTTCGAGTTAATTTATTTATTAATGTTTTATTAATCAAATGTATAGACTGAGAAATTAACAAATGATTATATCGTTTATTATTTGGTATCATTTTTAATACAATGCTATCTAACATCTGTTTCATAAATGGTAATAATGGTTTTGTGGCTGGAACCGTAGTTGATTTTTTTTGTTGTTGCATAAATTGGTATGATAATTCTTTTAGAAATTGTCGGATTAAGACCTGTATTTCATCATTATTTAGTTTATACATATTTATTAATGTTTTGTTAATCAAATGTATAGACTGAGCAATTAATATATGATTTTGTTGTTTATTATTTAATTTCATTTTTAATACAGCGCTATCTAACATCTCTTGCATAAATGGTAATAATTGCGTAGTTTCGGCATATCTACAAACAAATGGTCGCTTATGTTTGTTTGTTTGATGTCTTGGAATATCTTCTTTTATGCTTTGTCTATGCGACATTATAATAACCAAAGAATATTTATTTGTTATTATACTAAAATGAGTTTTATTAGATATGTTCTCGAAATGGTGCCTGCGGTTATAGTATAAAAGTAATTTATCGTGTCGTTTTTTATAAATGGAATTGAACAGATGGTATCACCTACATCTGTAAATCTCTCTCGACATTGGTTCATTAATTTCGACAACAAATGAGAGCATGTTATATTTTTCTCATTGTTATTCGACCGAATCACACACGCTTCTTTTTTCAACATGCGCATATCATTTCTGATTTTTTGATTACATTCAGTATCAATATATTTCTTAATATCCGCATAATTTTTAATATGGCTCTTGTAATTTGTCGTTTTATACTTACATTGTGACATATATGATAAAAAATCATCTGCAATATTATGTTGTGTAGTCTGCATACATATTTTAGATACATCTAACATATGCTCTACCATCTCATGTTCAAAAGTAAACAATGAAATTTTATTATTTAAAATATTCTGTTCAATTGGATTACTGCCATTACAATTAAAGCAAAAAGTTTCTTTCAACATTTCTAGCTTTACATTGTGTCTAATAATTGTATCATGTTTTTTTTGTTCCGATAAAAACAAATCAATGTTTTTCATTATACAATAAGATGAGTTAAAATCAAATTAAAAACTTTTTATTTTACAGACTTTACTGTTGGACCTTCGGCGCTTTACTGTCGCACCGAAGGTGCTTTTTGCTGCACCGAAGGTGCTTTTTGCTGCACTTTCATAACTTTGTGAAAAAGGTGGATGGGATAGGTTCGTATTTTTCCATATATTTAAATCTTTGTATTTTATACAAATGGCGTTAAACAACTTTGAAATTCTCGTTGATAGCAGCGAAAAAACGATTGTGCTTACGGTGAAATCCAATAAAACCATTTTGGACGATGAGTTGTCGGTCTACGATGAATCGCGCGATGAAGTGGATGTATTGATTTTAGACAAACTTGTTCAGGAATTCAATAAACTTGCGAATGGACTTATTTTAGATTACAATTATGAAATTTTAGACAAGAAGAATATTCTTCTCAAGGTTCTCTTGAAACCGATGTTTAGTAAATTCGGGGAAGCCCAGCGTTATTTGACTTACAAAATTAATTACAATGACCAAACTCAAGTCGTTGTTGCTGCGAAAACGAACCAATCCATTAGTTTAAAAATTCCGAGCACTTGTGAGCATGTCCCATTTCCAAAGATTACTATGACCAACACGAAAGATGGTCTCATTAATACAACAGTAATCACAGTTTCTGCAGACGAACTAATAAGCAGTTATAAGAATTATGACATGATAATGACTTTCACGAAAATGTTGATTCATAAGAATTACCAACACATTGATGAGTACATAAACATTTGCAAAGGTAAAAATTAGGTAATAATAATAATCGAAATATATAGTATGATGTATAACACCATAAGTAATGTATATTCCACAACCAAAATCTTGAATTTTTGCATGTATCAATACCTGTTATATAATTTGGGATTCCAAGATATTACAACAACTGTTACAAAAACTATAGCTTACGCTACACAATATAATATACTCATTATAAAAGTAATTCAAAGTATGGCTGGCACTGATAAAGTATCTAAACAGGTGTCTGATATTTTTACACAAAATACAACTAATGTTTATTGCAATGAAAACGAATTGAATCCAGAACTACTTGATAAAATTATCAAAAAATACAATATACAGTTAATACAACCCCAACCAGTAAATGCTGGGATGATCGCGTTTGTATACATTGGTAAAATTGGTGACCAAAAGGTTGTCATAAAAATCAAGCGAAAAAATATAGAACAACGAATACAAGACGGTTGTGACAATTTGAATTTCATTTTTGATGTTTTACATAAGATACTACCAAATAATTCTCGCATCAAAAAAATATTAACTTCTATTGACTCTGTTACAAAAACATCTCAACATTTATTATCACAATGTAATTTTGATACTGAAATAAAAGCAACAATTACTACAAAATCGGAATTAGAAAATTACCCACTATGTAATAATATAATTATTCCGACAATATACAATAGCGCGGATGAACAAATAAAATCTGATTTTATTGTGCAAGAGTTTTTAGAAGGTATACCCAAAAACTCGTTTTTAGGTTCAGATACCATTTGTAAAAATTATATTAAAACCATAATGATGTTTACACAAATTTCTGTTCTTTTTCTCAAATATTATCATACGGATTTACATATCGGAAACATCATATTTATGGAAAATAATAAACTTGGTATTATTGATTTTGGGATGTGTTTGCAAATGTCTAAGGAAATGAAACAAATGATGTTTGAAATTAATCAGTTTACTTATTTGAATGGGTGTAAAGAATACAATTTCTGTAAGCATTTGAATTGCTTAATATTAAATAAAAATAACATAGTTGACACGATAAATGAACACGATAAGGAAATCATAAACAAATTGTTGTCTGGTTTTACAGTTCAAATGAGGAATGGTACTTTGACAGAAGAATATGTGAATACCGAATACGAAAAGGCGCGAATGTTAATGAATAAATCATTTGAAGTTCATCCACACTTATTTTTAATTATGATTAGTAATACTATGATGAATTCTACATATGATATACTTCTTAAGCATCATAAAAGTATCGAAAATAAGGTATTGTTGGAAGAAGTATATACTGAAATGATTGAGAGTTGATGTTAGTCAATTGTTCATGTAGGTCAGTTCGTTTTTTATTTTCTAATTATTTAGCAAATAATTTTTTGTATATGTGTATCGAACTAAAAAAAATATTTACATATACTACAATGATGATATTCAAACCTTTAGCAGATAACACTTTAATCTTGATGACGATTGGTTGTATCTTCATTTATGAACATATACAACATATTTTTGGCGTGACAGGTGTGAAACAATGCTATACTAATATAATTAATCGGTCTATCAAACACAATGTATTAATTGTGAAAATTATGCAAGCTCTGACTGCAAAACAAGAATTGAACCCAGAAATTCACGCAGTTTTGACGGAGAATACACACAATGTCAAATATGATGAAGAGGAATTAGACCAGTTGTTATTAGAGAACATTTGTAAAAATTACAACATTCGCTTATTAGATAATAAACCGGCTCATTCGGGAATGATATCTATCGTTTATTTAGGTCAGCAGGAGGATGGTAAAAAGGTTGTTATAAAAATGAAACGGAAGGATATTGTAAACAGGATTAAGCGTGGTTCAGATAATGTGAATTTTATTTATAACTTGTTACGCAAAGTTTTTGCTTGTAATGCGAAGATGTTATCACAATTAGAATCATTGAAATCAATCACAAAAACGCAAGAGTATTTAATATCTCAATGTGATTTCGGAAAAGAAATTGATGCATTGATTACAACCAAACAAGAGATTGCACAATACTCTGTATGTAAAAATGTTGTCATCCCTCATGTCTATAATACGGATGAAGATATTCAAACTGCTAATTTCATTATCATGGAGTTTTTAGAAGGTAAATTTGCATCTGATATAACGGATGATGAAGAGCGTAAAATATATTACAAGATATTTGCCGCGTTTATGGCGGTTCAGACTTGGTTTAGTAAATACTTTCACACTGATATGCATAACGGAAATGTAATTTGTATGCTTGATAATGGTATTCATAAAATTGGTATGATTGATTTCGGAATGAATGTCGAAATGACGAAAGATATACAAACAGCCTTCGTGGCTTTTGCTGATATAGCATACACAACTGGATTCGAAAATGCAAAACTTCATAAACATATAAATTCATTTTTAACAAACCCACTGGACCTTTCTAAACTGACGAACATACAATTGGATATTATAGATAAAGCGATCTCTTTTATGGTAAAACATATGCAAGATGGTGATTTAAATGAAGAACATATTAATATTGGTTATAATCAAATGGCTGATGCAATAACCCCTCAGTTTAATTTTGAGTTTAATATGAACTTTATTTTAGTTATTCTAGGGGTTTCTATGGGTAACTCAACAGTTAAGATTATGATGAAAAATGATATTCATGGCGTAGAACGAATATTAAAAGAACTTTATTTTGAAATAATGGAATAAATTTGATTATCTAATTTGTAATCAAATTTATTAGTATCGTTTTCGCGTGATTCCACGCTGACGCTTTCTATTTGTGCGCGTCTTTGTTTTTTTGTCCTCTTCCACTATTGCTGGTTCATCTTCCATCACTTTTGGTTCATCTTTTACTTTGTCTTCCGTGTCCTCTTCCGAATTTGTCTGATACAAATATATTCCTAAAGCTCCTACAGAAACTAACGAACCAATTGCAAATATATCGGACATTTTATACTATCTGAGAACAATTTTTTAATACGGATTGAACATATTCTTGACAATATAAACATACTTCTTCATCGTCTTTCTGCTGTGCGGCATATTGTCATAACCAGTAATTTCATTCGTCTTATAACACGACCATTCGAGAGACTCAAATGTGATATCATCTGACAAATACGGGAGGTCAGTGCAATTATACAGCGTGTAGCTAACGCTATTATAACTGCAAATGGATAGTGTTAGGAAATCAAGCAGACTTGTAATATCCTTGCATCTAAATGCATATGGCTCAAAATCCGTCTTATACGAGCGATTGCGCTGACCACGAACAACGAACTTCTTAGTCTTGACATCATACAAAATATAAATAGTGTTGTCAGAGTCTCCAGTAGTGGATTCAACCTCAACAATCTTTAGCACCATGCAGCCAGTGTGAGTATACAGCGAGGGGTCGTAGTGATTGGGCATATTAACTAGTAATGTTGTCTTGCTTTTAAGTCTTAATCCACTTTTATTATTAAGCTAATCGAGTTGGTCGTAAAAAATATTATTGTAATGTATATGGCAGGGTTAATTTCTAAAGAAAATAAAGAACTTTTATTTTTTCCTGGTGCTAAATTACAAGATGCTGATTTGATGGGATTTGATTTGAGAGGTGTTGATTTGAGAGGTGCTGATTTGAGTAGGGCTCAATTGGTTACCGCTCGTTTGCATGGAGCTAATTTGGAAGGAGCTAATTTGGAAGGAGCTAATTTAACAGCTGCTAATTTATATGCAGCTAATTTGACAGAGGCTAATTTGGAAGGTGCTATTTTAGAACGCGCTAATTTATATGAAGCTATATTAAAAAATGCTAATTTGACACAGACTAATTTGCTTGATGCTAATTTGAAGTATGCTAATTTGGAAGGTGCTAATTTGAAGTATGCTAATTTAGGAGAAGCTGATTTAACATCTGCTAATTTATACGCAGCTAATTTGGTAGAGGCTAAATTGAATTATGCTAATTTGAAGTATGCTAATTTAGGAGAAGCTGATTTAAAAAGTGCTAAATTAATAAATTCTGATTTGAGTTTTTCTCAATTGATAAATGCTATATTGGAAAAAGCTAATTTAACAGGCACTTTTTTGAAAAGTGCTAATTTAACAGATGCTAATTTATATGCAGCTAATTTGACAGAGGCTAATTTGGAAGGTGCTATTTTAGAACGCGCTAATTTATATGAAGCTATATTTAAAAATGCTAATTTGAAAGATGCTAATTTGATACAAGCTAAATTGCTTGATGCTAATTTGGAAGGTACTTTTTTGCAAAGAGCTAATTTAACAGGTGCTAATTTAGAAGGTGTTCATTCAATAGAAGCTAATTTGACACAGGCTAATTTGACACGGGCTGACTTAACAGAAGCCGATTTTACAAATGCTGATTTTAGAAGTGCTAATTTAACAGGTGCTATCAGGACCAATGCTATTTTTACAGGTGCTGATTTGAGATTTATTATAAATTATTCTGCTCAAAACCCAGCGCCAGTTGATAGTAACCAAGTTCATAAATTTGCTTCCAAGATAGATTATAAAAAAATAAACGATTTATTGAAGTTAAAAACAAAAACTGGTCTTGTTCCATTAGACATAAATTATCCAGAATTCATACGAGACAAATTTAATGGATTTATTTCTCATATTGTCGACCAAGATGAAAAAGAAAAAACTACGACTGGTTTGAATGCTATAATGGTTGACCGATTTAACGGTCTTGATTACACATCTTTATCTCCATATATGCGTGATTCTATTTTTTATGCTCTAACTTATGTAAGCAACCAATCTCCTACTTTCCAAGAAATGTATGCTAAAACATTCATACAGGATTGCGTACAAGCATATAACGGTCCTAATGGCATGACTTGTGTATTAGGAGCAATTGAGAGAATATTATTTTCTTTATTGCTTCCGTGTACTGTTTCAGAAACCGAGGATTGTGAAACAATTGTATCTATTATTGCAGCGAATCCCGAAGAATTAGTTGTAATGTATATCAAAGATTGGTATAAATTACATTATAAAGATGGCGAAAATTCTTTTCCAAAAGGCATGACAGACGCAGATAAACAGAAAAACTTAATCATCTTTTTGAAGGAAAAACTACCAGGTATGGTGGATGGTTGGATACAATCAAAAGTTGAAAGATTTGCAGACCCAATAGGTTATGATGATGATGATTTTGATTTTAAGGGTGGTAGGAAGAAACTACGGACAAAGAAACGACTGTCAAAGAAACGACTGTCAAAGAAACGACTGTCAAAGAAACGACTGTCAAAGAAACGACTGACAAAGAAACGCAGAGGCAAAACTAAATATAAACGCACGGGGCGCCGTTGATTTACACACATTTTCTGATTTCTTTGCACATTGAAGCGTTGCTTTTCATCAGTAAAAATGTAAAGGTTGATGATTAGGGGTGAGTGACTTGCAGATTGTCACCAAGGTAGTTCGGCTTCATTCCATATATGCCTTCCGAATTCAAAGGCGTTCGCCAGAACCCTACCCAGTTATTAGGTTTTGCGCCTCGGTTTGGCTCTAATATGTTGCTCGCTTCTCCCATATTCACCAAAAAGTAATTGCCCAAGATTGTGTTCGACTCCAGAACTTGTTTTGCTGACGACCTGGTGAACCATTCAAACTTGTGTCGTTTCAACAACTCATCTGCAGGTATCAGGATTCCATACATTTGCTTGTAAAAATCAATGTAATTGTTCGACATTAAATCATCAACTATAATCGGTTTGTCATTAATCGTCTTTGTTCCTATATCACGACCATCGATTTTCATTATTTCGCCGCGCTTATTTGCCCATCTGTCGAAATTACCAAGGAATTTGTTCTCTCCAGTGTTATCCGCTGCAATTGTCCTTTGCATGAAATCAATCAATTGTTCCACAGATTGATTCCCCTTGGGTGCTCCGCAAAACATTGTATTCGAGTAGTGGTCATATGAAGTCGATGTGATGTTGCGATTCGTTGTCTCGCAGACGAACATCTTTCCATCCCGTGTTCCCTTTGTATATAGACCATGCAAGCTTTTGATGCATAGGAATGAGATTGGGCATATCATGCCTCCGTAAATATTCAGCAACTTCATTTGAGCCAGCTGGCGCATATTGTCGAGAATCGGACTGGATATGCGTGTCATATCAATTGTGTAACCTGGTATCAACCGTTTGAATGTGGTGTCGTCAATCAAGCAAATTGTGAAATCTTCGTCGCAGTGGTGAATGATACTTTTGACTGTCAAATACAAGTAGGGCTGATTGAGCTCAAACGAACTGCGCGACCCGAAACTGAGCCAATTGCGGGAGTTGTATTCGTAAGGTACATGGACCCACAAAATCGGTTTTTTTGATTTGGCTAAACTATCCTCGTCCAACAAGAATCGATTGATTGTATCGTAATTGTCCTTGTTCTCTTCGCGAATCCGTTTATCCTCCATTCTCCTGTATAAAAAACCAAGGATTAACAGTCCCGAAAATAAAAATATATAATTTTGGATTAGTTGTGATTTCATATACAATTGGGTGAGATTTAAAATTTTTACTCTGCTGAAGCATTCATTTGAGGTCTCATAATGTATTCAAACACGATTTCACAAATGTGTTTGGTGATGATTGCATTGATTTTGTCGTGGTCTGCAACGCTTCTGTAGTATGCGGAGTTAGTTCGGAGCATTGCGGACACAAAATTGTGAATGGTTACTCCGCGTTCCACAAGTTGTTCGCTAATATATTCAATCGAAGGCGCATCGCCATTCTGCTGGTCATTTCCGTCGTCGTAGTAGTTTTCGTCAATCGGTTCGCCTTCTTGGCATTCGTATAATGATTCAATTGCATCGTTTTGAATTTCTATTTGCTCGCGCTGTCTTTCCAACTCGGCATACCTTCGGCGTTCACCGCGTATTCTCAATAGTTCTTGTTCGGCGCGCTCAAATGCCTCTTCCTCGGTGCGCATAAATTCTTCTTCCCCTCGAACAAATTCTGCTTCCCTACGCTCAAGCCACAGTTGGTGTAGTTCTCCATCGCTTAGCTCGCGACGCTCTTCATCTAATTGCTGCGCATCTTCGGCTCTTCGCACCCGCTCATCTTCCCACATATCGCTCAAATATATATGGGATGAATCTGATTCTGATTCAGTGACATCTTCTGGTTCTTGTTCTACCATTTGCGCACGACACGAAGGGCAGCTGAAACCATTTATGCGCGCATTCTTCATTAAACATGCTGCGTGAAATTGGTGACCGCACTCAGTCGTAATACAGTTCCTGGTTTGCTCGATTGGGTCATAGCAAATAGGGCACTCCATTTCTTGTTTGTTTCTTGTAATTACAAAAAACAAAAATATAAGTTTTTAATCAATTTTATTTTTATTTACATCATTTGAGTGCAACGGCTGTATGGAGCTTTGTATTTTGGTTCTATTATTTTACCAGTTTTTCTTGTTCCAGCTGTTGTAACACTACACGATGGACACACTGTCCCATTTGTTTGGACATTCTTCATCAAACATATTGTGTGGAATTTGTGACCACATTCAGTGATTGTGTAATTTCGTGTTGTTGTTTCGATTTCGTCATTGCATATAGTACAGACCATTTCACTTTGTTATCGCAATAAAACTATATATTTTAAGTCAATTTTTATTCTTACCTGGAAATTCCCTCCTGACAGTTGCCAAATGACCGCCACAACGCTTGAAAAAGTTTCTCAACTCTGGGATATTGGCACCTGTGATTGAGTCGTCGGGTATGAATGTCTGATTCCCCTTCTTATAGCATAGGAGAACCGGAATTCCATCTACCATCTTTTTACTCTTCAAAAACGAATAGAAATCAAACGAACAGTCTACATCGATGTCTCCACAAACAACATCTTCGGGAGAAGTTGCGAAGAATGCGTGGACTTCCTTTTCAATAATCTTACATGGACCACACCAGGTGGCTCCGAGTTTCAGTACAATTAAACCTGGATTGTGACCAAGCAAATGAAAGAATGCTGTTCGGTCGGCGATTTCACTAACGACTGTCTTTGACATCTATGGTAAACCCACATATATTTTTTTCTTTGTGTAAACGGACAATGTGTCATCGAAAAAATTAGCAAATTTTGTATTTATCAATAGTAATCGCCTTAGCAATTTTTTTCATAATCTTATTTTCGCTTTCATAATCATTGCATTTAGACCCACCTCCGGTTGCTTCTATAATAATCTTATTATAAGTATCGGAGTATTTGGATTCGGATGTTATACAATCCGGATACTTTTCTTTATATAATCGCGTATGCTTAAAGTTACGATTTGAAACAGTTTTAATCAACCTTCGCAACTTACTATAATCTTCATCTTTTGTCCATACCCCAGCTTCTTTGATATAGATTATTTCTCTCTTTTCATCAGTGCAATGAATCGGTCGTTTGGTTACATCGAGTCCTTTCAAATTCTGAATGATGAGTTTGGATATTCCATTGATATATCCAAGTTCGCCTACAGCCTCAACATCAGCTAATTGTATTTTGATGGATTCTAAAAACTCAGACAGATTCATAGCGTCTTTGCAATCTTCGTATAAAAATAGATTCAGATTAAATGTCTTGTTGTGGCAATTCACATTATTGTTTGTTATTGTAGCATTATGCTTGATTGCTTCATTAAATGTATCAACCAACTTGGTATTCTGTTCCATAAATATCTTAGTTTGGTCAAGAATCAAACTCTGGAAATCTGAGTTTTGTTTGATAAGTTGAAGTATTATGTTAGTATCAGTGAATACTGGTTGCACATTGGTTACATTTTTTTCAACACCATTACACTTCTTTTTATGAACATATAAGGTTTGTTTACAACTATAAGTCTTTCCACATTCACATACCCGAGATTTTGTATTTACCGGTAAACATTGGTAAACATTTGTATGTTTAGCTGTCATTATATGCTTATCATAATCATTTTTTCTACTTGTTATGTAATCACATTTTTCGCAAACAAATTTTACTTGCGAGTTTTCAGACATTCCGTAAATATATACCATTTACATTATATTTTTGTCTAAACAAACGCACCCAACAATAAACTTTTATTCGAAAAATTTACAGTCACAAATTTAGGATTAAAAATTTGGTATTTAGACCTTACAAGACCATAATCAATTTTTCACGACCCAATAAAAATCGTGTTTTCAAGACTTTGTAAGTAAACTGTATTTTGGACATTTATAAATGTCCAAAATCGATTTTCGAAAACACTTTTGGAAAACAGAAAATCTTCATTTTTATATATATTATCGTTTTTCCTACTTAAAGAGTAGAGAACCTAGGTTCTCCACACCTCTCCTCTCTAAAGCAAATGCTTTGGCTCAACCTTTGCAAAGGTTGATACGATAGCCTCAAGCTCATCAATGTCAATCTCCGGCAACAAGACGTGTGCTTCCCAGAAATACCGGCAATATGCCCAAACAACATCACAATCGTTCCTGTACCAGTTAGTCTGGTTCAAACGCTCATGCAGTTTCGGAGGCAAGAGACTCAACGACTCTTTGGGCGAGACATAGCTTAGCTGAGTCAGCTCGCTGACCGGAGCAGGACGCTTGTTCTCAATAAATTCCGTTTCAAAGAATGGGATATATTTCAGCAGGTCTGAGAATAGAGGCGGATAATTGTAATGATAACACCATCGCCAATCAGGGCATCCGCTTGTATAATACTTCATCGTCCACTCGAGTCCTTCCAAATAATTGATGCAAATCTGTTTCTTGCGCACTTCGTCAATCTCAATATCGAACAAAGCCTTGTAATATCGGGACTGCCAATTAGGTGTCTTGGGGTCAATATATTTTTCAATCACGCGCTCGTATGTCGGCAACGCGTCAAACTTTTTAATCTTGTCTTCGGGCGTCTCATCTGGAATATGGAATCGCTCGCGCTTGTCTCTCAACGCCGACTCAGCCTTAAAATTTTCCTCCTCAAAGTCCGCCAGATGCTTTACCAACTTTCTTACATTTGCCCAATAAATTTGCTTGCCGTTAGTAAGATTTTCATTCGTAGAACCAATTGTTGCCTTGTATGCATTTAACATTTTGTCGACTCCACCAGTTCGAATATTCACCGATGGGAAGTGGGGCATGAAATCGTTGCCTAAGAAGAAGCACAAGAAGATGTAATCTTCCACCTTATCCACCTTTGGGAAAGGTGGAGCCAAATCCGTTGCAACAGTTGTCTCGTTGGTTTTGCTCCACTTTTTTAAAAGTGGATTTGGCTCCACCTTTTCCAAAGGTGGATTTGGATTCATTTCTATAACCAACGCCTTTGCCAACTCTGGGATGTCCATCAAGTATGACTCGTTGGGCTGAAGCTCACTGTTAATAGATTGAATAAAGTGAGGCGTCTCGCGGAATAGGTAGAGGTTCTTACTGACGGGTAAATGATTGATTGCGAGCATAATCAAGTCTGCATCAAGTCCGTAAATGACAGTGTTTTGCTCGTTGTGTTGGTCGGGGAACGCGCGAATGTATTCAAATAATTTGTGTTCGCCTTCTCCATATCGGTCGCTGGGAGACAGAATCAGATTCTTCAATTTGTATTTAGTCGGGTCATTGAATCGCTTTCTTAAACCTGCGTTCAAACTCGCCATAAACTTGGTTCCAGGTGTGATTGCGGCAGTGTTCCAAGCGTCTGGTTTTTGTCCATTGTATATAGCCTTTGCCAAATCGGCTTGAACTCGTGATTTGTAGCGTCGTTGTCTCTGCTGCTCCAACTTTGCAGTCGGAGCTACACCGTCAAATGCAATATATACATTACTGTCAGGGTTTAACAGAGAAATGTATTCATCTATCTTTCGGAACACATCGAATTGAATCGTGTCTGAGTCAGACATCGTAAGCTTTGAAAAATCAATTTTGTGGACACAATCATAAATAATGGAATTTGCATCCAGATACAGATTGTTCACTTGCAAAGAGCTGTTGTTGAACTTTCGTATGATTGATGCATGGTTTTTCACAATATAACTGAAGTAAGATGGAATACCCATTATAATATAATGTAGGGAACTTGTCTATTATGTTTTACTTGTAATTATGTGACTATGACTCAATTTATTTTTGTACTTGATAATATAACTTCGATAAATTGTTTCAAACACCAATATAAAATATCTTCATATATAAGAATATAATGGTGGACAAGAAGGTTAATAAAAATGAAAAAACATCTGATGTTATGCATTTAGTTAACAAGAAAATAGACTTCTTCAGAGATGTTATCCAAAAAACGATATTGCACGCACAAAAAAATAAATCACTTGACATTTTAGCGAACAGTGATTTGAATTCTTGCATAGAACGCCTTGGGTTGTTGAATAAACAAATCAATGATGCAGGCGATACGACAATTCCAAGTGACGAGCAAATCAATTATTTACAAAATGTGAACAATGAGTTGTCTTGTCTTTTGAAAATTTACGGAACAAGTAGCTTAGATGATTTATTGTTGATTTGCTTTGGTTCCAATTACAAGTGTTTCGACGACTGCGATACTGGTAAATTCGAAGTGTTGAAGAAGTATTTTCATCCTACAAGTTATAAGATTGTCGGCAAGAAAGAAAATAAGAAGAATAACGATGAGTTTTTTGATGGAAAAAATCTGGACTGCCTTGATTTATCATCATCGTCGAAACAGTTTCATATGAAAATATATGGAATCAAAGTGTATATATACAACAGTTTGCAAAAGAAGGGATTGATTGTATATGGGTATGTAGATGATATCATTGTTGATTTTTTGAACAACTCTTATATTTCAAACAAGAAGGCTGAGGTTTACAATCAACTGCCTGCTGAAAGTGAATTTAAGAGCGAGGCATTCAACACATTCATGACATATTTGAGTTTGAAAGATTACCTTGTATGCGACGATTTATGTAGCAAATTTGTTGGGTATATGAGTCAGAACAAGGCAATACATCAGAAATCTGTTTCGACAGTAGTGAAGGAATTTGTATCTGCTGATTTGTTCAGCAAACGAAACACCCTTATACACTTGTTGATGAAGTCGTCTTGTTGCGAGAATCAGTATCTTGCATATTTATTGTATGATCTCTTGTCCAATGACTCAAATGGCATGATAGATACTCAGGAACAAACAACGCTTTTCGACAGTTTCCCTTGTCCGATGAAGCAGCATTTTAAAAACGCAATGAAAAAGACAATTCAATACACGAATGAGCTGTCCAATTTTGACATTAATAAGATACCGCTGGAACAGCAGATTTGTCTCATGAATGCCGACGATAGTGTGAAGGAAAAGGCGATGCTTAAGTTGAAAGAGGTAAAGGCAAAATCGGAAGATTCGGGAACCAAGGCGCGCCAGTATTTGGATGGGTTACTGAAGATACCATTCGGTGTGTATAAACAAGAGCCTATTTTGACATTAATGGGGACAATACGGTCGCAATTTATTGAGTTGTATAACAAGCATGATATTGAGCATAAAATGCCCGAGATACCCGTAAAGGAAAATTACACGCTGATTGAGATATTGAAGTATGTGAAACTTATCGAGCCTTTACTTGTTGACCAAGCCATTGAACTGAAAAAACTAAAGACCACAATCCAGTTAAGTGACAAGACGAAGCTTTGCTCCACAGTTGCTACAATAAACGATGTATTGTCAAACAATAATTTGATACAGCATCGAATTAAAAGCGGACTTACGAAACCCCAGATGTTGAGTGAAATCGATAAGTTTTTCGGGTTATGTGAAACCAACAATCAACTGTTTGTATCCACAATGACTCATTTTGGTTCAACTTTGAGCAATAGTGAGCTTGTGTCTATCAAAACTAACATTCAACAGGTTTCGGAAATGATGAAGTATGTGAATAAGACATTGAATAATTGCGTTCACGGTCACAAAAACGCAAAGAAACAAGTAGAACGCGTGATTGGTCAATGGATGAACGGTGAGCAGAAGGGGTATGTGTTGGGATTTGAAGGTAACCCCGGAACCGGAAAAACGACGCTTGCAAAGGGACTTGCCGATTGTTTGAAGGATGAACACGGAGTATCGCGACCGTTCTCTCTAATTGCTTTGGGCGGTGACTCAAATGCATCTACTTACATTGGTCATTCGTATACATTTGTCGGTAGTATCTGGGGCAAAATTGCGCAGATAGTGATGGATGAAAAGATAATGAACCCAATCATTGTACTGGATGAATTTGACAAGTTATCTAAGACAGAACACGGAAGAGAGGTGATTGGTATATTGACACATTTGTTGGATTCGAGTCAAAATACCGAATTCGAGGACAAATACTTTGCCGGTATCAAATTGGATTTGTCCAAGGCTCTGTTTATTTTGTCCTACAATGACCCGGAATCGATTGACCCCATTCTTCTGGACCGTGTTCATCGCATTAAATTTGATAGTTTAACTGTGGACGATAAGATTGTTGTTGCGAAGAATCACCTGTTGCCAGAGATATACAAGAACATTGGATTGGACGGGATTGTTGAAATTGACGATGATACATTGAAGTACATAATTGAAAACTATACATTAGAACCAGGCGTTCGCAAATTCAAGGAGAAATTGTTTGAAATTGTTGGTCAAATCAATTTGAATTGTTTGCAAGATACAGTTACAATTGTTGATTTCCCAATTAAAATTACATCTGAGGATATACGAACCAATTATTTCAAGGATAAGCATGAGATTCAAAAGTATAAAATTCACAAGGAAGGCAAAGTCGGAGTGATTAACGCTTTGTGGGCAAATCAACATGCGCAGGGCGGCGTATTGCAACTGCAAGTGAGTTTCATACCATCGAATCAGTTTTTGGGACTTAAGCTGACTGGTTCGCTGGGAGATGTTATGAAGGAATCTATTAGTGTCAGTTTGACAAATGCTTGGAATTTGACACCGGAAAAGCGAAAGAAAGAGCTGATTAAAAAATATAATAATCCGAAACTGCAGGAAGTGTATGGACTACATATTCATTGTCCCGACATCAGCACTGGAAAAGATGGTCCGAGTGCAACAACCGCATTTACTGTGCTACTTTACAGTTTATTCAACAATTTGAAAATCAAAAACTATTTTGGCATTACTGGTGAGACAAGTTTTGATTACCAGCTCACAGCTATTGGTGGGTTGGAACATAAAATCATACATTCAATTCCATCTGGGGTCACCGAGTTCATTTTCCCGGAAGAGAATAAGCGCGATTTTGAGAAATTGATGGAGAAGTATAAAGATAAGGAAATTATAAAGGGTATAAAGTTCCACTGCATTCAAACAATCGAAGAGGTGTTTGATTTGATTTTGGAAAAGTAATACAATAAAAAATAATAATTTGTTATTGTAGTAATATGAACGCTCCGCCTGTTTCCTCAAATGCGCCACCAAAAGATTTACCTATTGCAAGACTATTGGTTGTTCAGCCTTATAACATTGTAATGATTATGTGTTTCTTTTCGCCAATCATACTTGCATTATGCGTGATTGGCACATCCTTCATATCCCAGAATTTTAAGGGATTCATTTTCATGGGATTCTTGATAGGTGTTAGCTTGATACGCAACTATGTATATAGTTTATACAAGGACAAGTCCGACCCAAATGCAGTAAAACCAAGTGGGGTAGGACCAACCAATTTGTGCAATGTTGTCCAATATAGTAAATTCGGTAATGAATCATTTAGCACATTTGTGTTTGCATTCACCATCGTCTATCTGACAATACCGATGTTCTTGAATGGGATGGTGAATTTCTGGATTCTTGGAGGACTATTGTTTTATTTGTTCTTGGACATTTTCATTAAGAAAACCGAAGGGTGTCGTATTAAAAGCGGGGATATGGTCATCAACGCTCTGCTTGGTGTAGCAACCGCTTGTTTGATTGTTTCGTTCATGTATTCCGGCGGCTCGTCTAAATTTTTATTTTTTAGTGATATAACCAGCAATGGTTCAACATGTTCCGTTGCCAAGAATCAGACATTCAAGTGCTCAGTTTATAAAAATGGCGAACTCATCGCTTAAAACGAACTGATGTTTGCTCCCAACCATTTTTTGAATTCGCCAATAATCATATTCCTTTGAAAATCATCCGATAACATTTTCATGTTTCCTCTCGTATTGTAAACACGAATAAAATTTTTAAAAACCGAAATTAGATTATATGACTTGTATTTGCTCATGTCGCTATAACTGTAAAGTGCCTTTTTCTTTTTTCGGTTTACATGATTGTGAAACAAGTATAATGTCATTGATAGGTCATCTCCGGTTTTGATATCTCCCAATCGCACATTGCGCAAAAAGGTTGTTGCGTCTTCTGAACATTCGGGGCAAGGGAGAAATCTACAAATTCGTTGTATGTACATGAAAAGGGGTTTAATGAGGTCTGGATTATTCAGCTTACACGACAACGTGTGAAATAGTGTCCATATAGGCGGACCCCAAACTTCTGGCGGTGACATTGTTATATCTATTCAACAAAAAAATATTAGAGGAATGACTAAATGTTATGCAGCATGACCAAATATAACATAGAAGGGGGTATGGATTTCTATTCTCAATTGTATGGAGCACTTGAAGAAACAGATGGCGAAGATGAGAATGCTTGTTTAATAACGAACGAACCATTGACAGACCGACATGTCAAGATGAATTGTGGACACACATTTAATTACGAACCATTATACAAGGATTTAGTGAATCATCTAACAAAATTCAATAACATGGAGGGTTCAACCGGAGTGCTTGGTAAGAATGAAATTAGATGCCCATATTGCCGGTCAAAACAGAAAGGTGTTTTACCATATTATCCTGAACTTGGGTTGAAACGTGTAGAAGGTGTAAATACAGCTTGCATACCACGTAAGATATGCTCTTTCGTTTGGGATAATGATAATTTCGATACAGAGCAACCTGAAAATTTGGTGAACACGAAAACTATAAAATGTAAGCACTTTGTATCAAATGTCATAAATGATGACCTGACAGATTCATTATACTGTGCTAAGCATAATAAGTACATTTTAAAACAACAATCGAATGCATTGAAAGAGAAGCAGAAGCAAGAGAAAATTGTAACCAAGTTGAAATTGAAGGAAGACGCAGCTCTTGCCAAAGCCTCAGCTAAAGTTGTTGCAAACGCCGATAAGGCTCTTGCTAAAGCGAATGCTGACTCTAAAGCGAATGCTGACTCTAAAGCGAATGCTGACTCTAAAGCGAATGCTCAAGGTGTACCATGTCAAAATACGGTGATTGCAACTAATATTATCATACCTATTGAGTATGACCCGTTTCTATGTATCGAGATATTGAAGACTGGCAATAGAAAAGGTCACCAATGCAGTTTTAGCAAAATTGATGGTCATGACCAATGCAAACGCCATTACAATTTGCTGATAAAGAAGAATTTGTAACATAACAATATAAAAATTTGTCTCCATTTACAAGAATGGAGACAAAAGAACAATTGGTAAACAATATCAAAGAATGGATTAAGATTGATAATGAAATTACCCAGATGAAGAATGAAATTAAAGAACGCACGAATAAGAAAAAGACTTTGACCGAAAGTCTTGTCACCGTAATGAAGACTAATCAAATTGATTGTTTTGACATCAATGGTGGCGCTCTTGTTTACAAAAAAAACACAGTTAAAAAACCTATCAATGCGAAATCGCTATTGGCTACTTTGCAAGAGTATTATAAGAATGATACTAAAACAGCAGAAGAACTTGCCAAATATGTCTTGGACAATAGAGAAGAGCAAATTAAAGAAACGATTCGCCGAAAAGTGGAGAAATAAATTTCGCTGTATAGTCAAATGAATTACAATCTCTTACTTATGAATTATGACCAAGTATATCGCGAATTTCAAAAGGTCTTTGTCTGCGCATATACCATCAATACTTCTGGACCAATCCCTTTTTTAGAATACTTATTTGAATACAATTCGGTCAATCAATTGACATTTCCGCAGCTCGAATATAATGCAATAGGAATTGATTGTGACCAATTGAGCAGGGTCGCAACGGATATGTTACAAACGAAATTCAAACTTGATAACCCATCATTTAAAGGGTATGATATTCAAGATGCAAATGTATATTTGTTTTTTGTTCTTGATTGCAAATTACAACAAGCGCCGAATTCCCGATTTTGTTTAATTGATGAGATTGTAAATACGCGCAGTTGCTTTGGTTCTTCGATTGTTACACAATTCTTTCGTTCCGATATGATGTATTTATATGACGATGACGGTCGCAAATACGAGATTCCTGTCGCAGGATATAGATTTTCAGACAATTTGTCATTTGATTCAACATTCGGCGTTCCGAAATCCGACAGTTTATCTCTGTTAGGACCATACTATTACTTTACCGATTATGCAAATGCAATAAATAACGGAACATCGGTTGTTCGTTTCGCACTATTTCTTGGGTCAACATTAGTGAAATTGAATTACCCAGAAGACTCGATTGATGAATCTCTCGTAAAAATGAAAATGTTGGAAGATGAGACATTCGAGAGAAAATACGAATGTCTCACAATGAGGATTTCCGACCACGATGGCATATGGGCAGAAACATACGACAGCGTATTTGTAGGTAAAGTTGAGTTGGATGATGGACAAATTCTTCGCAACGCACCATTTATTGTTGTTAAAAAGTATGACCAGTTTACTGTCATTGATTATGAAAAAAATTGATTTTTATAAAATTATTTGATAACATGATATCAAATAACTTACTAAATAAAATGCCTGTCTATTCACCGGTATCTTGTCAGTTCTTTGTTTACAACACTTATGGAATAAATGAAGACAATATGTATCCAATGCTTTATTTTGCAAACCGCGCAACCGAGTTGAATTTTGTGAGAACACTAATTTCGCGTCCATCCAGGAGGTTGCCAGACCAACCATATTTCGTTATCAACAACCCGCAGTTCTTGCCTGACGATGTTCGCCAGCTTCATATGCATGTTGCAGTGGAATACGACGAGAATACCGGTCGGGAAGTGATACGCCGTCATGATAATTGCTACTCGATTCGCGATAATTTGGAGTTGTTGCTCCTTTATGATATTGACAACAATACAAATTTGGATACTGGGTTTCAAGAGGCATTGCGAACATTTATTCGCTAATCGTCATACTTTTAGATGGTGTAAAAAATACGATAAGGTCACAGGAACCGCTGATTGTTCAATCTTCTAATTTCCACAATTTGGAATATAATTCGGAAACACCGGTAATCATACTATCAAAATTACTATAGACTCCAAAATTCGGTTCTACATTTTCCTTCCATTCATATTCATCTACATGAAACAAATATTCATTGGTTTTATCATTGCTGTACACTCCATGTATTTGAAAACCTCTACGAAAACCATGTTTCTGCGTCCATGTATCGCCCTTATATAATCGCGTTGGTCCGTCATCTATGGGCTGTAACCATGACAGAAGATAATTTTCTATATCAGCTTTAGTTTTAGGCGGATTATTGTAAAAATCTGTCATTATGGTTTTACACTAACAGTATCTTTATATTGTTTGAATTATGTCATACTTTTTAGCGGTCATAATTTTTAGCGGGATTTATAATATTTTTATTATAAATAATTATATTAGGAAACATGAATACAATTACATTGGTTGGACTTACACTTATTTTTTTTTATTGTGTAATTCAAATTTTCAAATTCTTCGGTATCGAACAAAGCGTGTATGCTGATTATTTACTTTTCTATGGAATATTGTTAATATCTGTAGTTTTCTTGCCCAATGAGATTCCAAGTATATAATTTGCAAAATAGAAAATATTAGTATAAGATATGCACAAGTATACATATTGTTTGGATGGTGTAAAACACACAATAAAGTCACAAGAACCGATTTCAACCGCTGATGAAAATGGGATAATTCCAATTAGTCCAGAACAAAATCAGATTGCGTGTCAGCTGAAACAGTTATTAAGAGAGTGGATACGATTGGCAGACGAACATAACATTGATTGGTTTTGTAATGGTGGAACATTGCTCGGAGCTATCCGTGACAAAGGTCTGATACATTATGACAATGATTTGGATTTAGTTGTTTTTTTGAAGGATTTTCATAAAATCAAGAATATGACATGTGGACCTAACTTTGAAATTGATTATTGTGAACAAGGCTTTCAGTTACATTTCAAAGATAAGTTGTTTCCATTTATAGATTTATGGGTGGAAGCACCGAATCCAAATAATCCAGAACAAATTATTATTGCATCTCTAATATTAGATGATGGAACACCTACATATGGTGCAAATTTTGTTTGGCCAAATGACAATTTCAATATTAAAGATGTAACAACATTTGCGAAGGTTCCATTTGAAGATTTAGTTGTAAATGTTCCGCGAAATAGTAAGCAGTATCTTAAAAAAATGTATGGTGATGATTGTTTGACACGATATGTTATATATACTCATACAGATAATCATTCTGTTGCATACGATGTATTACCACACCCCAAAATCCGAATGAAATTGTTGAATACATTATTGAAATTAGAAAATAAACCAACAATTGCATCAACAATCACAGGATTGTGTGGAACATTAATAACAAACGAATTTGCTACAAGTGACAGAGGCAAAACCAAACGCCATTTGGATATCATAACCCGCCATATGGGAGAACGATACTTGGGCGTGAAATCGCCATTTGGTGTTTAGTTATCAACAACAACAACAATTGTTTTCTGGTCATTTATGATTTTTTGTAAGATGTCCAAATCTATCTTGTCGCGCAAATTGTCTGTAATCTCCGAATCCATCGGTTCGCGATTATTCAAATCCTTGAATAACTTGATGAAATCCTTCACCAATTTATTGTTTTGTTCAATTGTCTGTTTGACTTTTTGTTCCTTTGTCAATCGAATTTGTATTTGTTCATTCAACATTTTGCTTTTGTTTTCCTCATTGAACCATGGATTACGAAATTCATTTGTTGGTATCAATATGTCGCAAATTTCTGGTTTGATGATTGTTTTAAATGTATCTGAGTTATTGAACTTTTCTTTGAATGCAAGTATGATTTTTTCGGGAATCGCAGGACTTGTTTCCATCAGTCTATCATATTCTTCTTTGCTCATTTTAATCATTTGTTTGACATCAATTCTCTCTTTGGGGTGTTTAGCAAGCTCTATTTTTATGTTCCGGTAAAACTTGTCCCACGAAATACTGCTGACACGGTGCGCTTCGTTCAATTGAGTAATTTTCAAAAATTGTTGGATAGTCGTTATGATTCCTGCTAATATATTCAGCGAGCCAACCAACATTACAAAATAGCTTTGGTAGGTATCAGGCACACGGTCTTGTGCAAAATTGGCGGTCCCTGTGAGCGTTGAGAGAACAATTACAGGGATTGTATACCAAGTATTCAAATTTGAATATAACGCGTTTGATTTGGAATGCAACCAACGATAACACATTGCCTTATCAGCCCACTCAATCAATATCTCTTCGTGTTCTTGTGTCCATTCAATATCATTGGTCACGATATCAGCAGTTTCTTCGGTAAGTTCGAACTCCTGATTCATTATATTATATGGAAATAAAAAAAAATATGTTTGATTATTATGGATACTCGGGTCGCACAATTGAAATCAGATTTTAATAACATTGTTACAATACGAAGCACAGTAAAAGGTATATTTGACACGCTCAAGCAAAGGATAGATAAACTAAAACACTTATATTCGGAATTTATCCAACATAACGACAATAATTTGTTCGTGTTTGGTTTGGATTCATTTAGATTTCAAAGTAAGCTAATTGATATTGAATATGATGATATGATGCGTTTATTTTTAGCAATCAATAATCGGATGTATTGTGAATATTTCAAATTATATAAAATTATCATTGCGTATATCCACGAAACAATTGAGGATAAAAAGATAATAGAAATTATAAAAGTAAATAACTTTCCGGTGTATAAGGATTTAGAGCCATACAAAGAGTATAAATTTGAGATTGTTTTAGATTTACACGAGAACATTTTAATTTTGCTCAGTTCAATTATGAACAGCATTGAGAATAAGGAGACTGAATTGGAAGTGTATCAAAAGAAACGCCGAATTGGGTTGAATATAGACAATTTTGTGACAACCTTCAATTATGATATCACAATGATGAGAGAAAAAGTTGGAGTGTTTTTGACTTATATTGAATTTTTTCATATTTTGCATACAAAGTATCTGAAACGGTTTAGCAATAAAATTCAATTGATGTATTCTCACATTAATAACGATATAAAATTTGACGAATCTATTGAGATGAATAGAGAGAAAAAAGTTTTACAAGACGAAAATATAGTTATGGAACAAGAGACATTTAAGAGAACTGATATTGAATCTTCTTCTTTGATTGAGGATGTTGTGAGAGAAGTGAATATGACACCAAATACTATAATAACAAGCGAATTACACCTTTGCTCATTCAAAACGCCCACTCCGTGGGCAGTTATGAGTGAGGAAGGTGATGCTGATTGCGCATTTTCAATGCGCAATGGTGTAAAAACAAACGATGAAACATACACTGCATTCAACAACATTGATACAAATTGCGATGCATTGTTGAATAAAATGACAAACCAGTCGAAATTAAAGGGTGTTGTCAAGAAAGTAATGATTGAAAATAAGGTAAAACAATTATTAGAACCTATTTCAGAACAATCAGCAGCGCATACTCAAATGACTACTGTGGAAGAAGAGTGGATTACACCCGGAAAAAAGAAGAATAAACAGAAACGATAGGCTTTAAGCTTGTTTGACTCGCACTTAAAAAATTGAGTTAAAGATAAAGATATAATAAATACAATATAAAGACCAATACAATGGAACGCAGATTAAATAAAAAAGCCGAGACATATATTACCTCGTTCAAAGACAGTATACGCGAAAAGACGGTTCAGTTGGGATTGTCCAATGAACCTCAGATAAATGCGCTGATACAATATATTTATGATTACGACCGTCTTTCCTTCGACAAGGACGATTTTCAGAAGCGGAAGCGTGTTAAAAATTTTGTTCCGCAGTTTGATAGATGTATTGCAAAGCGCGCATCTTGTGAACAATGCACCAGAAGAAAGAAGGATGGTCACGAGTATTGTGGGACACATGTAAAGGGTACTCCGCATGGTATTGTTGATGCGAATAACGAGATCAAGTCTAATACGCAGAAGGTTGAAGTTTGGGCACAGGACATTCAAGGAATTGTGTACTACATTGATAAGTCCAATAATGTTTATCAGGCGGAGGAGATTATGTTGAATAAGATGAATCCGAAGATTATTGCAAAGTATGTCAAGACTGGTGAAGTGTATAGTATTCCCGAGTTTAATATTTAGTCATTATTTGTATTTTAGGTTCATTATATACATTTTTATTGTTCGTGTATATGAAATGACAAGCACCCAAGAAATTCTTGACAAATCGGTGAAAAGTGGATTAAGTGGCGCAGGAGCAATGACTGTTCAAGTTGGTACACTTATGTGGTTGCGCACAATTATGAACTACCAGTATCGTCACGGCGGTACGATTTCAAGTACAGTGAAAACATTGTATAGTGAAGGTGGTGTTCCGCGATTTTACAAGGGCGTTGGCGCCGCATTATTCCAAGGACCGCTGTCACGCTTTGGTGATACATTTAGCAACACGATGGCTTTATCCATTTGTGAAACCCATTTATCGGGATTACCCGTATTTGTTCAAACTGGCTTTGCTTCGGTGACTGCTGGAATTTTTCGGATTGGACTAATGCCAATTGATACAGTCAAAACGAGTATGCAAGTGGAAGGGAATTTCAACAATTTGAAACAGCGATTAAAGACGGCTGGACCTAAAGTCTTTTTCAATGGGGCACTTGCTACATCCAGCGCCACGATGGTTGGACATTATCCTTGGTTTATGACATACAATTATTTGAATGCTTATTTGCCGAAATATGATAAGAGTGAACAATTGAAGAATATGAGTCGCAATGCATTTATTGGTTTTAATGCCAGTATCATTTCGGACACTTTGAGTAACTCATTGCGAATTGTGAAGACGACCAAACAATCGCATTCAAATCCTACAATCACATATCATAAAATTGCCGAAGAAATTTTAGCTAAGGATGGAGTTACTGGATTGCTTGGCAGAGGATTGAAAATTCGGCTCATGACAAACGGAATTCAAGGAATTATGTTTAGTGTTATTTGGAAATATTTGTCATCCATGTGAATATTTATTGTGAAGTGATTATATTTTACAATAAAATTAGTTTTGTTTGTAAATGAAATAAAATATTAGTTGGTGTATATGGACGAAGTTAGCAAATCAATTTTGCAATTGATTGGTATTGACACAGAACAACTTGATGGTTTGTTCATTTCGAGAGAACAATTAATTTCTCATGCGAAATATGAGCAAGTTAAAATTTTTATACCGGAATTGAAAACGGTGTTTAGTTCTTCGTACATGACTTCTCTTCAAGAACCTGCTGGGAAGGAACAAAAATGGCCACTCTTAAATTTGGTAAGACAGATTTTGAGTGTCTATAAATTTGATATGAATCCTATTCGAAAAAGTGATGGATACACTAAAGAAGGAGTCAAAAAATATAAACGATTCTTTCATATTGTTCGACGAACCACTGTTTGAAGTGAATAGTTTGGCTCCACCTTTTCAAAGGTGGAGCAAAAAAAGTTAGTATTTTTGAGTGTAAAAAAGAAAAAATTGAGAAAAAAGTAAAAAAGAATATAGTAGTAAAAAAGTAATTAAAAAAGGTTGTTCCAAAAGAATGTCGAGTGTAATAGCGGAGT
>JACCDO010313695.1_pt1 | contig 45361 bp, 46 predicted proteins | sample 7446101 | NCBI WGS metagenome assembly JACCDO01 (sample SAMN15323440, study PRJNA562643) | freshwater metagenome | isolation source: river surface water | place: USA:Blue River Watershed | collected 2017-08-16 | reverse complement strand
GTTTGAGCAGATCAACCTGACTGGATGTTGCGAAATTCAGATTATCTGCTTGCGGGAAAATACCGCACTTTTCATTTGATGTAATTGTGTACATACCGCTCATTTCTCATAATCTAGATATATTTAAAAAAGAAAAATCAAATTTATTTTTTAACTCAAACTAACACATTAATCAGAATCTTCGGGATCAGGAAGTCCATGCGTTGACTGTGTTCGTTGCAGACCAAACGGCGGAATAGCAGCATATCCTAGCTGTGATGATTGATTTTGCACATGCGACGCCGACCCTTGTACTGGCATTGTTTGGCTGCGTTGAAGATTTGGATTCACTCCAGAACCTACATCAAACTCATTCAGATTAGGCACTTGGGTAGTAGTTCGATAGACACCAACCGCCGATGATACAGCACGAGCCAGCGTTGGAGCCATCGCATCATAACCAACCGCAATGTTATTACTTGCAGTATAAGCAGCTCCAACCGCAGCAGCGCAAAGTCCAACGTTAGCACCCCCTTGCGAGACGCGCGGTTCATTGGCGAGATAGATGAATTTCCAGCCTGCTGCCTTTTTCGCCTCAATTTTGCGATGCAACTCATCATGCGATGTTCTACTGTGATTCTCTTCTCCATCTGTGACAACTACGACCAATGCTTCAGGTTCTTCGTTGTGATGATCGATAGCTAATGCAATTGCATCATACAGCGCTGTGTTACCACTACACTTGTAGTCTGCTTCTGTCACTACTGGAACGTCAGCAATTGGCTTCTTAAAGAATCGCTCGGTTGCTTCGTCCGCAAACACAACAAAGCTCAAACAAGTACCATCCTCTGGCAGCTGCTTTTGCTCTTCAATGAATGTGTTCACGCTACCACGAATGTCGTTTGCAATGTGTTGCATACTGCCACTTGCATCAAGCACGAGTACAATCATAGGTGGTGATTTGCGTTCAGTGAGAGGTTCTTGACTCACAACAGCCGGCGCATCGGAAAGATTCACATCTACAGCATGATCAACAACTTGTGCGGGTTGCGTTTCTGGCTGAACACTTTCTTGCGCTGATGCGCGCACCAAAGGAAGCATATTAAAATCTTGGCTCATTTTCGTTTGAAATTTGAATAACACTACTAATATATCTCCTGGTATAAAATTCAATTTTCTCTCGAACACTTTTCTTAAATGGACCAATTGAAACAGCTCCGAAATTTGGAGTCGACGCCACACGTAGCTGGTACATCCCGAATTACAATTATTACGCCTAATATGCAAGTTGGCAAACTGCGTCAATTTCTAACGCAAGAATTAGCAACTGCTAAAAATATTAAAAATCGCGTAAATCGCCAATCTGTTTTGTCTGCGCTTACTAAGCTGCAAGCTTACGCTGTTACTCTCAAACAACTGCCTAGTAACGGGCTTGCTATGTATTCCGAGTCGTTAATTTAGCCCTGTAGTCATTGAACCTCCCAAGCCTATCACAAAGTTTATCTACATATGCGGTAAGAACTTTGTAATAGAACCTATCGAGAAACTTTATCAGCAACCAAAAGTTTCATACGGCGTAATTGAAATTTATGGCGAAGAAACCATTATTAGTGTAACAAATGACTTATACGAAATCAAACATTTAGCTGAGAAATCAACTAAGCTACAACGTAGGCAAGGACGCGGCGGACAAAGCCAAAATCGTATCGCAAGACTAAGGTTAGAAACCATCCACAATTACTTATTGCTCGCGGCAGAAAAGGCTATCGCAAACTTCATTACTAATGGTCACCCTAATATTGAAGCACTGTTGATTCTCGGGCATGGATTAAAGAAAGAACAGATCATTGATTATCTTGCACCGCTGAAGGGAATACCCATTTGTGTTCGCACGAAAGCTAAGACAGACTTAATTATGCCTTACGTAATAGATTTTGTTTCCCAATTCTCAACGTTAGCATCTGCTGAAGAAATCAAGTACTTGGATGAACTGATACAAGTATCGCCGGATTTATTAGTATTCGGTGAGGAAATCTACAGTAAGACGGTCAAAAAAATATATGATTCAGATGTAGTAATATCACGATTTGGCGGACCAGTTGGCGAGTTATATTATTCACTGGGTACTTTAAATACACTAGATGGTTCAGCTGCAGAACTAGAATCCGAAGAATCTGGCACATCAAACATATAATTTAATAATCGATACATGCCGTACCCGCTAACAATACCAGCAACAACCACACCTAAGAGTTGTAACACAAGCATTTCCATAGAAATCCTGTTGAAAATACCTACTAAAGCAACCACCACAAATAAAATGTAAGCGACAAATAAGCCGATTAGTACACCGACTGTTCCAGTAATTACCTTTCCCATTTTTTTGTTACCTATAAAAACGCAATCAAAAGAACTCTCACCGCAAAAAAAAAAGAAAAAGGCTAACTAATTCTTCAGAGATACACACCATAAGACACATGCGGCGATTACCCAAAACACACCGGGAACTACAGTGCCAATCATGAGACGTTCTCCTCGTTCAAGATTGTCGACAAAGCCAGTGTCAACCGAATCCCATGTCAATTCATCACGTGCAGACAAACTATGCAACTTCCAGGTAAGAAATGCGCTGAAACAGAATGGTAGAAGAATCACAATCATGTTAGAAACTGCACTACCCAACATGAATTCTTCCATATTCTGCTTACATAAACTATACACAACAGTCGCGATACTTGCAAGGACACCGATCACACCGCAAAACAGCATAAGATATGCTGTTTCCTTTGTGTTCTTGTAAATATCTCTAGGTAGCGCATCAATTGCGATGCTTACGGTACTATTCGGTGCAGTCGGCACCGAGTGGTCATAGTACTTAGCGACGAGGCTGGCGGCTGACCCACCCATGTAGCATTCGTAAATACCAATTGATACTGAGTACCCGATCAGCGCTACGCCAAACACAATCAACAGACTTTTCTTGCATTGTTCGTTCATTTTGTTTTTCTTTATGCAGAATTAGACTATACCAGAATTATACTATTCAAAAAAATCTTCAATTTTTTCTTTTTTGCTAGAGATATGGTATTTTTTTGTACCTTTCGACTTACTTAAATCCGTATGATAAGCTAGTATATAATCTAGATTGTCCGGTGACAATAGATCAATCATTTGTTTGTTACGAATAGGACCGACGGCTCTACCGTGCTGATTCCAGTCAGCCGAGAATACAGTACACTCGATTCCTAATAAATCGCAGATTTTTTTCGCGTTACTATCAACCCCCGAGCAATCGCCGACCAGGATATGAACATCGCCAAACTCAATTACCGCTTTAGCTAAATCTTCCAAAATATTATTGTAGAATTTGTTAGTATCTCGCTCGCCGGTTACGCATATTTTTCTTGAACGTATCTCGGTAACATCCATCTTAAAGCTACTCGGGTTACAATTAAAAATTAATAAATAAATCAAATTTGCTACATATATACTCCCTTGTCCCTACTCTCAAAAAAGAAATGAAAGAATATGTTATTGGATTTGTCGTCGCGCTTGTACTTGTGTACCTTCTAAAAAACACAATACATGACGCACTGTACGGTAAGATGATTACACCAGACCAATGCCCCTCGTCCAGCGGACCGAACGGAGTTCTACCTCCTGGACTTGCTAACAGGGATTGTCCTCAGATTGACTGCCCTCCTCAAAAAGCATGCCCCATGATTGCATGTCCACAAGTAGAATGTCCAATGGTTAAATGTGCGGCGCCTGCACCATGTACTGCGATGAATGCTAAATGGTATTTAGACAAATATGGCGACCTCAAAGCAGCGTATGGATCTGATTACTCAGCTGCTGTTAATCACTTCTTTAGATATGGATATGGTGAAGGGCGTTTTATGTCGCCTCAGCATGAAGCATCAGGCTTACCATATTCGCAGTTTGCAGGTGGTCTGCAATGCTAGATTTTATAGTTTCCCTTTTACAAATCAATCCAAAAAATAAGAGAATTTATTAGGCGTACGTGCCTTTTCTACAAATCATACTTCACAAGGTACTCTTGCGAGATCACCTTAAAACTCATGTACGGAGCCTTGCCATCGGCAGTACGCACAACAATTCCTTCGGCAAGTAATCCGCCAGCGTAGCGTTGCTTATTAGCAAGCTCGAGCCACGGCTCAATTTTTTCACTCAGCAGCCGTTGGTTTTCAAAAACCACAGGCACCGTAGGCAGCCCCAACTCGGCAGCCAATGAAACCATCTCATCATGCGTAATAAACTGGCGTCGGTCGATATCGAACACATCAAATACAGCGACGTTTACGTCGTTCTTCTTGTGCCGATTGCCGTTGATACCCATGCCGTACATCTCGGTCTGGACGCTCACATTCCGCTTGCAAGCCAGAAGCTTGTCGAAAATGCTGTACTTAGTATTCATCTCGCGAAACTTGTCGTTTGCCTTGTCGCGCTTATCTTCCGGCAGATCCAACTCGAGCAGAACTTCGAAGTTTCTAGAGCACACACCGACCCTACCATCTTTGTGAAACCATTGAACCGATTGTCCATCGAACTTCTGAGTGGCAGTGAATAGACGATCTGGCTCAAGTCCAAGCACAAGCTTTCTCTGTGCTTGTAGTCTAGGTTGATCAGTCTTCTGCAGAAACTCAGGGAACGGACGCAGAGATGCAGGCGATGGTCTGCCCTTGATCTGACTCTTGTCATACGCGCCAAAGTACGCAGGTCCCTCGGCATCATAGATACTGTAATACTTAACAATACCTAACTCATTCGTAACATTAGTTTCGGCTGGCAGACTGTCAAGCTTAGCACCCAACTCTGGAAACAGCGGTGCTATTGTTTCAAAGTCCAGAATCAGACCTTGACTGAAAACACCGCGCAGCTTTGTAGACCGGACCTTCTTGCCCATATATGTGCTACTTAAATATTTCCAGAACAGATTGTTCTCGAAAACCGTAGGCATGACAGAGTCAATCTGCACATACACAACCTTACGTCCGACCACATTTTCAGGTGTCGCGGCATCGCCAAACATCGCCTTCAAATTGATGATCACATCCCAACCCTGAACTCTAGCAATCCAGAGTGAATCAGCATTCGGATGCTTGAAGACTTCGCTAATGACGTCAACTGACGCCATAACCTTTTCTTCGACGTACTCCTTTTTTTCTTCGGACACGTCTAAACCATCCAGTTGCTTCTCCGGCTGGACTGGCGCTTCTTTGGCTGTGCTTGCCAGCTCGGAATTTGTAACGTCTGCCACTCCAATTTCTGCAGTCGGCGCGATTGGTACAACGGACGTGCTAGTCTCTGCCTTTTCCATCTTTTCTGAAGGTTGCTGCACAGTCCTATTATCGAGCGGCTGAGTAGAATTGCAAAAATCACAAGTATGAGAAGACATTGTTCTGGTTTGGTTAACAGATCCATTAAACATCTAGTATAATTTCATTTTTTTATTCACTTTTTTGTTTTCGGTTCCGACATAAAATTGAAAAAGAAAGTATAAAATATACCACACCATTAGCCAGTATTGAGTTTTCCTCCCCCAAAAAAAAATAATGCAGGTTATCGAGTTCCTTAATACCCATCCGATCGCAGATCTCACCAACATTCGCAAGGCGTACATTGCCGACAAAAATGTATGGATCCTAAACTACGAACATGTTCTGCAAGATAAGAACGGACTCGGTAAGTATGATGCGGTTCTTTGCCAATGCCGTAATCTCGTGGTTCGCGAGGAATCACCAAACAACTGGCGAATTATGTCGCAGAGTTTTAAGCGTTTCTTCAACTGGACCGAAGACGTTGTTGAAACTAAACTTTTCACTGAAGAAATGCTTAAAGGTAATGTTCTAGCAAGCGAAAAGTTTGACGGGTCACTCATTACTATTACCTACTTCGATGGTAAGTGGCATATCTTCACACGTGGATCAGACGCAGACACCAATCCGTTTAGGGGAATGGCTCTTATGTCTGAGACGGATACCTCAGAAACAAAGGACTCACCCCCTGATTCTTCCAAAAAAGAAAACCCCAAAGAGAAGGACCAAAAAGTAATGGATACATTTGGCGCTCGCGTCCGCCAGTTCATTGATGTAGAAACACTTGACGTAGATATCACCTATATCTTTGAACTATGCACGCCGTTGGCGAACATTACCAAGTACTCAGAACCATTCATTGCCCTGCTGGCTGCAAATCGTAAGGGTGTAGAACTCGACCACGTTGCTCTTCAGGCTCTACATGATACTCTTCCTGATCACGTGCATATGCCTGAAGTACTTCACCCGAAATCTATCGATGATCTACATGCAGTCCTTGCTACGAAGGCTCCAGATTTCGAGGGGTATGTCCTATCTTACGTGGATCAAGCTAATGTAACTCATCGTATGAAGCTGAAGACACCAACTTATGTAAGCATGCACCATGCGAAGAGCAAACAACTCAACACTACAGATGTTCTTCGTATTATTGCAATCGGTGAAACTGACGAGTTTCTAGCTTACATGCCGGAGTACACGAAGGTGTTCGAGTCTATCAAAAAGTGGCTGTGCAACACATCCACTGGTATCGATGAGTTTATTGAGACCCATAAGTCGAAATCTCGTAAAGATTTCGCTATCCAGGTAGGTTCGCGCCAACATAAGTGGCTGTATTTCGATCTGTATCAGTCCAAATATCCAAATGCTCTGTCAGGATTCCTACATCCGGATAACCACTCAAAGACAGCCGCTCAATATTCTAGTTAAAGGTTTAAGATATAACTAGGATATACTTATACAGCTACTTATACATGTCAAGCACAGGAACAGGACGTGGTCGCGGACGCGGCAGAGGGCGTGGTGGCTCTCATACTCAATCTCAGCCTCAAGAAGCTCCTGCATCTCATTCAGATAATGATCAGGAGCTTTCTAGCCAGAACTTCAGCCCTCCTAGCACACAAGAATCGAAGCAATCTCGCCAGAAGCGAGTTCCCGCTAAATCGGCGGAAGAACTACGTAGGGTAATGGACATTATTCAGAGTCGTATTAGCATTATTATTGACTCACTCGAGGGTGACGATAACGACGCGTCGCTCAAACGCAATGTTTCAACGGCTGTGAAGCATCTCAAGCAGATCAATGATTTGCTTACTAATTGAGTGCGTTGCCGTGTAATTTTTATGGTTTGAAAGGGAATTTATTAGGCGTACGTGCCGCCCCTTTCTTTCAAAAAAATGAATTCTATTTCTTTTTTATACAATTTAGCTCAACATCCTACTCTATTTGTCCTCCTCTTAAAAAAACAAAGAAAATGGAGTTCCAGATTCGCAGTGATTCCGGTGAGACTAAGTTCTTCCCTACATTCGAGGGCGCGTTTCGCTACTATCAGCAGAATCAGAATGTGTGGAAGATCTCATGGGATGACCAAAACCGCTGGCGTCCCAAGTACCGCAGCGACAGGTGGCTTCCAGTGACTGAAGAAAAGCTTATGAGTCTGTCAAAGGAATACGCTAATACCCCGCGCGATTCGCCGGAAGTCTTTTGGGTTCGTCAGCTTGTTCTGCCGGATAACCACGAGGCAATCATGTCGCGCAAGGATCTCACCCCGAGCAAAAAAGAAATCCTCTGCCGTGTTGAGTGTATTAAGGAAGTCCTCACTGAGAAGCAGTTTCATGAGACTTTCCGGAATCTTGGCAAGCTGCTTCCTCGCTCGCCTCGGAAGGAACATACGCGTGTAAAGCGGAAGTCGATTTCCGACTTTCAAGCGCATCAGGAACAGTGTTCAACTCCAGATGAGAAGAGTCCCGCGTAACTGCGTTCCGCGCAACATAAGTTTCCGTGCCAGTTAATTTTTTGATCAGCTCGACATTCAAAACTTCTTCTGGCATATACTTACTGGTCAGCCAATTAGCGGTTGGCGTATGAATTATATAATCATTACCAAGAACGAGTTTGCGCGTACCAGTACGTTTGTACATGCCATAGTCAATCAGTTCTTTTTTTACGAAAGTTCCATGTACGATGTGATCCGCAGCATACAAATCACCCACTTGCTTGCGAATCATATCAAGTTTTTCTTTTGTATTGAACATCTCAATTGCTTTCTTAGACATGGTTGCCGATTTGCACGTTCTAGCAATTGTGGACACTCCATTTCGGAATGCATCCAGTTGGCGCCATCGGAACACATCACGGACTTGTTCGACTGTATCCACCTGAAATGCTCTACAATCGAAATACGCAACCCCTCGATGCTCTTCTGGAATATATTTATTAAACCGAGTTGAAAACAATCCGGCAGACAAGGTAGTCAACTTACCAACACGTCCATTAAACGGCAGAGTCATGCCGATAACATCCGGCTTAATCGGCGGCAGCACAAGAGTAGCTTCATCGCTCTGTACATATACAGTAGCTCCCTGCATCTCAAGTAGCCAATCAGTAGCAGCATGTACCATGGCATCAATCAAACCTTGATCGCGTTTGTTCTTGAATCTTGCTGTGTATGTAGAAAACTTATGTCCGTCTACACGCATCAAAGTCCATTTCGATGGATCCAAAATCTTAGGGCAGCTGTCTTCTAGCGCTTTTACCCATTCACCCAATGATGTAAGTTCGGCTACAAGGGGCGTATATTCTTTTTTGATTTCTAGGTCAATCGTAGAAGCCATTTATGTCTCTTGCTGGTATACTCCAAATATATACAAAAAACAAATATTCATTTTTTACTTTAGAACACTCTGGTGATCATCTGTATCGCATACGGCATAACAATAGCAGATATGTGACCGGTGTAAATAGTACCTTGGTATTCTCCAACAATACCCATATGTGCTGATTTTTCTGGAACCTGAAAATCATACTTACAGCCTATAGTATACACTGGTATGTTTGATTTAGATACCTTTTTTATACATCTTTGCAGAAAATCGGAACCAGGGGTCATCTGAAGATGTCGCTCGGTATTAAAACTCGGCATCCAGTTAATCCACTTTAGTGCCGGAGCTCCTTGCCATGGAGTGCCAATAGTAATCAATAAATCAATTCTAATGCGGTCGGCAAGAAATCCAGCGACTAAACCACCCATAGAATGTCCGACGAGAATAAGTCTATCTGTCTGCCTGATATGCACCACATTTCTAATATAGTATTCTAATCTCGCGGAATAGGCTTCGATGCGATTCGCAGAGTTAGCAAAGTAAGCACCGTCTTCATTTAGATCGCACGAGTACACTCTTACTTTGCCTTTACACTGATCCTCTATGATATTCCTTGCGATAACGAATTGGGCTTCATTTACACCACTACCATGAACTAGAACTACCGCCGTCGTACTGTTCGATTTCTCTGAATATAGCCATTCGTCAAATGGTTTATGATTAACTATTTTTATCAACCGCATTGGTATAAAAACTACCATGGCTATCAACAAATCTAATAAACCGAATAAAATTACCATAACTACATTTTTTAATGCGGCGAGCATTTCTTATAACTGGCTCATAAATACAAAAAAACAAATATTCAGTTTTCAGTGAGTTTGAAAGGGGTAGCCCCCTTTCTTCTAGATGACAAACGCCGCGTTGTACAGTAGCATATTACTTAGAATTGCTTCGCGGACCGGTGCGATAATAGCATCAATAGCATCCGTTAGTCCCTGCTTTAGCAATCCGGCATAGATTTTGCCTTCCACCCAAGCAGCTTCAAGATCCTCATATGTCTTGTAATCACCGAGAACCTGCTTACCCATAGGATACACGATCATCCGTGCTAGATCCATACATGGGTTTTCCTTCACCTCCTTCTCTACGCAATATGCTTTCTTCAACTTCTCAGCAATCATTTCCTTGGTGTCTAGGAATTCGATCTTACCATTGGTATCGCTCGAACTCATCTTAGTGCCTGGTTTTCCAAGTGATGGCAACAATTCATTCATGACGTATGCGCATTTTGGGTAGCCGAGATGCTCGATATGATCTCTAGACAACATGAAAATCTTGCGTTGGTCAAGACCTCCGAGTTCCACATCAGCCTCCAGAAGTGTTTCGTCGATCGCCTGCATCAGTGGGTAAACCAATGTGCTAAGTTTTGGATCCTTATCCTGCTTAACTACTTCACTACCAGCTTTCTTAGCTTGGCTTACACTTACGTATGCCAATAGTCTAAGCAGATCCATAACATACTTGCGATCTAGTTGCCCGTCAGTTGACCCTTTCACAAACTCATACATGTCGCGTTGAACACCAACTAAATCGAGCAGAATGCCAATCAAGAATCGGTAATAAGCAGTACGGTCTTCAACACGATCAATCCACGTGGCGCCTTTATCGAGGAAAGAATGTAAATCAGCAAGCAAAATTTTCATATACACCTTTGCATTAATCATGTCTCTAATCTTAAGCATAGGAATAAGATATCCGATACTAGGGCTGCGTGTTGGAGCAGTGCCCCAATAGCCTACTAGTTGCTTACCGGAATCAATCTTTTGCTTGAGTTCATCTAAGCCAATAGTCTCGGCGGCACCACGCGAGATAAGCTCGATTTGATCCATGTTTTGTATTGGTAGATTTTGGGTTATATCTTAGAAAAAAGAAATCAAATTTTCTTTTTCGGAGGGCTTATCAAAATACTATAGATACAAAATACTATAGATACAAAATACTATAGATACAAAATACTATAGATGTAACGTATTGCACCACTTGCAAAAGCATTTGTCCGACTCGTTGACCTTCTTGATGCTCGTTTTGATGATTTGCAAATCTTCTTTTTGATTCTCTAGCGGGCTTTCAACTTGAGCTTCTTGCAGAACATCATCCTCTAACGGGCTTTCAACTTGAGCTTCTTGCAGAACATCATCCTCATCCAATGGATACATACGAGCTTCAGCTTTGTACGAGTACGTGGTTGAGTCTTGCTCTTCGATACTGCTGATCAAGCTTTCGGCGTATTTTGCAGCACGTTGCTTTTGCTTAGCCGCGATCTTTTCAGCCTTGGTCATAGCGGTCGACATGTATATACTGTAAAATTCTAATCCTGATTATTATACTTACAAAAAAGAAATCATTTTTTTCACGCTTAGGATCCATTGGGTCGTAAAGGCACAATGGATGCCGCAGAGCTAGCGCCCATGCGCGCCTTGTACATAGGTGGCTTGTACACCGCTGGACCTGGGTTATTAAGTGCTTGGAATTTCTCCCGATGAACAGCTTCGTATAAAGCGAAGTAGTTGTTCTGCGCGGACCTGGTACGCTTCATCCAGCGGTGCTTGAAGCCAGCCTTTGACAACATCACATCCCACTCTTGCATAGGTTTGTACCACGCTTGGAAGTCAGACATCTTCTCGATCTTCTCGTAGTCATCTTCGTTCTTAACGAAGATGTACATGCCATGCACAATGTCTAGAATCGCAGGGTATCCGGCAATCGCATCGTGTTCCTGGATGACAAGCCAGCTGCGGCAAATTCTATGCAGCTCCTTTACGACTTCTTCCGCGTCTTTGATGTGATGTAAAGTCATCATGCAGAAAACCACATCAAACTCGCCGTCCTTAAACGGCAGAGCCTTGCCGGGTTCGATCCTAGTGAAGATAACCTCAGGCTCGTTGTTCTTCTTCTGGATGGCAGGCGACTGAGCCACAGGCTGAGCTCCTTCAGCGACTGGCTTTTCAACATCCGGAACATTCACATCAGCGACATAAATCTCCTTTGCTCCGATCGTTGATGCGAAGTGTTTCGCGGCTGCGCCATTGGCACCGCCGTAGTCGAGAATCTTCATGTTGGGGCGTATCTTCAATACCCGCTCTTTTTCCATGCACCCGGCAACTCCAACAAGCTTGTAATTGTTGAAGCTGCTATCAGCCGCGACTTTCTTCTCGTCTTTGGCAAGAGCGGCAAAGACCTCGTCGTCTGTGATCTTGGGTGTTTTGTCAAGCATTTCCTTGACCTTCGTGTAGGTTCCCGGAGTGATGGCGTCAAGCACATCCTTGAGAACAAATCTAAGTTTGTTGTCGTTAGAGCAGAATACTTCCTGAAATCTAACGGACATCAAAATTTTGCTAAGTTTGCGTTTTGCTAGGTAGCTAGTCTAAATATTGCTTTACTAGAATAGCTGTTGATATAGGCGCGAATATTCAATTTTTTTTAGGTCTTTAAAACCTTGATTTTATGCTCTACTCAACATTCAGTAAAAGAAAACTAGCGAAAAAAAAGAAAAATGAAAAACTATTTACAAAGTATATTTCTGGCTGGTTCAGCATGGCGGCTATGGATGATTCGGGACAACCTAATATTCCCAATGACTTTCTCTGTCCAATTACGAGTGAAATTATGCGCAGACCTGTAATTTGCGCAGACGGTCATTCATATGAGGAAGCCGCCATTCTCGAATGGTTCAAGCGTAGCAACCGTTCACCCAAAACCGGGCTCGAACTGCAATCAAAGGTCTTGATTCCAAACATCGCTTTGCGAAACGCGATTGAAGAATTTATTATTACATCGGCAGCGGGTGGTCAAATTGCGAAGATCGACGCTAAAGTAGACGGTCAAATCGCGAAAGTAGACGAGCAAGTAGAAGAAAAACAACTTCTACCCGTTACCGAGTACATTACCTTAGTTGGAAAGAACTATGCGAAATCTACATCTCAAAATGTATCACGTACTCCTGTTCATCTTATTTGTGCTATTGATGTATCTGGTTCTATGGATGAACTATGTCTACTTGGTAAGGAAGACAATGGGTTTAGCCGTTTAGATCTCGTTAAACATTCGCTAAGAACTATTGCAGCTTCCATGTCGAATGCAGATCGCATTACTCTTATCAAGTTTTCAGACGATGCCCAGCGACTTTATACTGGTGCTGCATCTCAACAACTTAGCGAGTGCATTAATAATTTGCATACAGAAGGTAGTACCAATATTTGGGCAGCTCTAAAAACAGCATGCGATATTGCATTACTTGTTTCAAAACAAATCAATACATCAGTGTTGCTGCTTACTGACGGGCAACCTAACGGTCATCTCGACACTAACGGTATCATCCGAGCATACCAAGCTAATCCGCAATATCATGGTATTCCGATCACATCAGTCGGATATGGCTATGACATAGATCATAAGTTACTTAGCTTCTTGACAGAACAGTCGAGTGGTAGGTACTTATTCATTCCCGACATTAGCATGGTAGGTACCATCTTTGTACATTATTTAGCTAATGTGTTTGCCGCAGATTATTCATCTGCCGATCTCAGAATGCCTCTCAAGCTAAATCATTTTCATCTCACTAGCACTGTATCTGATGCAATTGCACGTGCACCAACCGCAGACGAAGTCGCATCTATTGCATATTTATCATTTGCTACATTTGTACAATACATCACAATGCTTGCTGCCGAAAATCTGTCTAATCTCGAAGAACTCATCAAGATTCAATGCACAAAATTTGCAGAATATCCGACTATTGTAAATGACCTGCTGTCTGAAGATCTGCATGCCGGTCAAATTAGTAAATCCATTCTTCCGGCTAACTATAAGCGATGGGGTCGTTTCTACTTGGCGATGCTTAGCAACGCACATGCTCGGCAGGAATGTTATAACTTTAAGGATTCATCAACACAGGCATACGGGGGTCCAGTGTTTCGATCTCTTGTTGCAGCATTCGACAAAATCTACAATGAGCTTCCGGCTCCGAAACCGTCGCGTGCAACTCGACATACCACATACGTAAATACCATGTCAAGTCTGAACGATTCTGGCAATGGATGTTTCTCTGGTAATGCAGTTGCTCGAGTTGTGCAATTCGACACTCAAGATGAAACATACAATCCTAGTGTACGCACCAATGTATCCGCTCTCAAAAAAGGCGACTATGTAGAAACTGGCATTCCATACCAGTACGCAAAAGTTCTATGTGTTGTACGCCAGAATGCACCTAATATTGATGTATGCCATGTCGACGATTTCTACATCACACCGTGGCATCCCATTTACAATTCTTCCGAAAAAAAATGGGAATTTCCTGCTGAGGCTAAGGATGCACTACACACTAAAAACCCACACTCTTACATCTATAACTTGGTACTAGAAAGTACGCATCAAGTTCTCCTAAATGACACGATTGTAATCACACTAGGTCATGGCATTCAAGACAATCCAGTTACTAAACATCCTTATTTCGGAACTAATGCGGTGATCGAGGATCTCGCCAATCTCCCAGGGTACGATGAAGGCTTTGTCGATCTCACTAGTGCAGGAGTATCTTTCACACGCGAATCGAACAGATCTAGCCAGGCTTTGGTCACCGGCATGCAACTTACTGTCTAATTTGATACTTTTATTTTTTTTGCGACAGTTCTCTTTAAAAAAGAAAATAAATTACTGATTACGATTACCAGAATTCTTATCAATAAGTGAATCAGTCCACACTGGAAGCTGTGCCATGTCCTTACTCATAAAGTAGGAGCTGTGCTTGCCTGTACTGGCAACTGTTCCTACCATCTTGATATGCATGTTCTGCAGCCAATAATTAAGTACTGGCGCAGTAACATGCTCGAGAGATTTCGCCGCATTTAGCATACCTTCTGCTTCAAGTTCAACAGCACGCTTCTTCGCCTGAGCCTCAAGTTCAATAGATAGCTTCTTGCCTTCAGCCTCGAGTTCCATTGCACGACGCTTTCCTTCAGCCGCGGTAACAAGAGCTCGCCGCTCACGCTCGGCAGTGCTCTGCAGATCCATAGCTTCCTGAATACGTCGATCCGGTGTGAGCTCAGTGATCTCAAATCGAGAGACATCTACACCCCACTGCTCGGTAGAACCATGCAACGCCTGTTTAACCGATTCATTGATTGAATTGCGATCCTTCAACAGATGATCTAAATCATTCTTGCCGATTGCGATACGTAGGGCACTCTGCGCCTGTGAAACAACAGCCACAAGCGGTTGCTGCACCTTGTAACAAGCGGCATTAGAATCGACTACGTTCAGATATAATTGTGCGGCAACTGATACAGCAACATTATCTGAGGTAAATGCGTTCTGCCTGGCTACGTCAATTACAATCTGCCGAGAATCAACAGCATAGATACGCTCGATGAATGGCAGTGTCCAGAACAGACCAGGCTTCTCAGTTCGCACGTACTTGCCGAAACGTTCAATTACATAAGTAGTTCCCTGACGACCAAAATTTACAACGGTGTTTATCTTCTTAGGTGGGAAGTCAGAAATATTAGTATATGTGTTAATCTCCACATTGGGATGTTTTGAGTTATTAGTCGCTAGATACCTTTTCAGCTCTGTAGCAGCAGCTACTGCATCGGCGATGTTTCGCTTTTGCAATGGATTGCCGATACCTACTTGACTGATACGATGGACTCTAGCACGTCCAATTCTACTTACGTTTCTCATAGTGGCGAACATGACTTTTATGTATTTTACTTGGATTATAATTAACAAAAATTATTCAAATTTTGAATTTCTAACTATTAGAAATAACTAATAAAGATGCTCCAAGCAAGACGCATCCCTAATGAGACTAAAGAAGCCCAACAACTTACTACATTTGTGGCTTCTCTAGGCGTGTCTAACCAACTAGAAGTATATTCATGCAATGATCAAGTATATATCAATGCCGACATCGTACTACCTGTGCTATCCATCGATATTGCATGGCTGCACAAGAATGCCGAAACGCCTACCCATTATATTAAGCTCAAAAAGGCAACATATATCAATAAATATGGTATGACTAAGTTGCTCGGGCAATCCAAGCAACCAGCTGCGTACAAACTACAAGATTACCTGTATGAATTGTTTTATCGAGTAGAGACTGAAGGTGTTGTTAATCGCGATTCATTGGTCAGTCGCAAACGACTGCTAGCGCTTACTGATGAGGTCGACACATACAAAACAATTATCGAAAAAAATCAAACGGCTATCGAAGAAGCTAGGGAGTCAACAAAAGCGGCATTGAATGATCTAGCTATGTACGAAATCGAAAACGCCAAGCTTCAAAAATACAATGCTCAGCTTGAAGTAGATCTAAAAGAAGTCAATCGCGATTTAGATGTGTTTCGCGGTATTGCTAATAAGCTTAGTAGATATGTGAGAGTAAAATCTAAGAACCCGCCAGAAGAAGCGTATAGTGATGTATTAGAAATTGAGGATGAATTAGACGCCCAAGATTCTACTATTGATCACCCTACAAGCTTAACTATTGTTTCTGATGCTATCAAGGCTAAGAATAGACTTAAAGAAGAATCAAAGGGTCGCCCTAAAGTTATTGCTAGAGTTGTCCCTAATTCTTCCACCGCTGAAAAACACGCATATTACTTAATGCGTACAGTCGAATATGTCGATGACGAACAGAATTATCAATGGTCTCTCATCGATGTAGAACCGAGCGAAGATCATCTTACTAAATCTGAGGAGTACCTAACTGGCGAAATCAATGATTTACCCTATCAACAAATCTGCTATCGCAAACTAATGTTCTCAGACGATCGACGAAACGCTGCTACTCTATTCTTAGATTTAGTTAATGGAATTACCGACGAATCCACTATTGAGAAACTTGTTTCTTAATTTTCTGTTTCTTAATTTTTATTTTTGTTGCCTTTTTTAGGACTATTATTTATAAGCCATTAAAAAAAGTGAGGGTTCGAAAGGGTGAAACCCTTTCTTCAGCTGTAAGCTGTAAGTACCGGTGTATTACTCCGTGTTCGTAGTTCCTGTGTAGTCTGCCTATCATACTTAATACGCGTCTGCTTCTTTTGTCCCTTATCCCAATACTTCAGTATGATTTTCAAAAACTCCTTATTATTACGCAGAATTTCGTCTGGTGTTTTCTTGGACATCTCAAACCTAAACTTAGGATAGTAACTACGAAAAGCTGCTATCAATTCATCAGCTTTTTCTTTTTCAATCAAAACGCAAGGAATTTCAGGCTCAACTCCGAGCTGTGTGTATGCAATTATGAAGTTTCGCTTACTCGTGTTAGGCATGACAAATGGTGCCATCCATGAGAATCTAACAGACTCAACAATTCGATCAAAGTCTTGGCACTCAATCGCGACGTGTGTTTTGTTTACATCGGTCTTAGTAAACTTAACACTATCCGGGCTCATGTGGCTGACTGTCATACAATTTTCTTTGAACAGTACAAACGACCCATTTTTCATCTTGTAATAGGCGCCAATTTGGTAGATCGCCTGCTGGATGATTACATCATATTCGACACATGTGAAGTCTAAAGTGTATGGTACATCACAACGTACATCTAAGAGAGGAAACATTCCGTATGGAAATGGCGTCGCACTAAATGATTCTACATGATACACACCATCTACAGGAATGCCTACCTCAATGATCACACCATCTAGCAGAATTCGTACAGGCATGTCGCTATAAGTTTTAACTACGATACTACTGACATAGTTAGGTTCGTATTCATCAAAACTCATAGCACCTCGTATATCCTTGACGTAGTCTCTAGTTGTCAGAGTAAGGAGCTTACGCAAATTGATCATTTTTTGGGGAGGTATACGATTGCAAGCCTATTAATATACTATACAATAAAAAAATCAAAATTTTAGACACACATATTACTAAATAAGCATCTTAATAGTTTCACCCAATGTACCACATGTTGTAGCATGGTAAATCACATCAACTGGGGCATAAATGCCTTCCTTAAATTTTGCCGTGTACAACATACTATTTTCTTCCTCCGACATGTTCCTGAACATCAACTTAAGCATGTCGATGATTTCGTCTCGATTAAATTTGTCTAAGTTTATCTTCAAGTCGAACCGTCCGGCACGCATTAAGGCTTTATCAATCTTGTCTAAGTGATTCGTGGTAGCAATAATTACACGTCCGCGCATTTCTTTTACGCCATCCAACACGGTCAGGATTGTGTCAAGCGTAAGCGCATTCTCAATATCCTTAATACGTTTCTCGATGTTCCGCAACTCCAGTTCTAAAGGTGATAGCTCTTTTGTACCCTCTTCATCGTCTTTCTTTTTGGGCGACTCTGCCTTACTTATAAATGTTGTCATTTTAAGTACCACAAGTTGTCTCTCGCGCAATTCGGCTAGTTCTTTCGAACCAGCGCTTTCCAATGAATTTAGTTTCATCTCATCTAGGTTATCGCCACTATAAACTACACGTTGTTGAATGGCACCTTGTACACAATCGAATTCATCTAGACAGTACACATAATTGCTGTATTCGGAGAACAAATTTTCGAAGTCTTTTCTACTTTTGATCTTACGCATGTCAATCATGTACACGTCTCGCTTAAGATAATTAGCCAAAGCCTTAATGAGGAGAGTTTTTCCAGTTCCCGGAGCACCGTGTAACATAATTCCTAAGTTGTAAGTACCATATCCTCCATATGCAGCGCCATGTGTATTCGCCTTTTGAAATGCCTGAATTGCCCGTATAATCGATTGCTTATGCCTCGACACAAACAACTCAAATGTCCGGTCCGGATAAATTGATCCGATTTCTTTAGAATCAGTGTCGTAGATCATTAGTTTAGCGTTTGTGTTCGTTTTCTTAAACTCGATGGTTTCTTTTTGTGGAGTCTTGATTTCCTTGACGAAAGCCTCTAATGTAGAATCGTCCGTATAAGTAAGTAATACATTTCCAGTATCGGTATGATAATATACACAAACCATTCCATTCTTGTCTACGAACACAGGTTCATACGAATCATGAGGTAAACTTTTTTTTAATGTCTGGAAAGCATCGCGTGCAGGTCTCACCTTAAATGTATTACTAGTAAAGTCATAAATCATGGGAGAGTCCGTCGAACCTTTACTATGAATACTCAAATAGTAAAGTGCGACCGCATTAGTAAACACAGAATCGATGTCTTCATATAGATACCAGGTACCATGCCGCATCTTGTCCTTAATACTCGGGATCATCGACTTATAGTACGGAAGAGTGTTTGCATCTAGTTTTACGGTAGATGACTGTCGCTTCGATCGCCACATATGATACTTGATCATAATACTAGTCCATGAAAACGTCGCAAATACCAGCGTCATGATAGCCAGAAGAAATGCTGTGAGCAAGCTATCCTGCGTTTTGTCGCCGGTATTCACATATCCTACAATCTTGAACTTAAGAAGGTCCTTAAGTGCCGCAGTCACCACTTCTAAAATAGCGGCAACATCTGTAGTGGGCATGTTTTATTGAAACGAATGTCGATATTTTTACACACAGTCCTAGAGATTTACCTATTAGAAAAATAATCATTTTTTTGGATAATACAGTATTTATAAAATGCTATCCAGACTCCAAGAGCCAGATACTAATGAGCCATCCGCAGATGCAGATATTCCTACGTGGGTATTGCAAGAATCGAAAGTTCTAGCTCAGACAGTGGTAGTTCCGTCAGCACCCACTATGGATGCATTAGAGTCTGTCCAATTAGTTACTGGCGTACCCCCAAAAAAAGACGAATCGGGGTTCTTTTATATTATCCGTACGCCAGATGTACCCGAAGGCGTATATAAGATCGGTAAGACTGTTATGTTCGACCCGAATAAGCGGCTGTGTAAATATCCTACATACAGTTGTTGCTTATACACTATACACGTAAAGAACGCAGATTTATTTGAGGATCTCGTTATGCGTAAGCTTAAGGGAGCCGTCAAACGCAGGATGGAATATGGGCTAGAATACTACGAAGCTGATATTCGTACTTTAATAGATATAGTCCATCAGCTATGGATGAAGTATGGTAATATCGATGAATTTAAGCTTAACAAATCTAACGAAAAAATTAAACCAAATGGCTGGCAGTATTTTGCAAATGAATGGCTGGCAAAGAATCCATCAGCTACATCTACAACCGCTTATCCACATTATGTCAACATTATTAAAACAGTGTTCATGTCAAATGAATATGCCGAGTTTGAGTTCTTTGACGCTTACTTTAAATCTCTGTCAGATCCTTTGCTAGAGTCCGTGTTATAAAATAGTCCTGAACGTAATAGAATATCGTGTCTGACGTGGCACACTATCTCCATTTACAACATCATTTTTTCTGTTCGCGATACCATGTGTCCATCGATGTCTGGCTTCGCCTGTAAGTTTCAACAGACTCCTCGGTTCAAGGCGAATCTGATGATGTAATGCATTAAACTTTAAATCCATCGTAATAGGTGACGCCAAACTTAACGACGCCACCGCTTCTCCAAAACATGGATTATCAGTATGCGATGCAATCCCCTCACCGGGTTCGTACTTATTAATAATAACATTCTCGGGCTTGGGCAAGTCTAGAAAGTCGGCGAGTTTAATAAGCCAATTAGGCATAGCTGTTTGTTCACCTAGCGCTCTAGTCTTATAATCATACAGCTTACCATACTGTTGTACTTCGCGTGATCCTGGTGCATTCACCCACGTACCCTGCAAGATACGTTTGATTATTTTTTCCTCATCCTTTTCAGTGATTGAGTCTTGCAATATACTAAGCCCAGGTATCTCCTTAAATTCCACGGACATATCCTGTATATTTACTTTTTGTATATTTACTTTTTGTATATTTACTTTTTGTATCTTATATTTTTCAGTTTCAGTTTTCAGTTTGAGCTCCGGCAAAAAATCCCAATCAGCGTCGTCCATATTAAAAAATTGAATATATATTGAATAATATATCACACTAGTCTAAACCAGAAAATGGCGAACCTCGAACAACAATGGGAGCCAGTCATTCTTCGCAAGCAAAAGCCTGCCGTACATCATCAGCGTGCGCCTGACGCGAAGGTCGTGGACAATCTTATGTCCGACGAAACCGTTGCTCCTGCTCTTGTAGGTATTGAAACTGGGCGCAAGCTAGAACAGGCGCGGTCAGCACTCAAGCTCACGCGCGTTCAACTTGCCAAGCAACTGAACTTGCAAGAGTCGGTAATCCGGGATCATGAGCAAGGTACCGCAGTACTCAACAAGCAATTACTTAACCGAATCGCACGTGCTCTCAAGCTGAAGCTCTAGAAAGAACTGCGCCCTTTCGAACCCTATTTTTCTTTTTTGGGAAACCTTTATAAAAAAGAAAAGGATCTTTCTAGATCTCTCGAGGCACCGCAAACGCAGGCAAGCTCAAGGCGTATGCGTCCGCAAGAGCCGCGAGATTCGCAACCGTCGCGCCTGCAAACTGCCAAGCACGGAACTGTTGCTGGTTGAACAGTGCCTTGGACTTGTTCTTGTGCACGTCGATGCAGATGGCAACAGTTGCGGTCACCGGGTTCAAGTTGTGTGACAACTCCTTCTTAGGTGCACCGCGCATCAGAACGTTGCGCAAGGACCACGCGAAGTAGCCAGGCATGTTCGTACGATCGAGGTTCGGGAACACTTCGATGTACGTCCAACCCGTGAAGTCTGTGTTGAAGATGTTGTTAAGAGATCCACGGTTGGTTCGCTCACCACACGTGTCGATGACAACTACGACGTCGTCATTCTTGACTTCAGACACTGCCGCCAGGGCTTGCTGCACTCGGACAACTGCATCGCGCACATGCATGCCGTCCTTACAGTACTTGTCGGTTCCTTCGACGATGCAGACACCGCCGCGTGCCTCGACTGCAGCCTTAATTGCTGCCGCCGCTGAAGACTTGCCTGAGCCAACAGTACCCTTCATGATGACGAGCTTGCCGACATTTCCGTTTGCGTTACGAATGCCGCCTGGGCGAACCTGAGCTTGAGCTGGCGCATGCTGCTTATTACGCTGCTGCCCATTACGCTGCTGCCCTCCTCCGCCATGCCCTGCAACCGGGGCTTCAGCAAATCGACCTGCGTACATTCCGTACGAATCAGGCAGATCAAACGGAATCTTTGGACCAACTAGCGAAAAATCCGCTTCATTGAGTCGAGTGTAGCAGACAGGGCATGCACATTGCCCGCTGGCAAGCATCTGGCGCTTGCCATCAGCAGACACTAGATACACGGGCGCACAGTTTCCTGCAATACCGACATGTGACTTGATTTGAAATCCTCCAACAAGGGAGATGTCATCCAGAGTCACGAAGCAGTTGTAGTCCAGTGAAGCGCTCTCCGGAACGAAGTCTTCCTGAACCTTGGTTTCTAACGGCTGAGTGATAAACTCGGTACAGTGCGCCTTCTGCCGGACTGCAAGCATCGGATCCAGTGCGAGACAAATGTCGTACCAGAGCTTGAGAGGTACCCCTTCAAGTCCAAGCTTCGCACTTACGCTACGCATGTAAGTCTCGAAGTCCTCAAACTTGCCAGAGTTCGGGATCGGTAGCTCGCCAGCCATGAGACGATCCATCTCAGTCTGGATGGAGTTCAAGCGCTTCTTGCGCAGAATGCATTGGGCAAGCAGTCGGTAGGCGTTCTTGATCTTGTCGCTGACCGCAGAACTTGTACAGACCTTCAACATGTCTCCCAGTAGGAGATAAATGATCTCATCTGCGGTTGGATGCACTCGATACACGGCTGCGTACACAGCTCGAATCCACTGGCGCAGACACTGATCCTGAAGCTCTGTAAGCCGCGTCGCAGCAGTCAGCAGCGGGAACACAGGCAAACCTGCCGTGAAACCACCTCGTGGGAACGGGGTTCCGTGAATGGTGACAGTCTTGTCGACCAAACGATAGGATCCAGTGAGGACTCGGTCACCAACAGGCATACTGACAAACTCACCATTCATGCTTAAAGCAGCACACACATCTTGCTTGAGAAGTCCGTCAGCCTGAGCAAACAGATTCTTCAGTTGGGCGCGGTAGTTGGCAAACACCTGAGCCTGACCACCGCGTTCCTGCTGGATAGCGCCTGTCATGATCCAATGCACCATGTCCGCATCGATGGTGAACAGACGCGAAAACGTACGAACGATGTCATCAGCAACACGCACAGGCTTGTCACGAGTCAGAGCCTCGAGTGTGACAGAGAGCTTCTGTGCGATCGCAAGCTGTGCGGCTTCACCGGCATCCTTGCGCAGTTCGCGTACAATGAACTCCATGAACTCGGGTACGCGCAGCACTGAGAAGATCTCGTCTCCGTACGATGCGTAACCAGCCGGCGCACGGACCTTGTTGATCTGCGTAAAGCTGCCGTTTGGTCCATAGGACACAAACTTACTGATCTTGTCGGTGAGTCGCTCTTCACGAACAATCTTGAAGATGTCTCCACCAGCAGCAGCGTCGACCTGTTCAACACGGTTGAAATCGCGGGCGATGTTCTCGACAGCTACGATGGTCAACTGACAAGGCAGCTTGCGGATTTCCTCTGCAAGCATACGTCGATTGATAGCATCGGATACTTCACTGCAGCCGATTTGTCCATCGGTGATGAGATATACCATTGGGTCATCCTCAAGCCACGCAGGTACCATCCCTTGAAACCCCAGCGCCGGGCACGTGCCTCCGCCTGGAGCCATTGCCGCAGTGGCAAACGCAGTTGCTAGTGAGTCCTTCCGAACGACAAATGGCAGGATCATCTGTCCATTGATGAACCTTCCTTCCTTGTAACTAGGTGAGCTCCAAAACACTAGACGATTTTCGTCATGTGCAAGCTCGCCGCAGATCTGTGCCATGCGATCGAAGACAGTCAAATGTCGTTCAGTCGGAACGTTTGCATTTGATCCCGTCGAACCACTACGGTCGATGAGGAAGATACCCCTACGCTTCTTGACCTTCTGGAAGAGGTCAGAAACCTGCAAATCAGCTACCTTAGCTTCAAGAGCCTTGATTTCAGTCGCACTCATGGCAGCCATTCTCAAATGGAGTATAAGTAAATAAATCTAATATACAGGCATACTTATTTTCAATTTTTTGATGTAAGAAGGACTTTAATACCCCTTAAAAGCAAAGTGTCTAAAACTGAAAATGCTAAACTCATAAAACCATGGACCGACTATTAGAACTAAACAAAACTACGCTATACACTAAGTTGGACAAAGTCCAAAAAATAAAGGATTTGTATGTGGCAAATGACTTGATTGATGTATTAAGTATGCAGAAAGAACGGGATAAACGTATGATTAGTGACTATACCTCTGACGAGGTTAAGGCGTACAAAATCAAGCGTGCAAGTGGTACAAAAATTGTACGAATGTTTACGTTAGCAGGTATCACTAAATACTTAACTGAGGGTAAGATTTACGACTATCCTAATGCATGCGGCTATTTCGGAGTACCTCAAATAAACCTCAAACATATTGAGTATGAAGAATTCCTAGCTGGAATAGCTTCCGAAGACAAAACAGATGGCTCTAAAAAAAAATATAAAACTTCTACGCTGCTTAAATGGCTATTCGGCAAGCGTAAGATGTGCAAGGCTCTAAGTGACTATACAACTATCGCATCCGTGCTAGAATTGTTCGCCGAAGATGAAGACGTTAATCAGGAGCGTATTAAGTTTTTACAAAGTTTTGACGCGTGATTCAAAAAAATGCCTCTTTCAAAAAAATAAGAAGAAAACCAACTCCAATATCAATAAACAATAATAAATAATCACATCCCAAACATCTGGCTTAAAAATCAATAATCATATGTAAAAGTTTCGCCAAACGAAATAGGATATCATTCATATAAAATACATTTTGTATAGCGTAGAGCGGTAGGTATCCATATATTTTTTGTTCGATAATAACGGGGCAAGACCAATATATGTTTCTGCAGCCGTTAATATAAACCCAAAAATAACAAACACCCCAATTCTTCTAGGTTTTTATCAAAACCCTTAAATATTAAGCATAGCCCGCTCTTCATCAGTCAAGTCAATAGAAAAACTGTTTTCAATATTCAGCTTATCCTTCATTTCATCTAAGTTAGAAAGCTCTTTCGAGATTTCCTGTAGCCGACTCTTGACAACATCCTGCTCAAAAGCACCAACATTCCACTTAAAGTCGTATTTCTTTTCTGAAGTACGAACCGCGTCCATGCTTACTTTCGCCGACTCAGCTGTCACGCAATTGTTATCAATCAGCGACTGCAGTAGCTCAGTACACATTGTCTTCTCCTGTTGTAGAAGCTCAATCTTACTAAGCAGCGAATGTAAGCCGTACCGGATGTTTAGCTCAAACAGCCGATTTTTCCATTTTTCTACAAGTTTCTTTTTAAGAAGCTTGCTGTTGAACTCCGCACGAATACCATTTAGCTGTGCCGCCAGCTGTGCTGCGTCAGTGTAGTACAGAAGGTTCACTTCCTTATGGTATGTGGCAGTTGTCGGCATTAAGTACCTCGACCGACGTGTGCGGGTTACCGATGAACTAGATCCTTCACGTAATTGTGCCAAGAGCTTATTGGCTCTAGTCATCGAACACACCAGTGCGCTTCCTTTTTGTTCCATTTTTTGTTTTGCTCTTGGAGTTACTATTTGACAAACTAGTCTTTATATTGAAATCCGCCGCCATAGATTGCACCGAATGATTTTTATAAATACGTGAAACTTTAGATGCTGTCCAGGGACTACCTGATATTTCATAATCTTCCAATAATTCGGCTATATTCTCATATCGCAAATCAGTCTCAAGTTTCTTAGTTCCTTCATCGAGCAGAATAGGATCTCGTTTGGTATCGCCGCCACATTCGGCTAATGTTTTATTCAGTTGTTTTAGAGATGTACCTGGAGATTTGCACTCATCGATAAATTGCAGAACTTTATTAGCGCTTGGGTCAATCGCGAGCTTCGCGCGTCCGTTAGCGAGTTTAATTTTCTTATATCCGAATGGTGCCGCCGACTCCGTAAAGTATCCCTTCGACTTCAAATATTCTTTCGAGTCAGTTACTCTTTTAGCGATTTTCTTACTTTCAGCTTCCGCGTATGTCAAATACTTACAAAATGCTTCCCATTCATCGCCTGCATCACGAGTTACTTTCAATTTCTCCACTATAAAATATAGCTCGTTCTTATTTTTCAAAAATTCCGTCGCCAGCGCAAACCCTTTCAAGTAGTTTCTACTAAAGCGATCCACGCAGTAAAACACAATTTTTTTGTTCTTAAGTTTAGACAATCGTATGAGAGGTTCGGGTGTTTCATTATATGCCGATCCGACATACTTAATAGTCTCTTTGATGTTCCATTTTAATGACTCAGTTACCTCCCGAATTTTCGCCTCCTGATAATCTAAGCTACACCCTCGCCCCGTGCTGACCCGACAAAATACATACGACATATACAGTATATTTTAATCTATAATTTTCATATTTTATCGTTTTATTCGAGTGCAAATTTCATGTAAGCCGTCGATACTCTGGGACCTTCATATTCTATGGTCTTCCATGGTGTAATCTTGATTACTTTCGGCACTCCGTCGACTTTATACGACGCCAGCCAATTACGAGTGTGAATACTATTGTTAGAAATATCCACATCTACGATTTCAAAGGTCGCCTTATCAGCGAGAGCCATAGCTTTGAAAGAATCCCATTCCGGTTGCGATTCTACACAGAACTTACAGGTTGGTCGGGAAAACCGAACAATCTGTACTCGCTGTTTAGATTTTATGTAATACACTAATACAATAATGCCAACAATTCCTAAAACCCACAACATTTTTTTATTGGCTGACTATAAGTATATTCTATGGGCAGATTTTCTTTTTTGTTAATTTGAAAACCAAAAAAATAAATGGGTTTGAAAGGGTAAACCCCCTTTCATTCGTACGAAATTACTAACCCGCGAACTATCGGATCTGTACCGCTAACTAAGTTTTTACTCATACGTACGGATAATACGGCAGTCGCGACTGGCTTAGCTACAACAATATTTTGAAAGCCGCTCACTGCCATTGACCCATTCGTTATCAAACCAGGCAACGTATCATTCATAATTACGTAATCTAAATTACGATCAACAATATCAACATAGAATTGTATGCGTACATTTGTCGCATCGATGGATGTCGTATTATCTAAGACTGATTCTAAGACCTTCGTAGACACTGTATTATGAACTTTAAGTACTCCGGTGTTGCCATAATACTGCTTAGTAAAGGGCAATTGTGATGCAGTCAACTTGCCACTGGCATTAAGGGTAGCTAACCCATTAGCTGCCCCGGCACCTAAGTTTGTTCTAGCAGTTGCCACGTTTGATAAATCACTTAAATTATTGGCGACCAACAAAGCGCCGGCGGATGATATTGCAGCCACTGGCTCTACTGCTTCACCGAAATTATTAGTTTTGTGTAGCTGAGCCTGCCCACCGATTAACAGCGATATACAACCCTGTTGTATAGCTAGGTACGCCAGAGTAGCCCCTTGAGTTAATCCTGGTTCTACTGTAAAGTTAACATCCGCATCAGTAATGTATGCAAGAGTCGCCGCCATTGTGCCAAATAGTATATCGCCGTATTGTATGACATACTGTTTTTCATGAGTGATACCAATACGTTGCACGCTAAACATACCAGGTGGAACTGCGGTAAGAACACCTCCGTTATCGTAGTTATTAGGATCGACAGTATTAACACTGGCGGAGTAATTACCATCAGCCATCGTATAAAAGAACGAAATCGCCGAATCAGCCTGAACATCAATCACATCGGTTCTAGTGAGATCTTCTGCATTCCTGATTAGAATAGACCCCGAGTAAATATCAAGTTGTAAGTTTACACCATTAGGAATAATTTTGCATCCGCGAATCACTGGATCCAAGAATCTGAGAGCGTCGCCTAACGTATTACTTTCCTGTACAACATAGTCAAACTTTGGAACCAGAGCCGCGACAAATCCATCGGGATGGACGATATCACATAAATAAATATTCATACGCTTTTCATCTGTAGTAGGCACTGTATTTTGCACAACTATATCACCAAGCCTATCAACTAACACATACGTATGATCGTGAGTTACCAAGTATGCGGGTGTATAATCACCAATGCCGGCAAATTGCACCCTGTATGCTTTTAACTCTACATCATCAAATACATAGCCGAGAAACGCCGGCAACTTTACAGATAACTTTCCTGGTTTAATTTCTAATACACCTGTTATTCTTACTAAACCAGTACTGTCGACGATACCACCTGGATATCCAGGATCGACTGGTAGGTCTAGCGGTTCGTTCGACATATTGATTACTATATTTCGTTACAGAGGGATTTTTTAATGGGTTTTTGTTTGTTTTCTTGGTGCGATGCTTTATTGTAACACCCGATGAGAACAAAAAAAGAAACTTTATAAGAATTTACAACCCGAGAAGTATACGATAAGGATCTAGACACGTTCCATAAAACACACCATTTGCAGGCGAGGTAGACAGACATTCTGGATAGTCCTTATTGGGATCTACAATGTACAGTTTCTTACCTAACCAACTATTTGGTAGCTGTGTACTACCTAAATAAATATGCCCCTTAACAACAATACTACACTGTTGGTTCGCAGCAGATGATTCTATAGCCGTGCCGATATAGCCCGCGGGATTGCCATAATACCCGGCTTCAAAAACAGCTAAAGTATTCGGATCATAACCATATATAAATAGCTTAGTTCCAGGAATTTCGAATAAATTCTTCTCATGCTTAATTTGCCCATTTGAATCATACGTACCGTTAGTATCTTGGTATCTCAAACCAAATGTAAGTAATTCACCATCGAAGTCGAAGTTCTGTACATACACTGGTACGCCAGACGGTCCAGTTGCATACAACATAGCATATCCACCAGCTGATACATTGTACGCCAGTCCTAGAGGTTCGATATTGGCATTGTTGAAACCCCGACTGGTAAGTTTCTGAATTGCGATACCTAATACGTCGAGTATTTGTACATAGCACGAGCCTGAGACTGTCTTCTCTAGAGTCATGATCACTCCATGATTAGAGTCGTAAAACATGCCAGCACAGTCGACGCTTTCATAGTCCATAAAGGTATCGCCTGGTGTGATACTTCCTTGATAGCTGGAAATGATAAATACTAACTTCATAATACCATAACTTACGATGCATGTTCCGCCAGGCACAAGAACTAAATGGATCTGCTTATTAATATCTGCTACCGACATCGTAGATAGAGTTGTTTCTACCGTACCCACAAGTGGTTCGTCTGTGTCTCTACCTGCCGAAATTAGAGCAACTGCGAAATTTTGAGTTGTGGAACTATGGCAAACGACCACAAGACAATCATTATTTGAATCATATTCGGCTGTCATGCTTTCACACACGACACCAATATGTACATCTAAAGTACTTCTTGTTGGCGCTAAGCTAAACGGTTTGTAAATTTTAGCCACACGCACGTAATTTTCACCTGGTTTCAGATAAGGCACAACATATGTGTCGGCGTCAATCTGTATTATCTTGCCATATCCATCCTCAAGCACTCCTACACTCGTGTATTCACCTGCCGTTAGTACGACCTCATAAGTAGATTTTGCCATATGTGAATCTTTCATCATGCGGACAAACACTGCGACAATCTGCGTCTTGCTACCGATCATTTTAACTTTTGTAAAGCACAACACATAGGTAGTTGAATCATAGTCATATACAGTCATCGCTTTGCAATTTCCCGTATATGAACCAACAGTTGGTATCTTCTGAATGCGACCGCCAATGCCTTTACATATCTTACCGGTACCGTTAGGGTCCATGCAGACGATGTCACCCTGCTTAATGTCAGCATACGCTGTATATGTGAGAGTCTCTCGGTACCATGTTTCGTGTGGTTTAGTCAGTTGAACTTCACTTGTACCTAGCTTCCAATATAAATCGGCACCCTTGCGTTCCAGAGTAGCATCATTGAAAGCAATATTCCTCTGTTTAATATTGAGACTTGAATCAGTGAGCACCGCCGGATTAACTTTACCAGACACTAAACCTAGCCCACCGCCAGACTGAATAATACCGACTGAATAATCAGTTACGTCATAGCCGAATGTAATTCCATCCTTCTTACCTCTGAAAACACCAGAAGTTTCAAGTTTGTCTTTTGTGAGTTTAGTTGGCGATCCATTTGCATGAATTGTTAAACCGTCGGCTGCGCAAATCTGACCTGTATTAATACCGACCGAAGTTAAATACCCATCGTCCTCGACGACTACGTATGCATTCTCGCTCTTGAGAACTAAAGCTGTGCCGTCTTTTGCGATACCTACATTCGATCCTTCATAACCGTAAGCTATATCATTATTAGGTAGCAATAAAGGTGCCCGTAACGGGAATACAACAGACTTATCAGTGAGATCGACTGGTCCTAAATCTGTTTGCCATATAAGTGAATCACCGGATTTTGACAGTGATCCGTCAGCGATACCTACCGTATCAGCGACAATATCTAGACGATTTTTAGATAGTCTCATCAGTGGACCATCTAAATGCGAATCAATAGAAAGGATACCATTTAAATCGTCCTTTAGGCTTGTTGCTGTCAATCGCAATCCACGTGTTTGTAATCCGTCTGGAGATACTTTCATCATAGACTGACTATTATACGATACGTCAAACTTACCGCTATTATCCTGGGACAATCTTATATCTCTTAGTACAAGTCCTGGCGCATCTAAGTCTTCGCTAATAATACCACCATTAAATGCATCAGCTGTTGATCCGAGCACCACATCAGCACCACCAACTGGCTTCCACACTAGATCTAAACCGCGATTGATAAGCATACCGGATGATCCCTGATTTTCCAGCGTGACTCCTCGAGTACTTACAGTAGGTAGTACGGTCTTTTCGCTTGTAAATTGAGCAATAGCAGAGCCTTTGCTTACTACGCTTACTGCACTTCCTACACGCGTGATGCCTAATGATGAATCACCGGCGAATGAATAGCTCGGCTGTAGTTGTGTGCCATCAGGTGCCTGGATAGGATATTTCATACCGTTACATAAATCTGTCTCATCCCAGAATAGCTTGCCAGCTCTGACGGATAACAAACCAGTATGTCCATCATGCGAAAGCTTGAGCTTTCCATTGACCTGCGTCTCATCCTTGCGGACATACAATGCGGCATGACTACCAGCTGAAATACCTACCGCATCTCCTAATTTAAACATACCGTACCCTTGTTCGTTAAATGCATATGTAGGAGTCATAGCATTACCATTATGTCCGATGAGTGGAAATTCTTGTTGTGTAAGATCAACTTCACCGGACACTGTCGACCAGAAAAGCCCTGCGGATCCGGTCTTCTTATAGAGCCGTCCTTCACTATTAACTACTGGTGTATTGTACGCAGAATCCATAAGTGCCATTGGCTTATAAATCATAACTTGATCACTTGCGGCAGCGACTGCAAGCTGTCCGCCTGCAACCATACCTACGACATTGTCTTCTACCTTACTTAGACCTGTGTCTAAGTCGTTCTTAAACGAGAACTCTGGACGCTTGAAATCGCTTATACCTGTAGCTTTGAACTCTGTTAATTCACGTGTCAAATTATGCTGAGTATTACCCGCTGCCCAGATCAAGTTGCCGGACCCCTTTTCCTTATATAGAACACCATGTTCAGCATCTGAAGGAACGGCTTGTAGCTGTTCTTTGATTTCTAGTTTAGCGTCAACTTTGACGCTAGCGGGACTTACTGATAAAGCATTGGCGAGTTTAACACCATCAACGGTTGCTGCTAGCTCGAAATTTCCAAACGCAACACTCTTACCTACAGGCACCTGAATGGGATAATTTACTACAGGAGTAGTAAGATTTACTTCGTCACCAGTAGCTAGCCTAGCGAATAAATCTTGCGACGTAGCTTTCTTATACAGCTGGATATCAACATTAGCAGAATCACGAAGCTTAAGCTTCCCGCTTATATGCATAGAATCTTCATCAGTTGATACAACTGGCTTGCCTGCGATAGATTGCACAAGCTTACCACTAACCATAGATAAACCTGTACCTTGCGCCGATGCAAACGAATATGTTGGGGCAGCCGCCGATCCGGCTGGTAAATCCATTTTCTGAGGAAGAGCAGCTAATCCGCGAGTTGTAAGGTCTACCTCGCCATTAGGAGTTTGCCAGTACAAACCATATTGATCTTTCTTTGTAAATAGAGAACCCGTCGGTAGCTGTAGTTGACCACTTAATTCAACCTTGTTCTTAAGTTTGATAGAGCCATTCTCTGAATACAGCGCTAGATCTGGACCCTCGAGTGATACACCCGTAGATATCTCGTTCTCGAAAAAGTATCCCTGCTTTGCATATACCGGCGCGTCGGCATGCAGACCTTGTGCATCTGTATGCATGATACCACGTCCATTCGCCGTAAAGTGTAGAGCGCCGTTCATAGTTTGGATACCGTTCTGCTGTAGAATAATGCCTTTTTCTAAGCTTAATAAATCTTGCACGTGCAGTCCATCGTGGGAAATATATGCTTTGCAAACACCACCAACGTTTAGATCTAACTTATTTTTTGAGCCGGAGACTCCAGTAAGGTCATCTACAGCAAGTACCAAACTCGGCACTTTCATTGGTACGAGGGTTTGCACTGTAGATTGTGATACATCTAATACTTTAGAACCCTCGGCTGCGAATGAAATATGTCCCGATTGTGTTGAGAATAAACCAGTTTTAACACTATTGGCAAATGTTACACCTGGCATACCTAATGCACCGTTCGGCACACGCAACGCGACATCCGCGACGATTTCTGAGTTTTTAATTTCTAGCTTAGGCTTGCTATTGACACCCAATCCAATTCTACCAGGCTCAATTAAGAATAAACCAGCTACAGGATCCTCCGCAAACGAATACGTGGGTGATTTTGCCGAACCTCTAGGTTGTAATAGAGCATCCGGTAATCCCGCAGTAAGATCAACTTCTCCATTAGATGATCTCCACCATAGCCCATCTTCTCCGGCTTTCTTATACAAATACCCAGTAAGCGATGTTCTGGGATTTTCGGAAATCGACGAGTCCATAATTTCGATAGGTTTAAAAACTTTCATCATTTCTTTGTTTACACGGAGAACTTCGATACCTCTCGCCGAGATACCAACATTACCAGGGCTGTCCAAAAACATACCACTATTGCAGTCCGAGCCGAATGTAAACGTCGGTTGTGCTGAGGTACCCTGTGACATTCGCATAGTTGGCGGACGCCCACCATCCGCGAGATTAATTTCGCCCGATTCCGTTAGCCACCACAGACCGGGATCATCCGACTTTTTATACAGTATTCCTCGATTGGCGAGATCAACCACTGCCGGATCAAACTCATTAAACATTATGGGCTTTTTAAATTCGGTATATTGAGAATTTTGTAGCATAGTATCATCCATACCAGAAGTAAAGACTACATCTCCATTATCATTCATATACCATCCGACTGTAGGGTCGCTCTCAAATGCAATAGCAGGATCACCGGGTGCGCCATTCCCGCTCGGCATAACCCGGTTAAGAGCAATCGTTACACCAGTTGGGCGCGGTAAACTATTTTCCATAACTGACATGATTGATGTATATAAGTAAAAAATATAAAAACTTTAATACTCAATAGCATTATCAGAACCAGCATGTTTGTTGTCATCGGAATGTACAGATATATCTACCTTAGGGGCTAACGGAGTAGTGTCCTTTTTACCGCCGTAATATCTGCGAGCTAAGCCGGCGATAAATAGTTCGTCGCCTAAATCATGACCCTCGGGTGTGTTAATCTTAGCTAAAAGTCTGCCAAACTTTTCGCGTAGCTTCTTACCGTCAAGTATTTTATTATTGAGTACTTCGATTTTTATAACTTTATTTAGCACCATTCGCTCCACAAACTTTTTTGCGCGAAATGCATTCTCGCGTGTGGTTGCGTTACCTCCCTTCATTTCATCGCAGTCAATGCCAAATATCCGTACGTTAAACTTTTTGAAGCCGCCGTCATAATATGCACCAATCGTAAGGCTGTCACCGTCATAAACTTTTAGTACTTTCGCTTCAGTAAAGTTATATGTTACTTCATCAGTGGTTACATATGTTAGAGATTCTAATTGTGCTCGTCGAGCACGTTGTACTTGCTCTTCCGGATTACTTACGCACCCGCCCATGTTTATACTTGAAAATTGATTATATTATATACGTATAAAGAATGGATCAATTTTTAATTGATCTCGCGGTACATGCGAATTGGGAGCGGTTCATGCCCTTTCCGGATAATTTCCGGCAGACTACACAACCGAACACACCGCATACGAAAGAAGAGTATGATTATTTTATTTCTCAGCTGCAAGCAGAAAACAAGGAAGCTATACAATACGTGACTAATGTTGATCGCGGAATTGTACAGCATAATGCAAAATCAATCCATCCATTAGTAACTGAGTTTGAGTTTCAATACGACGCGATAGACAATTATAAGAAAAATCTAAAATATCCACAACGTTGGTATCTATTTCATGGGTCGCCGCTAGGTAACTGGCACTCGATTCTACGTAATGGAATTAAAAATATGTCCGGTACACGATTTATGTCCACGGGGCAGGCATACGGACCTGGTGTGTACGCGAGTAATAACTTATCGATCGCATATGGATATGGTGGACATGGTAAATCGCACTGTGTAGCGGTTATCGAGGTTCTCGTAGATCCAGAACAATATCGTAAAGCGGAGGGTATTTACGTGATTCCGGATGACAAACTCTTATTTCCTAGGTATTTGTTTAGAATGACTGGTCTGCCTAAGACAGACGGTAAAGAAATTCTTGCATATTACAAGAAACTGAGAGAAGGATTAATCAAACCTAAAACTAAGGTGAAGCGTATGGAAGCTGACCGGCAAGCTATCAGCCATTGCTTTATCGAGCCTCTTACCGATTACTGCTGGAGTATCGTAATCGACGGCGTGCTATGTAGATGCTACGTGTTCAACTATCCATTTACTGTACCGGTCATCCAGTTGTGTAACGTGATCGATGAAGTTAAATCCAAAGATGCAATGAAGTACTTTGATTCATATGGTTGTTACCAATACCCATTTCTAGAATGGTCGCCACAAAATGAGGTATTAGATGTAGTCAAACACGCTAAAAAGCATGTCGAGTTTTCCACTCTTGTACAAAAAAAAGAAGAGTATGCGACTCTTGAATCACTATAAATAAAAACCTATAAAGTAATACTAATGGTCGTGGTGTATTCGAAACCACTTGTAGGTTTAGCTTTACTCTTCACACTTATATCCCATTGCATGAGATCTGCTATAGATTTAATTAACGCCCATCCTAACCCAGTGCCTGGAGCGTCTATTTTTTTGCTTCTATAAAACATCGTACCTAACATTCTAATCTCATCCTGTGACATACCGATACCAGTATCACTAACCGATATGATAGTTTTATCGCCGTATGTCTTGCACTCAAGTAATATTTGTCCGCCCAATAAATTATATTTTATTGCATTAGTGATAAGATTACCTAGGACCTGGCGTAGTCGTACTATATCTGACTGTACTTTAATGTTCTTACTGATTACTTTAATACTTACTTTTTTCTCTTCAGCCAATCCGCGATATTCCTCAGCGATACTCGTAAGTAATGTTGCGAGGTTTACCTGTACGATACGTATCACAGTCTTGCCCGATTTGCGAAATTCGTCATAATCATACTCTAAGTTCTTGATCTGATTAATGGCGAGCTTAATTAGCGGTAGACAACTACGTATCTCTTTGGGGTCGTTCTCTATAATTTCCACTAATGAATACACGTTACTTAATGAGTTTTTAATCTCATGCATAAAAACATTTGATTCGGACATGTGCAAAGCAACAAAAATTATATTATTACTGAGATTTTTGTTTACTGATTTTTGTCAGCAAATGGAATAACTTATGGTCAACGGTAGTTTCCGCGCAATCTCCGACCGGGATAAGCCCTAAATTCTTCATTGCAAATAAGTGCAACACCTTGTACAGTATATCGTTCGTTTGTGAATCTGACAGCATACACATTTCATTTACAATTTCGTAATATTCAGTACGATGCTCGTCACTCGTGACTGCGGCAAAGACTGGTGAGTTTTCTGCTAATTTATTGACTTTTTCAATTAGTTCAGCCATTCGTAAAAGATACGTATATCTGGCACGTGCATTATTACCATCCCACTCCTCTAGAATTGCACCGCATGATTCTAGTTCATTTGTGAGTGTTGCAATATGTCGATTAGCTTTACAGCTAGCAACGGAGTCATACACAAAATATGCTCCAAATAAGCCACCGAATAATGCGAATCCCAGCATCTTGGTATATATAATTATTCTAGACATTAAAGTTTAGAGTAATATAATTACCGATGTTGAACATACAGATAGTTTCGGACACACATGCCGAGTTTTGGGCAAAAAAGCAAAAGTTTAATTTCATTAAGCCGTCGGCACCTATCCTAGCATTGCTAGGTGATATATGTTGCTGTGGGTCTGACGATGACTTCGAACTGTTTAAGAGGTTTATTTTAGAATTGGTGCCTTTGTACGAGCATATTATATTTGTTACTGGTAACCACGAGTATTATTTCAATCCTGAGAAAAAAACAACTGCCGCTGCGTATGCAAACACTATACAGGGTATAGATGAGAAGATCAAAGCATTCTTCAAAGCTACGTCAGAAAAGCTCCATTTCCTCAATAATACAACAATGACACTTACGACAAAGAAAGAGTCGTATTTAATCGTCGGATCTACTCTATGGAGTTGGATTCCTGAAGATCAACGAGAGAACATTCAGAATTCTATGAATGATTATCAATATGTCTATACGCTAGATGGTAAGAAGGTTCGCAAAGTTACATCTAACGATATTGCTGCGTTACATATGAAGAACTACAAATACATTAAAACACAAATCAATAAGGCTAAAAAAGCCGGTCAAAAAGTAATCATTCTCACCCATCACAAGCCCTATATATCTGAATCATACAATCCAGCTAGTCTAGATCCGGCGTATGAAAGTGATTTATCTATGCTACTAGTTGAACCAGTGGTATTATGGGCATATGGGCACACTCATGTCGCTGATAACAGCATGCAAGGTAAAACATGGGTTTATTCAAATCCAAAGGGTTATCCAAAACAAAAAACAAAATATAACAAGTCGGCGAATATCAAAGTATAAGCTTATAAGTAAGTAAGTTTATCCATCTGCTCAAAACGTTTGCGCCATTTCTTATTTTTTAGATCTTGCACAGGATGCCCTGAATTATATTCATCAACTACGAAGCATTCTTCGTTGCCTCTGGCGAAATAATTAGAGAAATAAATAAGACACATAACAAATACAATCATTACTGCCATCCAGCCAGCCCATTTGCAAAAGGCATTACTGAGCGGCTCTTCCTCGAGAATGATCACTGCGTTCGACATTTGTATATTAATTCAAACATATTTTAATCATGAGAGCGATAAACATAATAATTAAAAATGTCAATCGGTCCGGGCTTAGGCATAATATCCAAATCAGTCTGGTCCGTATATGTCTTAAGATTATCCATAATTTGCTTATATCCTACGTACGAGTTGACATTAATGAAACTATCGGCTGATACAGCACTCAGATTGATAATTTTCTTGATTGAAAAGTCTGCTAAATAAGATTTGTAAAACTGATACGCTTCCTTGCAGTATAGTCCGCTACAACACAACAGAATAAACTGTACAATGTTTAAGTTTTTTAAGTCGCCACTATAAACTACTGCACACTTAGTAAGCTGTTCGTCACCGAAACAAATATTAGCTTTGTAATTATCTGCGATAATAACGCCCAAGCATAACTTGTTGCGATAAAATCTGCCCTCATGTCGTTCATTTGGAAATTGTATGAATCCTTCAGATAAGTAGCCGTTTAGAAAAGTACCGGAAAATTTTATTTTGCCGTCAATTTTTAATCCACGTACTAATACTCTACGATGGAATGTACCCATTTGTAACGTATCTCTATGTATTATATTTCCTTCGACGAATTCACCGTGTATAAACTTGCCGGTTGATACGGCACCATAATGATTTTCTTGGCAGCTATCACCGTGCAATTGTTGATTTTCATCAAAGGTCCCTATATATGTAGTGTTCGGTTTGGTGATCCTGCCGGACACAAGTCTACCATTTGCAAACGTACCTTCTAAAGAGGTGTCTGCAAATGTAATAGATAACCGTCCGTCCGACATTTTATATAAGAGAATTCCACTTCAAATTTCAACCGCTGTATAAATATATATGATCTAAATGCAAATCTACATCAAATATTTACCTAAAGACAAGCTATTATACGAATTATGGAATGGGGCACGATATTCTCCTAATTTTTATTATTGCCCAGAGTTGAAGCCTACATTAACTTTACAAACAGTTACTGACGATATTAACCACATGATTAATAACGATCGAGATATTGACTTAACTACTTATCATGGGCGTATGCTATTCATTGATATTACTAATGATTACATAGATACGTTTAATTACGACTTGTATAACGGGCGTGGGTCTGCCAAAAAAATAATAGATATTCTTAAAGAAGAAGAACTTAAAAGGACTATTTGTACTTATTTCAAATTCTTTTGAGTTGCACCATTAGTCTGACGAAAAAAATATTACCAGACCAACCCTAGCGCTTCAAAAACCCCATAACTTTGGTAAGTTCATCGGTAGGTGTGTCGTATGTAAATATACGATTCGCACCAAACAAGTGTTGGTCGTATTTCTGCATGATCAACACAATCGCGTCCTTGACCATAGAATTATCTAAATCGCCGTAGTTATCAAAATCTGTTACGCCATCAAACAGAACAGTTTCTACAATGATAGCAAGCCCTGCTAACATGTATTGATAGTTGTCATTTGTGATGTCACCCTGACAGATCAAATACTGCACCACTCGATTGATACGATTCACATCGAACAGCATCTTGTGTTGTTTTCTAATGTCCTTCAGATGCTGGATGCATTCTACATATAATCTTTTTTGATCGTCTGTTTGCAAATTATTAACTGCTTCTAGTGTAGGCATCTTCACTTCTACAACGCCGTTCACCGGCTCGATACTCTGAATCTTGTGGCTTAATGCAAATTCGATTACCAAGTTATACAATTCCTCGAATGTAATACGACGTTCAGGTTCATGCGCAAGCATCTTTGAAAGCCAACCCCAATACTTATTACCATAGACAAACCCTCGCTTTTTTGCGAAATAGACTTCTTTGATGGTTCCAAATGATTTCTTAGCATCCTGCAAAAACATTCCATACAGTCTTTCAGACTTATCATGATCCTTAATCGCCTCGGTGTAATACGCAGCAAATGGAGTACCAGTTAAGATTTCCATCAGCACCATTCCTAATGCCCACATATCAATCGATGCGTCATACTGATTCTCGCCTGTTATTTGATAGGTGAATACTTCAGGTGATCGATAATAATAAGTAACTACCTGTGCGTCAAGTTTGCCAAGTGGAAACTCCATTTTATGAGCATGTGAGAAATCAATTAAGATAAATCGTCCGCTATCTGATATTGCGATGTTAGAGGGTTTAATGTCCCGATGGGAAATGTTCTTGGAATTAAGAAACTTCATAGCCGAAGTCATGTCTAGGAGAAACTGGATAATTTCATTATCACGATACAAACGACGTTCGTGTAGTGTACTGGGATACCTTTTTAAAATCATCTCGTTGTATTTTTTATTTATTCCAGAGAGAGGATCTGTTTTATGCAAAATACTACCAGATTGATATTTTATAATGTTATCTGTGCGATAAGTCCACAGATACAGCAATACCGCATACTCTTTTAACCAATACAACTGATCGAATTCTGAGTACTTTTTAACGATGTTTTTGTGAAGTTCAACGAAGCCAGTGATTCCATATTTATATGTGACGTGCGATTTGCTAGCCATTTATGTTGTAATAGATGATAAACTATTTTTCAAATTTATAATAGGCTTAAAACTTCGATCCATAATATACTTACAAAGATGTTAAGTTATTTATGGGGGTCAAAAGCAACGAGTACGGCAGTCAAAATTCTGCCGGACACATTAGACATCAGCGTATCGGTAGCTGAAAGTGTGACTGCCGGCGCTGTATGCAATGAGTTATGTTCAGAACCAGGAGCATCTAGCTATTTCAAGGGTGGCATTACTGCCTACTCAGTAGCCAGCAAAAAAGAAATTCTAGGCATCGACACTAATTATGCTGAACAGAATAACTATGCAAATCCCTTTACTACGGCTGAAATGGCTAAGGCAGTGGTTAAAATGTTTAAATCTAGATTTGGTATCTCGACTACAGGGTATTCACTTCCGTATCACCGTGAAGAAAATAAAGAACTCGGCGAATGCGAATTACACATTGATACCCCGTACGCATACATTTGTATTTATGACTCGTGGACGGATGAATCAATAACGGTTAAAGAAGAGTTCGAGTTTAATCCGGCGTTGGGTAAAGCACTACAGAGAGCAAGCATGCAAGCAAAGACAGCATTATCTGCAAATCGAATGTACAAGGAACTAGCTGCAAAAGCAACACATGCGTTCGAGTCGCGTAAGAATCCCAGTACAGACTCAGAATGCCACTTAAAAACAGACTTAAAGCTGATCTAAATCGGCATCTTTGAGAGTCTTCTTTTTTTGCCGGGTTTCACTCTGAGCAGTCTCATTCTTAATAGTTGCTTTACTGATTCCAGAAGCGATGGGGTTTTTGAAAACAGCGCCTGCCGTACAACAGACGCACCTCTTATTCCTACATTTGACGTATGCAGCCTTGGTCAAGTTAGTGAGTGCTTCGCCGAAATACTTGATACTCTGGCTATAAACACTTGCACGTCCAAATGAGATCTCGTGTTGCACATCGTTAAGAAGTTGCCGTAAATCACCTACGGATCTGCCCATAACCCTGACGTACTCATACATGATATGTATGAAGCTGGCGCAATCATAGCATGAGTCTAACCCATCGCGTGCTAAAGTAACCGGTCCAATAGCAGTACGGTACCCATGCGCCCGCGAAATGGAATTGTGATAGAAGCATGCGTCCTCGTATTCAGTGTTGTCATATAACTTTAGATGAGCTCCTTTCTTACAGACGAGTCGTGTTTCAGATGAAGTGGGTCCTGGATACGCCTGAATGTAGATGTCGCCCTCAGGATATTCAGTCTTACCCGGCTCCCATGGCAATCTGAACTTGAACATCGACAGTTCCGGATTCATAATCTTCCACCATTCCAGCTGCATAGCCATGTTCCGGACAATGTTTTCTTGAGTCGCAGGCTCTGTTCGAATGTCTGAGCAAAACACAATTGTCTTGCCGGATGTTGCCCAATATTTGGCATCGTCATCCATAAAGAACTGGACATGAGTTTTGATCATGTCAGTATCTTTGACGACGAAGTCATTCGGATCATACAACTCAAAATGAACCATCGGAAACAGCTTAGACAGATATTGAATGTGGTGACCAGGAGCAGCACCTGCGTAGACAAACCAGATTTCTTTTTGTTCTGGGTTATTCTGGAGCGCCAACGTCAGAAACTCCACCTCACTCAAGAACAGTTTTAGCTGACCCCAGTGCAAGGCTGGCTTGTACACATGCATTCTTCGCTCGTATTTTTTCTGTTTGGTCAGATCAAGCAGTCGATGGATATGTTCGTATTTGACCAGTTTGCCGTCTAGACAGTGTGTAAGCGGAACAGGTTTGCGACCGTAGATAATGTCTAAGATCAGTTTGTCATACTGGTTGACTACGTCAGGATCAATCGCGTGACCATTCTGCTCATCTATTACAGCGTACTTCGGTTTCCCTCGGTATGCCATATTGAAATATATAACTTGGAAAAAATAAATCACTTTTTTGAAAATCTAGAAATCAGCCGCAAACCCATTGTCGATGCTAATATTTGGGTCTGATGATTCGCCGAATTCAAATACTAAGGAATGCATAGTTTCAAAGGTTTGGCATGTCTGCAAAATTTCAACGACGTGGTCGTAACCCTGGTCTGTTAACCCCTTAGTCCGAACATCTCGATAATGGCTGATATAGCGACCATTTGTATGTTCTGGATATGACCAATTGAGAGTAACAAGATTTTCCTTTAGTTCAGACAACTTACGGACATACGTATCATCTACGGAGTATGAATAACACGATGCATCTTCCGCACATGCCAAAGTAAGATGGAAATCAGCCATCGGGTGCTTTTCACTGGCTAACCTGCATGCATGCTCGTATGTGTTTGCTTGGATCATAATTGACTTGTTGAACAGCATACTCGGGAGTAATCGAGTATCGTGATGATGATTACCGCCGACAACATTCATAGCCAGAGCAAAATTCGGCTTCCATGCCGTAACACATCCGATCATGCCGGGCATACCAAGAGACTTATACCCATGATTTTTGTATTCAATGATAATCGAATATTGAGCACTGGAGAATGGCATCCAATCCATATTTCTGCCAAGGATAACTTTCTTTTTAGCATCCTCTGAATCATATGCAGCATAACAGGTGCAAGCTAGCCCGCCATATTCTGGAATCATCTGAATCATTAGAATATCCCAGTATGTCAGCTCGTTCATATAAATCGAATCGATAGCTTCATACATACCACGGATTTCACTACGAATGTTATCTGGTAATGAATTATTTACGTCTTTGAGTACCCATGCTGGGATCTTTGGATTGACAAATTTCTTGAATCTATGAATGAGATGAATGATCTCTTCGGCTAGTAGAATTCCGTGTTCAAATCCGTTGTCGAATGGAGTCTTGCCATTCAGTTGTAACGTAGGCACTTGTACGTCATGCACAACTAATCTAGATGCATTATAACATCGGTTTTCTAAGTAATACTGTGTACATTCACCACATGTCAGGTATTGCTTGATTGCCAGTAAGCCAAGAGCTAATACTCCAATCCCTAAAGCCGCATAGTGCATTTTCAAACATTGCGCAAATACAGCTAGCATACCTAACATCCATAGATATACATTACCTTTGTCAGCATGTAGTAATCTAAACATTGGATTCAAAACTACATACAGTGTAAGCTGCCACAGAGGATCTGATTGCTCCATATTTTTTCAATCAGAACCGAATTATACACTCTCAATGAAATTCACTTTTTGGAATGGTCTTGTTTAGAAATAGCTGGATATGGCGGCTTCACTGTATAAGCTAAGTTCATTGACGTTAACGAAGAGCTACTCAATGATGGACTTAATACAGTAGGGCTGTTAGACGGCGATGAAATATAGCCCATAATCATAACGTATTCTTCATTAAGCGAATCAATCTTAGTTTGTAGTTTTTTACGATAGCCGTTAAGTTTATGGTCTAGTGAATTGCCAACTCGCTTTAAATCATGATTGGCATTCTGTAATTCCCTCTGCAATCGGTCTATACGATTTTCTATAGTCTTCTTTTCGTCCTCAAGTTGCCGATACCCGTTAGTCCTTTCAACTAAAATCTGATTCTCTAATTCTATGATTTTAGCCGCAATATTGGTTAGCTCATCTAGTCCTTTGGCTGTTTTCAGTTTATTCCGCAACGATTTAATTGCCACGTTGTACTTATTTATCGCCGCAAAACGAGGTAAGTCTTTTTTTGTTAAAGGCTTACTCATTGTGATGTATATTTTATCCTTTAATTATATTTGAAATGGATTCTAAACAACTCAGTGGCTTGAAAGCTGCAGCTGAGGAAGCTAAGAAGCCCGTCTATGTTCACGATCTGCAACATATTTGTAAGCAGAAGGTTTTGATTAACAAGATTACTATGGAATTCCTCAAAACACAGATACAACTGTCCGAAGCATCAACTAAGTTGCAAGCTTATTCGATTCAAAACGCTAAGGATAAGATCGTTCTCGTAGATCAACTAATCACTCTATTTGAAAAGCAGTGTAGTCAATTCGACCCTTTCCGTCAAGATGAGTGTATGGAAATTTACAATCAACTTAATGAACTTAACGTACAACCGGACGAAATTAATAAGCTAATTTCTACTCTCGGTACTCTAGATGATAAACTTAAGGATCTCGCGACGCGGATCGACTATTTTGAGTCACTTATCCCTACACAGCAAGATGGTACTCAATATGCACTAAAAAAGAAACTGCCGGAAAATCCACAGGGCACGTGTGCGTACGAGTATTCTAATCCAGATCTGCCGGATGATATTGTTTAATCTTTTTGTTATTCAATTCAACAAACTATTTGTGTGAAGAAGAACAGCCATTACTACAGCAAGCACTACATCACTAGTGTAATGGTCACCAACCGCTAAATTAACATATGCCTGACCTACGGCAATCCAAGTAGATATTATTTTTTGCCAGCAATCACCGTATGATAAAATACTACACATAATAATAAAAGTTATTCCGACATGACCACTTACAATTAAATCAGAGAAATTAGCATTAGATCCGGAAGAACGTCGGTCATGCATATTCATTGCGTATCGTCTGGATACGTAACCCTGTGTTGTGGATAATAGTACAATTCTGATTAAATAAAATACGATAATTCTGACTATTGTTTCAAAGAATAAGTTAGAACTAGTATAGTGTAAATAGTACATTATAAACCATAATACAATCATAGCAACTAATACTACATCTGGTAGCCAATAATATCTCGCCAACCAACAAGAAAAGTTAGAATGATACAAATCATTAAGAGGAGTAACGACTTCCGTCGGGTATTCGCAAATTCTATCACTATAACATCCTATTCGGTTAGTGGCTAATAGAGTTATTACTAGTATCACAACAGCAATTATCGTTATCATTCTCTTTTTTGGCGAGGTCGCCTGCCTTTATAAATATCTATTACTTTTCAGTTTTTGTAGCTAATTGGCGCTCCTCGTTTTCAATAGTAGCTCTCGACGATAATCTTGAGTGCCCCTTTAAACCTCTGGGGCATACTTCACAGGCACTGTTATCACATGGGTTCCATTGCATACGATACATTTTATCTAGTTCTTCTGTAATTTGGCGAACAGTATTACTTTTCACGGTGTTATGCCCCTGAGTGATTTCGTTTTCTACTTCTTTGATAATTTGTTTAAGAGATAGCCCAGCCTTCTTCGAGCCTGCTACTTTAGCAATCGTAAGATACTCTTTCATGATATATTCAAAACTCATACAGTCATAACATTTATCTAATACTAAATTCTGACTATCAGTGTATTCATAGCTCCTCGTTATTAGATTGTGATAGAAGCAGGCATCCTCATATTGAGTATTATCATAGAGTTTCAGCTTGGCGTCTTTCTTACATATGAGACGAGTTTCCGATGATGTAGGACCTGGGTATGCCTGAATGTATATGTCGCCCTCAGGATACTCGGTCTTACCTGGTTCCCATGGTAATCTGAACTTAAACATAGATAGCTCTGGATTCATAATCTTCCACCATTCTAGTTGCATATTCATATTACGGACTATGTTTTCTTGAGTTGCTGGTTCGGTACGGATATCAGTACAGAACAC
>JACCDO010225723.1_pt1 | contig 45361 bp, 41 predicted proteins | sample 7446101 | NCBI WGS metagenome assembly JACCDO01 (sample SAMN15323440, study PRJNA562643) | freshwater metagenome | isolation source: river surface water | place: USA:Blue River Watershed | collected 2017-08-16 | reverse complement strand
TTTTCAGCACCCACTTCAGACCAGATCTGATCCGCAAAAAATGTCGCAAACGACTGGCCAACCGCCTTTTCAACCACAAGATTCAAAACGACGGTGTCGTAATTGTTGTAGTTGAAGGTACTCCCGGGCACAAATTTCTTATCGTCACGCGCCTTCATCAGATCCACAAAAGATCGCGTCATGGCGCCCGAATAGATGGCGCGATTATCAAGAATATCTTGCTGATCCTTCCAGCCAGTGGGTCGGACATAGTCCGTAAAAAACGCGCCACTGGTCATCTTGAGGAGATCTTTCACAGAGGACTGACCCCACGACGTTCCTGCGAGCGACGGGACAAACTGTTCCGCTTTCATATCGAGCGAATTAATCTTTCCCTGACAATGCGCTTTACCCACCGCCATCGCAACCAGACTCTTGGACATGGAGTTACCGATGGGTGTCGACGATACCGTCACAGCCCCAGGAAGATAACGCTCCGCAAGCAGTACACCAGACTGGGCGACCAGCACCGCCCGTGTTCCCGGCTGCTGAAATCGCGAGTCGACAAGCCCCTGTATAGACGCCCGCTTAGCATCGTTGGAACCCGCCGACTGATCCGGCAACGCAAGGCGTCTCGGGCCATTAGAGGGTGCTCGGACCGAGACGTTACTGGTCTGCGCGCGCCAGCCCTCGGACATCATGCGGGCGACCTGATCATCGATCTCCTGTGCCAGAGATGACGAACCCAAAAATACCCCAGCAACAACACAGCCCAGCCCAGACAAGCACTGACGAGTGATTGTTAAATTCGTCGACCGTGAACTAACCATGAATTCTCCTATGCAGACCACGAATGGCTTGCCTTACTCTACCCGAAGCGCCTCGACGGGTCTGAGTCGGGAGGCCTTTCTCGCTGGATACCAGCCAAAAAAGATGCCAATCACGGCAGAAAATCCAAAGGCGAGTAGCACTGAAAAAAACGAGATCTCAACCAGCAGTCCGCTGATTGCAGCGATTCCCCAGGCCGCCCCAATGGCGAGTGCCGTCCCAATGAGGCCACCCACAAGACAGATCACAACAGCTTCAATCAGAAACTGACGAAGGATGTCCTTTTGTCTCGCACCAAGCGCCATACGAATCCCGATTTCCCGAGTTCGCTCGGTCACGCTGACCAGCATGATATTCATAATGCCAATGCCCCCCACGATGAGCGAGACGCCGGCGATCGCTCCGAGCAATAACGCCATGGCACCGGCCGCAATCGCTGCAGTCTGGGCAATCGCCGTCAGGTTACGCACTGAGAAGTCATCATCCTGGCCTTGCTTAATTCTGTGGCGGGCACGTAAGAGTTCATTGATTTCGTTTTCGGCCTGCGCCATCGATTCCTGGGAATCCGCCTGCACCAACATCATCGCAACGCTCTCGGGAAAGGCACTTCGAACCAGCTGCTGTCGGGCGGTAGACAAAGGAATGAACACGCCATCATCCTGATCACGACCATCAAGACTCTGCCCTTTGCGCGTGAGCACACCGATCACCGTGAACGGGAGATTTCGAATCCGAATGCTCTTTCCTACAGGCGATTCATCGCCAAATAACTGGGTCGCTGTGGACTGGCCGATCACCGCAACACGGGCGTTTGACCGAAGATCGCCATCGCTTAACAAATCGCCGACTTCAGTGTCCCAGTCCCGCAATGGAAAGTAGTCGGGCGTGACGCCTGCGACCATCGCGCTCCAGTTCTGACTACCGTAGGCCAGTTGAAACGAACGCATCACGACTGGCCCAACTCGTAAGACCCCAGGGACTGTCGCAATGGCCTGGGCATCTGAAATCGTGAGTGTCTGCGCTGCGCCTGCCCCAAACCGCACCCCACCCGACGTCTGAGATCCAGGAAACACGATCAGAAGGTTACTCCCCATGGAGCTGATGCTCTGATTCACCATGGACTGCGCGCCACGCCCGACCGCCATCATGATCACCACCGCACACACCCCAATCACAACACCCAACATGGTGAGCAGTGTCCGCAGCCGATTTGTCGCAAGCGCACGAAATGCCTCTTCGATAACCTGAGGTGATTTCATCACAAGCCCAATGTCACGGGGCCATCAAAGACCACAACACCGTCTTTCAGTCGCACAAGACGACGCCCAAACCTTGCGATATCCGGCTCATGGGTCACCAGAACAATCGTCATGCCCTGGTCTCGATTAAGCGTCTGGATGACCTTCATAATCTCTTCAGAGGTCACGGTATCAAGATTTCCCGTCGGCTCGTCTGCAAGCAAAATCGGCGCGTGCATGGCGAGCGCGCGGGCAATTGCGACACGCTGCTGTTGACCACCGGAGAGCTGGTTCGGTAGGCGATCCTCAAACCCTGCAAGCCCCGTTTCTGCCAGTCGAGCCCTTGCCTGGACGGCCGCCTGATCACGCGATAACCCACCATAGACCATGGGAAGCGCTACGTTATCTAAGACATTCATCCGCTTGAGCAGATTAAATCCCTGAAAGACGAAACCGAGCTTCTGGTTTCGCAGCCGTGCGAGATCGTCTGAATTCATTGTGCTGACATCCTCGCCGTCCAAAAAATAAGATCCGCGTGTCGGCATGTCTAAACAGCCAAGAATATTCATTAAGGTCGACTTTCCTGAGCCTGACTGCCCCATGAGACAGACAAACTCTCCCGGCGCAATTGACAATGAAATGCCGTGCAAGACGGGGACAGGAGGCGCCCCGGGTGGTTCGTACTGCTTGTGAATATCCACAAGCCGAATCAACGGCTCAGCCATCCTAGAGCATTCTGAATCGGAAGCCACTCGCGGGACCTAACTGACTGGGCGCTGCACGCGTCACCACCGCCTCACCCGCCTCTAGTCCTTCTAGCACCTGAACGTAACGCCCATCGGAGACGCCCACTTTGATCTCTCGTGCTTGAAGCTTGCCATCCGCCCCAACCAGGTACACCCGTGGATTGACTGCTACCGATTTCGCCTTCGCCTGATCGGCCTTACCGTTAGGCACTGGCGTGCCCGGCGGCTTTACAGGCTCTGTCGGTGGACGAAACCGCAGCGCACCCGCTGGAATACGAAGGACGTTCTCCTGGCGGTTCGTGAGGATAGAGACCTGCGCCGTCATGCCGGGCAGCAATAGGCCTGACTGATTGTGGACATCAATCACGACGTTATAAGTCACCACGTTCTGCTGCGTCGTCGGATTTAACCGAACCATACGGACTTTGGCCGTGAACTCTTGCTCCCGAAATGCGTCCACCGTAAATCGAACAGGCTGGCCTGGGGAGATCCCACCAACATCGGCCTCTGCAACAGAAGTGTCAATCTGCATCTGCGTCAGGTCACGCGCAATCTGAAAAAGCGTCGGGGTCTGAAAGCTTGCCGCGACTGTCTGACCCACATCGATGCCCCGATTGACGACAATCCCGTCGATTGGAGACCTAATTCGGCTGTAGCCAAGGTTGGTCTGGTCTCGTGCAAGCTGTGCTTCCAGCTGCGCGACCTGAGCGCTCGCTGCAGCCACGTCTTTTCGAACGCTATCGAGTGCGCCATCAGAAACAAAGCCATTACGTTTTAACTGCTCATTGCGCTTTAATACGGAAGAGACTAGCTCGAAATTTGCACGCGCCGAGGCAAGGCTCGCCTCGGTCTGACGGATCTGGGCCTCGAGGTTCGAAGGATCTAGTTCGGCAAGCAACTGCCCCGCCTTCACAGGTTTGTTGAAATCGGTATGGAGTCGGATCACCGTCCCCGAAATCTGAGTGCCGACATTGACCAGAACCACTGGATTTAAGGTTCCATTGGCTGCAACCCTTTGAACGATCTCGCCACGATCGACCGCTGCGGTCACCCAAGAGGGTCCATTGGACTGTGACCCGCGGACCCAGAACAGAACGCCTGCCCCCAGCACGGTGACAGCAAGGAGACCAATAATGAGTCGTTTCTTGGAGAGCGTCATGGGCTTTTGTGAGGACGTAGCGATCAGTTTAAAGGGAAGCAACAACAAGGGTGCACGCCCCATTAGGACTTACACGGAATCGCAATGTTCCCATTTTTGGTACGGTAGCGTTCTTGATCCTTTTTAACACTTGGTTAAATTCATGATTCGAAACACGTTTTACGGTCTCACACTGACCGCTCTTGCCGGATCCCTTAGCCCTGCCGCGGCAGATCAGACCGATGTCGTCGTGTCGGCAAGCCGCTCCGCTCAGACCAGTTTTGATGCGCCGGGATCGGTCCAGACCGTGGGGAGAGACGTGATCGAAGCGAGTGGTCCGCAGGTCAACATCAGCGAGGCACTCGCAGGGGTTCCAGGGCTGAATGCGGCAAACCGAAACAACTTTTCTCAAGACCTACAGCTGTCTATTCGCGGGTTTGGTTCACGGGCGCCATTCGGGGTTCGCGGCGTTCGACTGCTCATTGATGGCCTTCCACAGACGCTTCCGGATGGCCAAGGACAATCGTCACAGTTTGCGCTGACCTCTGCCGAGCGAATTGAGGTTTTGAAAGGACCCATCTCGATTCTCTATGGGAATGCCGCAGGTGGCGTTGTACAGGTGTTTAGCCGCAGCCCTTCCGATAAGCCTGAGCTCACTTTATCCGCGATGTCGGGAAGCGATGGGCTGAACCGTGGAAGCCTGCAGTTTTCCGACCGAAAGGGTCCTTACGGCCTGATGGTCGATCTCGCGTCACTCTCCAGCGACGGGTTTCGACAGTACAGTGCAGCAGAGCGATTGCATCTCAATAGCAAGCTTGAAATGGCACATGACGGAGGGAAAACCTCTTTCATCCTGAATATCTTAAAAAATGAATCGGAGGAACCCGGCTCGTTATTAAAGTCTGAGTTCGATAGCAATCCAACCCAGGCGGTTACCGCAAACGTCACCAATCGTTACGGCAAAACCTTCACTCAGAGCATGGCCGGTTTAGTCACGGAGCACAAGATGAGCGCGACGCAGACAATTGGTGCCCGGCTCTACTTTGGCGAACGAGCGCTCGACAACCCTTTAGCGGCAGCAAACTCGGCGACTGGGTTCAGCATGATTGATCGCCAGTTCTACGGGGTTGGCGTCTCAAGCAATACACAGACAACATTCGGGGCTATCCCTGTGCGCGTCGCCGCAGGGATTGATGCCGACTGGGTTGATGACACTCGTACGGCCAGACGTAACACCGCAGGGGTTGCCACTGGACCGCTGGGGAGGAACGAGGAAAACACCGCCGACAATCTCGATGTCTATCTCCAGTCGGACTGGCGTCTTGCTCCGCAATTCTCTGGGCTACTCGGGGTGCGGATGACGCAGGTCGCACTTGGCGTCAAAGATTACTTTCTGAGTGATGGCGATGGCTCAGGTGAAAAATCCTACTCTGGCGTTTCCCCAGTCATCGGACTGACGCATCACGCCTCCGACGCGTTGAATATCTTTATCCAGGCAGGTCGCGGTTTTGAGACCCCCACCCTTAACGAGGTGCTCTACACACCGAACGGTACCCGCACGCCGCTCAACCAGTTCACCGGCGCGATCTCTGCAGCAAAGAGCGATCAGCTTGAGCTCGGAATCAAATGGCGCCCGCAGAAAATGACGCGCCTCGACGCGTCACTGTTTCGCGCAAGAACCCGCGATGACATTGCCCCCCTCTTTTTGTCGCCGTCCTCATCCACCTGGCAGAACATCGACTCGCTCCGTCAAGGCTTTGAGATCAATGGTACGACCCAGGTTCACCCTCAGTGGACGCTTCGGGGTGCGGCAAGCTGGATGAGTGCGAAGGTCGACAAGAACTTTACCGTCATTCAATCCGGTGCACTTGCGCCTGTGGCCAGCGGCAACACCATGCCAGGTGTTCCTGAGCACAGAGGCTTTCTGGAACTCGCCTGGCGATCGAAGCACTGGGGAAGTCAGCCCAACCGGCTGGGCACAGAAGCAGCGATTGAGTTACATGCCATTGGCCCGATGATGGCCAACTCAACCAATACCGCTCGAGTCGATGGCGCTGAGCTCGCCCATCTGCGCGTCACGCACCAGTTTCGAGTAGGGGCCGCACAGATCAAGCTCTTTGGACGCCTAGAAAATCTGACCGATGAACGCTACGTGGGCTCTGTCGTCGCCGATCAGGCATTTTTGAGATTCTATGAGCCAGGTGCCCCAAGGAACTGGCTCCTCGGGGCAACGATTAGCCTCACACTCTGACAGGTGGCGCTCGAGGGCGCCACCCAATTCAAAACTCTCGATGACCTTAAGCGATCTCTTCGTAGAGCGGCAGCGTCAGAAACTCAGCAAAGGCTTCGGCCGTTGACATTTCTTCGAAGATCTTTGCGGCGCGGTCGTAGGTAGACGTCTCCCCGCCCACAACGGCCTTCACCTTTGCGAGTTCCTCGGGGACCAGGGCGCGAACCATCTCTGCCGTGATCTTCCGGCCGTCCTCGAGCGTCCCTTTGGGAGAGCGAATCCACTGCCATACCTGTGAGCGCGAGATCTCGGCCGTCGCCGCATCTTCCATCAGGTTGTGAATTGGAACGCAGCCGTTACCTGCAAGCCAGGAGCCCAGGTAATGAATTCCAACATTGATGTTCATCCGAAGCCCTGCTTCCGTGATCGGGGTCTCGGGTTCAAAGCGCAATAGATCTGCGGCGGCAACCGTCACATCTGGACGCTGCTTGTCGATCTGATTGGGGCGATCACCCAGAACGGCGACAAACTCCTTCATCGCCGGCTCTACCAGACCTGGGTGGGCGACCCATCCACCGTCATAGCCATCGGTCGCATCTCGACGTTTATCGTTAATGATGCCCTGCATCGCCACGGCATTTTTCTCTGGATCGTTCTTGATCGGAATGAGCGCACTCATGCCACCAATCGCAGGCGCCTGCCGACGATGACAGGTCTTCAGGAGCAGCAGCGCATAAGACCGCATGAAAGGCGCAGTCATCGTGACCTTGCTTCGATCGGCAAGACAGAAGTTACGGTCTACTTTGAACCTCTTGATACACGAGAAGATGTAGTCCCAGCGTCCGGCATTCAGACCGGCACTATGTTGACGTAGCTCATAGAGAATCTCATCCATCTCAAAGGCAGCAACAATTGTCTCGATGAGCACCGTGGCCTTGATCGTTCCCAACGGCAGTCCAAGTTCTTCCTGGACCATGACAAAAATGTCATTCCACAGGCGTGCCTCGAGGTGGCTCTCCATCTTCGGGAGGTAAAAGTAAGGTCCCGATCCGCGTGCCAGAAGCTCGCGAGCGTTGTGAAACATATAGAGCGCGAGATCAAAAATACCGCCGGAGACTCGTTTACCATCGATCAACACGTGCTTCTCATCGAGGTGCCAACCACGTGGGCGGACACAGAGCACCGCCACCTTCTCATTCAAACGGTACTGCTTACCGTTTTGATCTAACGAGATCGTGCGACGAATCGCATCACGCATATTGATCTGGCCTTGGATCTGGTTAGTCCAGTTCGGTGTGTTCGAATCCTCGAAGTCCGCCATGAAGGAATCCGCACCAGAATTCAGCGCGTTAATCACCATCTTGCGATCGACAGGCCCAGTGATCTCCACACGGCGACAATGAAGGTCTTTCGGCAGCGGCGCAATCGTCCAATCACCGTCTCGAATCGACTTGGTCTCAGCTAAGAAATCAGGGCGCTCACCGGCATCAAGCCGTGCAACACGATCAACGCGTTTGGCCAGCAGCTCCTGACGGCGCGATTCAAATCGGCGATGCAGCTTGGCGACAAGGCTTAACGCCTCCGGGGTAAGAATTTCAGCAAAAGTGGGGGAAATCTCAGCACGGATCTCGACCCCGGCCGGCAATGACTGACTCATGGAACGCTCCTTAGAAGGTTCTCGATTATATTGGATTGTCCTTTTCAGCCCCCTGTCATGACCGCGCAAAAACCCCCTCTCAAGAGCCCTGATTTCTGGCCCACAGCCTGCCGAAGCCTTACTCGAAAGGATCCGATCCTAGGAGCGATTATTCGTCGGCATAAGGGCGAGTTCCTCCAGCGCCGGGGAGACCTCCTTCAGACCCTTGCACGTGCCATCGTCGGTCAACAGATCTCGGTAAAGGCCGCAGACACCATATGGACCAGGCTATCCCTCGCGATCGGTGACCCGGTCCCGCAGGCACTGATGGCCGTCTCAGAGTCGGGGCACGGCCCCCTTGGGTTATCTCGGCAAAAGATCCGCTATCTCAATGACCTAGGGCGACACTTTACGGAGACCCCGACGCTCGGTCAGATACTCGCATCGCAGTCCGACCAAGAAGTCATTGCGCGTCTCACCCAGATATCAGGGATTGGTCCTTGGACTGCAGAGATGGCACTGATCTTCTCGCTGATGAGACCCGACGTCCTTCCGCTTGCGGACCTGGGCCTAATGAAGGCGATTGCTAAGCATTACAACAACGGGGTACCCGTCCCTCGGTCGCAGGCGCTTGAGATCGCCGAACAATGGCGGCCGTGGCGATCGGTCGCCACCTGGTATCTCTGGCGAAGTCTAGACCCGGAGCCCGTACACTACTGAGATGTTCGCCTATCGACACGCATTTCACGCCGGCAATCACGCCGATGTACTTAAACACATCACCCTGATTGAGACGCTGCGACTGATGCAGCAAAAAGAAACGCCGGTCTGGGTTATCGACACCCATGCGGGTGCGGGGCTTTACGCCTTGCAGAGCGCGCTGGTTCGCGACAAGGCCGAGTGGCCGACGGGCATTGGCCGGCTATGGGGCCAGCCCTGTCAGGCAGCGCCAATCGAACGCTATCTCGAGGTGATTGCTGCGTTTAATCCCAAGAAGAAACTGACGCACTATCCTGGCTCACCATTGATTGCGCGTCACTTAATCCGAGAAGATGATCGACTTCGCGCCTTTGAGATGCACCCCTCGGATATTGGTCCGTTGCAGACTGCCCTGAAAGGAGAGCCACGCCGCTTAAAGGCCGAGCGCAAAGACGGCTTTCAACAGCTCAGGGCGCTTCTGCCACCCGCATCGCGTCGCGGACTGATTCTCATCGACCCTCCTTATGAGATGCGCCAGGACTATCAGCATGTCATCTCCGCCCTCAAAGAGGGCATTGCCCGGTTCGCAACCGGTGTCTACATGATCTGGTATCCCGAGATCGCCCGCTTTCAGGTAGAACGACTTTTACGACAAATTGCCGCACTTCCAATCCACGAGGTCTTACATGCACGACTGACCGTGCGAAGTGCGTTAAAGGATGGCCTGGGTCTAAAAGGATCTGGAATGGTCGTGATCAATCCCCCTTACGGACTGAAGGACGCACTCGATGACTGCCTGCCTGAACTGACAAAGGCACTTGGTCAGGACCGACAGGCGCGATGGAGCGTGACACAGGCCGATGCAAAAACGGCGCTCGGGCAGCATAAGCCCGGCGCCGTCTCGGTCTCCGTTGTCAGAAAAACGTCGTCTTCTTAGTTACGCGACTCTCTTTTCTGCCGACTTCTGATCGAAGAACTGTTCGTCTTCGGTCGAGCCCTTCAATGCCGCAGTTGATGCCTCACGCTCAATCGTTGTCGTCACCGCATCAAAGTAACCGGTACCGACCTCACGCTGGTGCTTCACTGCCGTAAAGCCCTTCTCGGCTGCTGCAAACTCAGCCTGCTGCAGTTCAACAAACGCCGTCATGTTGTTTCGGGCATAGCCGTACGCAAGATTGAACATCGAGTAGTTCAGGCTATGGAAACCCGCAAGCGTAATGAACTGGAACTTATAGCCCATTGCGCCTAGCTCGCGTTGGAATTTAGCGATCGTGCTGTCGTCAAGATTCTTCTTCCAGTTAAACGACGGCGAGCAGTTATAGGCCAGCATCTTGCCAGGGAACTTCTTCTGAATTGCTTCGGCAAATGCACGCGCAAATTCAAGGTCGGGTTTACCTGTTTCACACCAGATCAGATCCGCATAAGGCGCATAGGCAAGTCCACGAGAGATGGCCTGCTCGAGACCTGGCTTGGTGCGATAAAAACCTTCGACGGTACGCTCGCCGGTTAAGAAGGCGCGATCATTCTCATCAACGTCCGAGGTAATCAAATCAGCCGCTTCTGCGTCGGTTCGTGCGAGCAGTACGGTGGGGACTCCGAGAACGTCTGCGGCAAGTCGAGCAGACACCAGCTTCGCGACGGCTTCACGACTCGGAACAAGAACCTTACCCCCCATGTGGCCACACTTCTTGACGGACGCAAGCTGATCTTCAAAGTGGACACCCGCTGCACCCGCATCGATCATTGATTTCATCAGTTCAAAGGCGTTCAGTACGCCACCGAAGCCCGCTTCTGCATCGGCAACAATCGGCAGGAAGTAATCGATGTAACCGGGATCAGAGGGGTTCAGCCCTTCCATCCACTGAATCTGATCAGCACGGGTAAAGGTGTTGTTGATGCGCTTGACCACCATCGGAACGGAGTTAGCGGGGTAGAGCGACTGATCGGGATACATTTCACCCGCAAGGTTCGCGTCACCTGCGACCTGCCATCCAGAGAGATAGACTGCCTTTAACCCAGCCTTTGCCTGCTGAAGTGCCTGATTTCCTGTCAAGGCGCCAAGAGAGTTCACAAAGGGCTCGTGATTGATCAGGTTCCAGAGCTTCTCTGCGCCGCGTTTGGCTAGGGTGTGCTCCGGCTGCAGCGATCCCCTCAGACGAACGACATCGTCTGCGGTGTAGCCGCGCTTAATGCCGCGCCACCGAGGATTTTCAGACCAGTCTTTTTGAAGTTTCTGCGCCTCAAGTTCACGTGTTGCCATCTGCACTCTCCTAAGAATTGATAGAGATATCCTAGAGAGTGCTGCTGCTTAGCAACAGAAATTTTTCAAAATTCTTACAAAAATATTTCTTTTTTTAATCAGCTACTTACAGCTATTTTTCGCATTGCGAAACATTCTTTTCGGCTATGAAAAGAAAATCTGATGCGCCGCAACGCAACCTTTCGTATCACGAAATGATTTTTTCATAATGTGATATCACACAGTTTCACGAAGCGTACGCCAGGCCGGCGTGCGAAGCACTGGACGAAGGGCAATCCAGCCAGCGAGTAGCGAGATTGCGGCCCCAAGTGCAGCCCCAAGACCAAGCGCCTCCCAGCGCACCTCAAGACTGAGGGAAAAGACCCTCTCCGCCAGCGCCGCACCGATCCCTAAGGCAGCCGCCGCCGCCAAGACCCCCGCGACGCCCCCAACCAAGACGAGTTCGATCGCCTGAGCAAGAGAGATCTGTCGTTTACTTGCCCCCAAGGCACGAAAGACAGCGGCCTCTCTCAGGCGAGCATCCCGTGTCGCCAGGAGCGCTGACCAGAGCACCAATACGCCACTGGCCAGGGCAAACCCAAAGAGCATCTGCACCGCTGTAATCACCTGCGACAGAATTCGTTGTAACTGGTCCGTTAGCGCACTCAGATCAAAGACCGTTAAATTTGGAAAGGTCGGTAAGAGCGCCCGATTTAAGTCAATGGTGGGCAGCCCCTGGGCGTCGTTCGGAATATAGACCGAGGTGATCCAGCTCTGCGGCGCATTTTGAAGCGCGGCCGGCGTGAGAATCATGAAAAAGTTCACCTGCATCGAGTCCCAGCGCAAGGTGCGAAGATTCTGAACTACAGCCTCAATACGCTCCCCGGCAACATCAAAGACAAGCCTATCGTTCAACTTCAATCCAAGCGTCTTCGCGATACCGGTCTCTACAGAGACCTGTCGCTGACTAGGATTCATGGGCTCACCCGCAACGATCTTGTTATGCGTTGGAAGTTCAGACGAATACGTCAGGTTGAACTCACGATCCACAAGACGCTGGGCACGATCCTCGGAAAAATCGGTGGGCTGCACGGGTTGCCCGTTAATCTCAATCAGTCGCCCTCTCACCATGGGATAGACCACTGGACGCGAGATTCCTTGGGCTGCAATGGTATCCGCAACGGCGGCCTGCTGATCCGTCTGAATATTGAGAACAAAACGATTGGGCGCATCACTGGGCGTCGAGAGTCGCCATGCGGTGACGAGATCTGCCTGTACAAGCGTCAACAGAAACAGGGCCGTCAGGGCCATCGAGACGCCCTGAATCTGTAACGCCATGGCACCTCCGCGACGTTTCAAATTAAGACTTGTGTTCTGCCAAGCCCATCGAACAAGATCTGCAACGGATCCCCGGCGCCCCGTAATCCCAATCGATGGCGGTAGGAAGCGAAAAATGATCCATGCGACCGCCGAAAAAACCAGGCTCGCTAATAGAAAACCGATTGCAGTGACCGCAGAAAGCGTCGCGTTACCAGTCCCAAGCCAGAGCAACAGCCACACCGCTGCAATCATCAGGATCATCCAAAGCCGCGCCGACGTCGACACTGCTGGACTGTCCTGACGCAGCACGCGCACTGCAGACACACGTCGTAGGCTCCAGAGCGGCGGAACAGCAAAACCAAGCACCATTGCCGCTGCAACCCCAGCCGCCTGCGCCAAAGGTGCAAGCGACACTCCACCTAGCGGAAGCGACAACAGCTTCGCAGCAAGCTGCGCAAGTACCGACTGCATCAGCCACCCCAGACCTAGCCCAATGAGAATTGAGACCATGGTCACGACGAAGAGCTCTAGTGCCCACCAATAGTTCAGTCTTGATTGGGTTGCGCCTATGGACTTCAGCACCGCACAGGTCTGAAGATGCCTCAGGACAAACCGCTGCGCTGCGAGTGCGACCGCGGCGGCGGCCGTCAGTGAGGCCAGCATGCCGGTCAGTGATAAAAACGCATAGGCGCGATCAAGCGCATTACGCAGTTCGGGGCGGGCATTCTCAAGACTCTCGATCCTTTGGCCGCGACCAAGCCGCGGCGCGAGTTCATCATTCAGCTGCTGAACCGAGAGCAGAGCGCTGCCGGGCTGTGCCGCAACCCAGAGGCGGTAACTAATTCGACTACCCGGTGCAACGAGCCCACTCTCCTGCAGGCGCTCATGTCGAATCATCACTCGTGGTGACAAGTTGACAAAGTTCATCCCTCGATCGGGCTCTTGAATAATCAGTGCCGCTACACGGAGCGACAGTGCACCGATCGTTAGGCGATCGCCAATCCGAACATTTAACGTTGCTGCTAATGCTGGATCAATCCAGACCTCGTCTAGGCCGAGTGTGCCATTACTGATTCGACCCTTTTCCGTCTGTAATAACAGTGTGCCGCGTAACGGATAGCCCTGCGTCACAGTCTTGAGCGATACCAACAGCCCACGCATGTTGTCGCCCGCTCCGGCCTGCGCCATCGTCGGAAACTGGCTCCCTTCAACAAGACGTAATCCACGCTGCTGAACCTGCGCCTGCCACTCAAGGGGTGGCGGACGGTCGGAGACGAGGACTAAGTCGGCCGCAAGCGTGGCCTGGGCATCGTTCGCTAACGCCTGGCGTACGCGATCCGCGAGCAGACCGACGGCACTCACCGCGGTGACGGAGATCACCAACGCTAGACAGAGAAGGGTTGCACCCCCCTGTCGAATATCCCGCCACGTTAAAAACCAGGCTAACCGCATCGCAATGCCTCAACAATTCCTATTCGAGCCGCCCGAATCGCCGGGACCATCCCCCCCGCGACCCCCATCCCCACCGAAAAGAGCAGCGATGCGACCACGATCCCCGGTGAGAGTTCAAATCCGAAGGCAAGTTCAGAGAAACTCTGGAAATTTGTGGTCGAAAACTCAACAAACTGCATTCCCGCTGCCAGGATCAGCCCCACCACGCCACCGAGCAACGCCAAGGCAATCGATTCCCCAAGAAAGGCCATCAGAATCGCACGTCGCTGAAATCCCAACGCGCGCAGCGTCCCAATCTCCGCCGTCCGGGTGGCGACAGCAGCCTGCATCGTAATCGTTGCGCCAATAATTGCCCCAATTGAAAAGATCGCAGCGAGCGTCAGACCAAGAATCTGAATAAATCGAGATAGTCCCGCCGACTGCTCGGCATAAAAGTCGCTCTCACGACGCGCAGACAACGAGATTCGCGGATCCGCACTGAATCGGTTCACCAGTGCGTCATAGCCGTTTTGAGGATCCGTGAGTCGAATCACAATGGTGGAATAGGCATTTCGACGAAATGACTGCATGAGCGCATCCACATCGCCCCAGATTTCAGAATCAAATCCGCTGCGTGCCCCATCAATGACGCCCACAACCAGCCACTGTCGCCCCCCAAACCGGATCGACTCGCCAGGCTCGACACCAAGAAACTGCGCGCGAACACTTCGACCGATCACAATCTCATTCGAACCAGGACGAAACATCCGCCCTTCAATCAGCTGGACTTTGCGCCGAAGAACAACCCCTGCGGGGTCCATGCCACGGATGACTGCATTCGAGATTGCCCCAGTACGCTTTTTGGTCAGACTAATCAGCATCACCACTTCTCGAGACGCAAGCGGCTCCCCAATCACAGCCACCTCGGGGAGGGCCGCCACCAGTGCTGCCTGCGATCGCTCCACTGCACTCTGCACCTCGGTCGTCGAGCCCTTTCGCGTCACCACGACATTGTCTGGCTCTCCGGTTGCGACGAGCGTCCGCTTCAGTCCTGCATCCAACATCAACGATGTCGCAAAGACGAAGACCACCAAGGCCATGCCCCCGGCAGTCAGAAACGTCGTGACGCGCCTCACCCAAAGGTTCCGGACGCTGTAATGAATGGGAATCGCCATGAGCGACCCAGATAACTTAGATTGCACGGAGCCCCTCGACAATACGAATCTGCGAGTAACGCCAAGCCGGTACGGCGGCGGCTGCAAGTCCTACCGCGGACACCAAGACCATCTGCATCACAGTCGTGCTTCGTGCCACCTCGAACACGGGAAACAGGGTGCCCACCGACCCACTAAATGCCTGGGCAACCGGGAATGTGAGCAGCACGCCCGCGAGACCCCCGAATAAGGCGAGCACCAAAGACTCTCCTGTGATGAGGCCGGCAACAAACAGTGGAGAAAATCCAAGCGCCTTGAGCGTCGCATATTCACTGGTGCGCTCACGTGCTGTCATGGCCATGGTATTGGCCATCACCGCCATGATGATCAGAATGACCACGTAAGAAACAATCTGAATCGCCAAGACAATTGCCTCTGTCATCGCGACGAAGCCGAGCTGAAAGGCTTTCTCGGTTTCTGTCAGTGTTTCATAAGCGGAATTTCGGAACAACGCATCGATCTGGAGACTGATCTCCGCCGCACGCTGCGGTTCAGCGATCTCGACGACAAAAACGCCTGTGTTATTGACCGCTCTTGGAAGCCCGCGTCGCTTTGCCTCCTCGTTCAGGTAGTCCCAATGAAAAAACATCTGAGCCGTGTCGGTTGAACGGTCTTTCCCCTGATAGACCCCCACTACCTTGAACTCCCAATCTCCTGGGTAGATCTGGCCTTTTAGGGTCATCATGTCTCCCACCGACAGACCGTGCTCCTGGGCAATCTTCTGACCGATCACAGCGCCGCGCCGATCGCGAATAAAATCCCGCCGCATCTCATCCGTCAGCACATATTCCGGATAGGCGGCGAGATAGCTCTCTGGCGTGATTGCAAACTGGGGGAAGAAAAAGCGTGGCTCTTTGTAGATACCGCCAAACCAGTTTGCCCAGGCAACACTGCGCACGCCCTCGACCTGCCGAATCCGATCTGCGTGAGAGATCGGCAAAGGGAAGACCAACGAAATGGCATTACGGGTAATCAGACGGGCATTGGAGGCACCCTCTGCGCCGGCATACCACGCACTCACCACCGTCGACAGAAGGCCAAACGCGACCGTTGCGGTGACAAGCCCGAGAAACGTCAATGCGGCACGGCCCCGTTGCCGGGCAATATTCCGAACCAACAGCTGCAGGACAATCACGAAGCACCTGCTGCATTCGGCGACTCAAGCTGACCCTTCTCTAGGTGAAGCACCGACCGGGCATGCCCCGCCGCCTTCGGGTCGTGGGTCACCATCAAAATCGTCTTGCCCATATCTTGATTGAGTCGCTCGAGCATTCCCAGGATATCTTCTGCAGACTGTCGATCAAGGTCTCCCGTGGGTTCATCGGCAACAATGATGTCCGGATTCGTGATCAACGCGCGCGCGATGGCTACGCGCTGCTGCTGCCCCCCCGACAGCTCGTTCGGACGATGGTCCATCCGATCCGCGAGTCCGACCTGGGCAAGCGCTTCGGTGACGCGCCGATGCTTTTCTGATGAACTCGCCTCCGTCAGTTGCAAGGGCAGTGCGACGTTCTCAAAGGCAGTGAGCACCGGAATCAGGTTATAGAACTGAAAGATAAACCCCACATGCTGCGCCCGCCAACGCGCCAAAGCGGCCTCGGAAAGCTTTGCAATATCTTGCCCGCCAATCGAGATCTCACCGGCGTCGGGGCGATCAATTCCGGCAATGAGATTCAGCAGTGTGCTCTTACCCGAACCAGAAGGGCCCATCAGTGCCACAAAATCCCCCGCATTCACCGTCAGCGAGAGGTCCTGCAGAACGGGCACAGACTGTCCACCCCGCTGATAACGCTTGTGAACGTGAGAGAGCGTAATGAGCGGTTGCGTCATGATGCGATCAAGGCGCGACTACCCGAACCTTCTGTCCGTCCTTAAACGCCTTGGGGCGGATCACCACCCGCTGCCCTGGTTTGAGCTGCGGCACGGAAACGAGCTCCCCCTGGGTCGGGTCCGCGGACGGTAGTTCAATCCGCTTGAGCCGGTCACCTTCTAAAAGAAACACCGCTGACTTACCTGACTCATTCAGAACCGCCTGCCGACTGATGGCAATTACAGGCTGGCGCTCGGAATCGGTCAGTGGACGGTCAAGAAACACAATCTTTGCGGACATGTCTGGAAGAATGCGAGGGTCAATCTTCTGAAAACGAACCTTGACAAGCCGCGTCGCCTTTGCGCGATCAATGGTGGGCACCATTCGAACAATCTCCCCCGCAAACCGCTCTCCGGGGAGTCCATCTAGCCCAATCTCAGCCGGCTGACCAATCTTTAGCCGAGAGACGTTCGATTCCGACACATCCGTCTCGACCTCTAAGGTGGACATGTCCGCAATCGTGACAACCGCCCCCTTCGACTCCGCGGCAGAGGAAAACGGTGTGATGTTGTCACCGACGTTGGCATTCTTAGTTAACACGACTGCATCGAAGGGGGCACGAATCTCCGTCTGTGCCAATGCGGCCTCGGCAACCTTCTCGGCCGCTTGGGCTGCCGAAAGTGATGCCTTTGCACGACCAAGGCGCGAGAGATTCGTATCATGCACAGACGGCGCAATAAATCGCTGCGCAAGAAGGCTTGCCGACCGATCGGCCTGACGCTGCGCCTCGTCAAGATCCGCCTGGGCGATACCGACCTGCGCCCTTGCCTGATCGAGCTGCGCAGTCACATCCCGGCTCTCAATCTTGGCAATCAACTGACCCGACTTCACCACTGCGCCCTCGGCGACACCGAGCCACTCCAATCGACCACTTGCCTTTGAGGCGAGCGCCGCTTTGCGTTGCGCCACGACATACCCTGTTGCGTTCAGGACAGACAGCGTCTGAGACGGATAGGCCTGGACGACAGGGGTCGTCTGGACTGGCTCGGCAGACCCTGATCGCCACAGCCACACCCCGATAAGGACGACGGCGGACCCAAGGATCCACCCCCAGAATCGTGAAAGCCCTGATAACCTAGGAAATCGCATTTTGCTAAGGTCACTCTCGCTAAAGAAATCGATCTTACGGGCAAAATCGACCGATCACAAAGGAGTATGAACTGCCATGACCACATCTTGGATTTCACTGAAAGCCGATAACGGACAGTCTTTCGATGCCTACCTGAGTCTTCCCCCAACCGGGAAAGGACCAGGACTTCTCCTGATTCAAGAAATCTTTGGCGTCAATGAACACATACAGGCGGTCGCCGACCAGTATGCGGCCGATGGCTACACCGTCATCGCACCCGACATCTTCTGGCGAATGGCACCACGTCTTTCACTCGGATACGATCAAGCCGGCTTCGAGAAGGGGCTTGCGATGCTTGGGCAGCTCGACCTTTCGGCTGCAGCCCGAGATATGAAAACCTGTGTGCAGACCCTACGCCAGCACGCAGCCTGCACGGGACGTGTTGGATCAGTGGGCTTTTGTATGGGCGGCCTGCTCAGCTACATTGCCGCTGCAGAAGCGGGCGTGGATACAGCGGTCTGTTACTACGGGGGCGGCATTCACCAACATCTAGAGAAAGCCACCAAGATCAAGGCTCCGCTTCTCTTTCACTTTGCTGAAAAGGACAGTTATATCCCTCAGTCCGCGGTCCAGTCAGTCCGCGAGGCATTTGCCGGTCGTGACAATGTTCGCGTCATCGTTCACCCAAAAGTGGACCATGGATTTAACTGCTGGCGTCGACCTGCATGGGATCAGGTGACTGCAGCCCGCGCTCGGGGACAGTCGCTCGTCCATCTCGCAGAAACATTGAGATAGCCAGCGGCCCTGATCTCGGGTTGAGCTAACGCTTGTCGGCTGCCGCACTCGCCCTCGTCCTGGCGGCAGCAGTTTGTCACGCTGGATGGAATCTCGCCCTAAAAAAAGCGCGAGGAAACGGATTAGCCTTTTTCGCGGTACTCGGGATTCTCGAAGTCGCCGTCTGGTCCATCCCAGTCGCCTTGCTGACGCCCGACATTGGGGACTTCAGCCCCGAGTGGCTGGTGGCCATGGCGGTGAGCGCAGCGATCCACATGGCGTATTTTCTGTTGTTACTCAAAGCCTATAAAAGCGCAGATCTCTCGCTCGCCTATCCACTTGCCCGCGCTACTGGTCCGCTCCTCTCGGTGCTTGCAGCGATCATCTTTCTCGGCGAGTCACCGTCCGGCATTGCGCTCGTCGGCGCACTCTTGATCATCGCGGGATCGACGTGGATTGGATTATCTGGTGCCCGAGTCAGCGGGATTGGACAATCCCAACTGAAAGGCATCGCCTTTGCAGTTCTGTGCGGGATGATGATTGCCGCCTATACCGTCTGGGATCAGCAATCGGTCACACGATTTGCAATTCCAGTCCTCATCTTTTACTGGGGGTCCATTCTCATGCGAATCGCGATGGCATCCCCAGCGCTCTGGACTGAACGACACACGATCTCAACCTGGTTTTGGCATGACTTACGAGTGCTGTTAGTCGTTGCAGTGTTGGCCCCTCTGGCCTACATCCTCGTCTTAGTGGCGATGACCCTCGCCCCGTTAAGCCTCGTTGCACCGGCCCGTGAGATCAGCATCCTGCTGGGCGTCATTGCTGGCGCAAAGCTGCTCCAAGAGGGGCAAATGCTCTCGCGACTCGGCGCCGCAACCATGATGGTCACAGGCATCGTACTGCTCTCTGTCGGCGATCGGCTCTTTTCCTAAGCCATACGGCTCCCAGGGACGCGGAAATGATCGCTTGATCCATATAACTTTATCTATAAAATTATTAATGTCTTGTCGCCGTCCCCACCGCCGAGCTGCGATTGATCCCCTAGAAGGAGCCTGCCGTGACACCCCCCGACTTCGGTTCAATCGATAATGAGCTCAGCGAGCTCTATGAATGGCGTAAGCGCGCAAGAAGAATAGGAAGCATTGGTCTTGTGGGGTTATTAGGATTTAACGTCGGAATCGATTACATCGATTTCCTGTCAGGCGAGTTTCGAGTGCTCACCGCCATCACGACGGCGGGCTTCTGTCTTTTTGGCTACTACGCCTACCGCCTGAACTATCAGGTCGAGCGACTCGTGATACAGACGCTTGTGCTGCAGCGAGAAGTGATCGAACTTCGACGAGAAGCAGGCCAACCAGACCGCTAGAGACACGACCGACGGGGTCTTTGGTATCCTCGTTGAACCAAATCGTTGAAGATTTCTTTGAGGACTTCGTTGCGTGGGGAAAAACCTCTGGTTTGAACTAAGGGCATTTGCACGACGCGCTATTCTTGAATCCGATCTTCATGCGCTCGATCCAAATGCTTTTACCTTGCTGGAATGGCTCGTCGACCAGACACAGGCCCGTCAGGATCCGATCTATATGCAACAAGTGGTCATGGACTCGAGGGTCGCCTCGCCGGCAACCACCTTCAAATGCGTCGGGTTGCTCGAAAACGCGGGGCTCGTCTCCGTCACGATAGACCGTCGGGACGCTCGCCGCCGGATCATTCGCCCGACACGGCGTGCCCTTCAGATCATGGAGGCCCTGAGCCAGAAAACCGAACAATGGCTTGCCCATCGTCGGCGGCTATCCCAAGAGGGCAAAAGTTCTTAAGAATTGGTAGCGGGGGCAGGATTTGAACCTACGACCTTCGGGTTATGAGCCCGACGAGCTGCCAGACTGCTCCACCCCGCGTCAGAGAGATAATGAGTATATATGAAATTCTGCCCCTCATGCGGCGGTGCAAACGAAATCCGAGTCCCTGAAGGCGATAGCCGGGAGCGGGCGGTCTGTAGCACCTGTGCCACGATTCACTACGTCAATCCAAAGATTGTCCTGGGGACCATTCCAGCATGGGAGGACCAGGTGCTGATGTGTCGCAGAGCCATCGAACCGCGACTCGGGTTTTGGACACTGCCTGCGGGATTTATGGAAGTCCAGGAGTCCACCGCACAAGGTGCGATTCGTGAGACCTTCGAAGAGGCCGGCGCAGAGATCCATTTGGGGAGCCTGTTTTCAGTTTTTGATATCCCTCATGTCGATCAGGTTCATCTCTTCTATCTCGCAACGCTGCGTCACTTAGATGTGGCGCCCGGTCCTGAGAGCCTTGAGGTCCGACTCTTTCGAGAATCCGAGATTCCTTGGGAAGACATCGCCTTCCGAACGATTACAGCGACGCTCCGTTTCTATTTCCACGACCGCAGGCAGGGACAATTCGGCCTGCACACGGGTGACATCCGTCAGATTCAGCTTCCGCATGACCCGCCCGCTCCTTTGGGTTAATCCGAGCGACCCGCTTCCGCAAACGCACCTTGCTTTTCGTGCGGACGAAGGGGCAAACGGATTGCTCGCCGCAGGTGCAGACCTCTCCGCAGAGCGACTCAAGGAGGCATATCACAAGGGCGTATTCCCCTGGTTCTCCGAAGGCGAGCCTGTGCTCTGGTGGACACCTTCACCAAGATTGGTGTTATTTCTCGATGAGTTCAAAGTCAGCAAATCATTCCGCAAAACGATCACCCAGTATCTTGATGATCCGACGCTGACGATTGCCTCCGACCGAGACTTTCCCGAGGTCATGCGCGCCTGCGCATCCCCGCGCGCAGGGCAAGCGGGGACCTGGATTACCCCTGCGGTACAAAAGGCTTACTGCGATCTTCATGGGATGGGGCTTGCCCACAGCGTCGAAGTCCGCAGACAGGGCACTCTTGTCGGTGGGCTCTACTGTGTCAGCCTGGGCCGCATGCTGTTCGGGGAGTCGATGTTCTCTCGAGAGCCCAACGCCTCAAAGATTGCGCTCGCTGCCCTGGTGTCCTGGGCGAAAAAACATGGGGGCTCAGTGATAGACTGCCAGCAGCGAACAGATCATCTGGTGTCGCTGGGGGGAAGAGAGATCGACCGGCAGACTTTCGAAGCACGATTGACACAAGCCAAAAGTGAGCCAGCCTTTGACTGGATTCACCACGGAATCAGTAAAGAAGATCTAAGGGGCATCACGCGATGGCCCATTTAAAAGACCTTCCAGTAGTGAGCCTGCAGTTCTATGTAACGGCACCCTACCCCTGCAGTTACCTGTCTCAGCACAAAGCTCGATCACAGGTAGCAACGCCCAACCACCTGATCAACGCCCAGGTCTATAGCGACCTGGTTCAGATCGGCTTTCGTCGCAGCGGCGTCTTTGCCTATCGACCATACTGCGATGGATGTCGCGCCTGTATCCCGCTGCGCATTCCAGTACGTGACTTCACGCCAAACAGAACCCAGCGTCGCCTCTGGAAGAAAAATATGGACCTATCGGTAACGATGGGGCCCTTGCGATTTGATGATGAGCACTACAGTCTTTACCAGCTCTATCAGTCCAAACGGCATGCGGGTGGTGGAATGGACCACGACAGCCGAGAGCAATACGCACAGTTCTTGCTCCAGAGCAGAGTGGAATCACGACTGATCGAATTTCGCGACCAACAGAATCAACTCAAGATGGTCTCGATTGTTGACCTTCTCGAAGACGGAATGTCGTCCGTCTACACGTTCTATGACCCCGATGATGCCGCCCGAAGCCTTGGAACCTATGGCGTCCTCTGGCAAATCGATATCTGTCAGCGCAAGGCGTGGTCTCACCTCTACCTGGGATACTGGATCGAAGAGAGCCCCAAGATGTCGTACAAGGCCCGATTCCAACCGCATGAAACCTTACAAAGTGGCGTCTGGGTTCGATCCAACCCGACCCGCTAGTCGATCGTTGCCCACATGAATCTCTTCACAAGCTACCCACTCCTGCGCCCGATGTTGTTTGCCATGGACGCAGAAGCGGCCCATGAGTTCACGCTGAGTTCGCTCGAGACACTGAAATCGGTTGGCCTGCTCCCCCCTTCTCGTCCACATCCGGGCCGAGAAGTCGTGTTGGCAGGACTCCGCTTTCCGAATCCAATTGGACTAGCGGCAGGGCTCGACAAGAATGCAGCGCATCTCGACGCACTGGGTGCCTTCGGATTTGGATTTATGGAGGTCGGTACCGTCACGCCGAGACCGCAGCCAGGGAACCCCAAACCGAGAATGTTTCGACTCCCCGAGCATCGCGCGGTGATCAATCGACTTGGATTTAACAACCTCGGGCTAAAGACATTTATCGATCACGTTCAACGGTCCGAGTGGGCACGTGATCGCCGCGGCATTCTTGGGCTCAATATCGGAAAAAATGCCGATACACCGATTGAACAGGCCGATGACGACTATCTCGCCTGTCTCGAGGGCGTCTACCCCTGGGCGGACTATGTCACCGTCAATATCTCGAGCCCGAATACCAAGAACCTTCGAGACCTACAGAATGAGGCTGCACTTGAACGGCTGTTGTCGCGGCTGAAGGCGCGCCAGAGTGCGCTAGCCCAACAGCATGGGAAACAGGTTCCTTTGTTTCTTAAAATCGCGCCTGATCTCAATGACGATCAGATCAAGGTCATTGCGGAGGTGCTCAAACGACATGGGTTTGACGGACTCATCGCAACGAACACCACCCTATCGCGCGATGCGGTTGCCGGCGCAAAGTTTGCACAAGAAGCCGGCGGACTGTCTGGTGCCCCGCTGCTGAACGCCTCGAATGAGGTCATTCGAAAATGTCGTGCAGCGCTCGGGCCTGAGTTTCCCATTATCGGAGTGGGTGGTGTACTCAGTGGCGACGATGCGCAGAGCAAGCTCGCCGCAGGCGCAAACCTGGTTCAGATCTACAGCGGTCTGATCTACCGAGGGCCAGCACTCGTTTCGGAGGCAGTCCGCGCCACACGATCCGCGTAGAGTTCTCGAAAGGTCTTCGACGCCGGTGTCGGCAGGTCTCGGAAATCAGTCCATCCCTTGGCCAGCGCCAAGTGACGAATGCGTCCACCTCGACGCCCCAGAGACCGCAGGACACGATTGGCAACACTCACGACCAAAGCGTAAAGATTTGGACGGGTCGCCACAAAACCCCAGAGCAACATCGAAAACCGCTCTTTGGCAGGGCGCAGATGACGGTCAAACTGGCGTTCCCGCAGCTTACGCAAAAGATCCGGCAGCGGAATCGCCACAGGGCAGACCACGTGACACTCACCGCACATCGTGGCAGCCTGCGGAAGATCCAACGCATTCTCAAGGCCTACATAGCTCGGCGTGAGCACCGACCCCATGGGACCAGGATAGACCCAGCCGTAGGCATGGCCACCGATCTTCTGGTACACCGGGCAATGATTCATACAGGCCCCGCAACGGATACACCGAAGCATCTCCTGAAACTCACTTCCCAAGAGACTCGAACGTCCCCCGTCGACCAGCACAAAATACATATGGTCCGGACCATCCGGTTCATCCGGTCCACGAACCCCAGTGAGAAGCGAGATGTAGTTTGAAATCGACTGACCTGTTGCACTTCGCGTGAGCAGGCGAGCAATCGTCGCAAAGTCTTCAAAGGTCGGCAGTATCTTCTCGATCCCCGTCACGACCACGTGGACACGGGGCATGACCGTACACATCCCCTCGTTACCTTCATTGGTGACTAATGCAACAGAGCCTGTCTCTGCAATTAAAAAGTTACCGCCCGTGACACCCATGTCTGCCTGAAGAAACTTCGGACGCAGGGTCTCTCTTGCCTCTCGAGTCAGCTCGCCAATGTCAGTGAGTCGTGGTTTCTGGTGGACCTTTGCAAAAAGATCCGAGATTTCTTCTTTATCCTTGTGAATCACCGGGGCAATGATGTGACTCGGCGCCTCGTTGTCATTGATCTGCAGAATGTACTCGCCAAGGTCGGTCTCAACGGATTCAATCCCCTCTTTCGCGAGCGCTGCATTCAGGGCCATTTCCTCGGAGACCATGGACTTGGACTTCGTGACTAGCTTTACTTCATGGCGCTTGGCAATGTCGACCACCAGCTCAGACGCCTGCGCCGGCGTCTCTGCAAAAAGTACAGTGGCCCCACGTGCGGTCGCTGCACGCTCAAACATTTCAATCCATACATCAAGACGATCCAAGATCCGGTTGCGGCGTTCCACTGCTGCCTGACGCGTTGCCTCGAAATCAATCTCCTGGATCACATTTGCGCGGGCAGATACAAACTTCTCTGAGAGCTTCTTCAGATTCTGCTGAAGCCGAGTGTCCGCGAGCTTCTCCCCGACCCGCGCCTGAAAATGCATCGACTGAACCCGCATGCGTTGCCCCCTATTTTCCCGAGATGACTACCGCGACTTCGGCGGTAGCTCACCCGCTAAGACCTGAGCCACATGCAACACCTGCGTGCGCTCATCGCCCAATCGACGAAGCCGTCCCTCAATCTGTAGCATACAGCCCAGATCACCGAGCACCACCGCCTGTGCCTGTGTCGCCTGAATGTTATTGACCTTCTCATCGACGATGGCAGTAGACACATTGCCGTACTTCATCGAAAAGGTTCCTCCAAACCCACAACAGGCACGACTGTCCTTCATCTCTTTAATCGTGAGCCCTGGAATCTTCGCCAATAAGGCACGCGGCTGCGAGCAAACACCCAGCTCTCGGAGTCCAGAGCAGCTATCGTGATACGTGATGGCCCCTTCGAGTCGCCCCGGCACGTCCGTCAGTTTCATCACCGTGACGAGAAAATCGGTGAGCTCAAAGACCTTCGGCTCAAGATCCGCCATCCGCCGCTTCATCTCTGGATCGTTCGCAAAGAGGTCAAAGTAATGCACCTTGATCATCCCCGCGCACGACCCCGACGGGATCACCACGTAGTCATACCCCTCGAGCTGTCCCAGCACCCGCTCTGCGAGCTGGCGTGCGGTGCGGCGATCCCCTGCGTTGTAAGCGGGCTGGCCACAACAGGTCTGCCCATCCGGAACGACCACATCACAGCCAGCCTGTTCCAGCAGCTTGAGCGCTGAAAATCCGATCTCCGGCCGCATCAGGTCGATGAGGCAGGTGACAAAAAGAGCAATTCGGGGGGACGACTCGGTCATGAATCCGCCGGGTTAAGGGTTTAAAAGTTTTGCTTCCATACAATAGAATCACATTTTGCCACTTGATAACGGTTGCATGAGAGATCCCGTGTCCGCTAAGCCTCAGAACCGCAAATCGGCCGTCCCAAGTGATGCGCCGCAGCGAACCCTGATTGCCCCGCCGGTCAAGCCACAGGCCTTGGCGATCCAGGTAATCGAGCGAATGATGACCCTGTTAGACGCCCTGGCAAAAAAATCCGAGCCTGTATCGCTCAAAGAGCTCTCACAGACGAGCGGTCTCCACCCCTCGACTGCACACCGGATTCTGAATGATCTCGTACTCGCTCGGATGGTCGACCGGACGGAGCCGGGAAGCTACCAGCTGGGGATGCGGCTGCTTGAGCTGGGAAATCTAGTCAAGGCGCGGCTCAACGTTCGGGATGCCGCTGCCGGGCCCATGCGGGAGCTCCATCGACTGACGGGCGAGACGATCAATCTCTCGGTCCGCCAGGGCGATGAAATTGTCTACGTTGAGCGTGCAGTGAGTGAACGCTCGGGGATGCAGGTCGTCCGCGCCATCGGCGGTCGCGCCCCACTGCACCTGACATCAACCGGTAAGTTATTTCTCGCGAATGATGATCTGCGCGCCGTTCGTTCGTACAGCATGCGGACGGGACTCGCCGGTCACACAAAGAACAGCATCACTGAGCTGCAGCGACTCGAAGCCGAGCTTGATGAGGTGCGCCGAAAAGGCTATGCCCGCGATAACGAAGAACTAGAACTCGGGGTACGCTGTATCGCCGCCGGCATCTATGATGACGCCGGTCAGATCGTTGCAGGACTGTCAATCTCAGCGCCCGCTGATCGCGCTAACGACGGCTGGCTATCAGCACTGAATGACACTGCGAAGGCGATTTCGGCAGCGCTCGGCTATGAGCGCACTGCCGGATGACGATCCCGATCCGCGGATAGCCATTTACGAATCCGCTCGGCGTCCGAGATCCGCTTAGAACTTCCCTGAGCATCCAGCATCACGATAATCACATTTTGATTATCGATCGCGGCCTGCATCACCAGACACTTACCGGCATCCCGAATAAACCCTGTCTTCGAGAGTCCAATCTCCCACTCGTCATTGCGCGTGAGGGAATTGGTATTTCTGAACTGTTGCTGACGCCCACCCACGCGGACAATCGCCTCGCGGTCTGTTGAATACTCGCGCACCAACGGATAAGAATAGGCCGCATTCACCAGTCTGGAGAGGTCTCGCGGTGTCGATACGTTTTGATTGCTAAGCCCAGTCGGTTCAACAAACTTGGAGTTCGTCATGCCCAAGGCTTCAGCCTTACGGTTCATCGCGCCTACAAACGCACTGAGTCCGCCGGGGTAGCTTCGCCCCAGCGCCTGCGCAGCGCGGTTTTCGGAGGACATCAACGCTAGATGCAGGAGTTCGGCCCGCGTAAAACGAGCCCCTACGCCAAGACGCGAGGCAGAGTACTTTTCGAGCTGTGTATCTTCTTTCTCGATTGTGATCACTTCCGACAGCGACAGATCCGCATCAAGGGTGACGATCGCTGTCATCACCTTGGTGATCGATGCGATGGGCAAGGCCACATCGGAATTCTTCTCAAGCAACGGAAGCCCTGTGTCCTGATCGACGACCATCACCGCGCTCGAATTCAACGCGATCTCGGTCAGTTGCGATCGCAGCCCAAGACGCGTTCCTAACGAGTCATAGCCAGCCTCGTTCGCGCGCGCAAAGGCCTTGCCCTGCTGGCGTTTTTCGTTATTTCTTTTGGTGGAAACTTTTTGTGCTTTTGGTTTTTTGACATCCTGGGGTCTGGCCTTGGCATCTCGTGTTCCACGATCCGATTTAGATGCACTCGAGGCCACGGTGCGTGAGGATTCTTTCGTCTGACTTGAGGACTGTGCCCAGACGGGTGAGACAAACCCCACTGACAACACCAACGAGATCGTCAATCCCCATCGCTGGAGGGTGCCCATCGGTGGTTGAACAGATCTGTACGAACGGGCTTGGATCAGCACTTCACGAGGCATAACCGGCACTCTTTTTTGACCAGGAAAGCCGAATCCTAACAAAGGAATTCCTGAAATCCAAGCAAAAAATCATTTTTTTCAATGAGTTAGCGGAACTAGTGAAACCCCTACATTACTTGGCGAAGAGGCCGAGCCCCCTGGCGACCGTCTGAAAGTGGATATCGACCGTGTCCTCGATCACCCGGGCATAGCCGCCCGCCATGGCCACCGACACTGGAATACCCCGATGCTTCGCGAAGGCGAAGACCCTCTCGTCGCGTTGCGCAAGCCCAGCCTTGGTCAGCGACAGCCGGCCAAGTCGATCGTCCTCAAAGGGGTCGGCACCCGCCAAATAAATGATGAGATCGGGAACGATTGCACGGGCGCAGACTTCGAGTCCCTGATCCAACGCCGCGAGATAGTCTTGATCAGTCGACCGATCCGGCAGTTCGATATCAAGATCGGACTGTGCCTTCCGAAAAGGAAAGTTGGTTGCACCGTGCATCGAAAACGTAAATATGCGTGCATCGCCTTGGGTCATCTCTGCAGTGCCATTCCCCTGGTGAACGTCAAGATCAATCACCAGTACTCGATCCACGAGCCCTTCGTGTTGGAGCACACGACAAGCCACCACAGCGTCGTTAAAGCAACAGAATCCTTCCCCGTGGTCGGCATGGGCGTGATGCGTGCCCCCGGCAAGATTGACACCAAACCCATCCGTCAGCGCAGCGCGGCTCGCCGCAATCGTCGCTCCCGTTGATCGACGCGATCGTTCCACCATTTCAGGCGTCCAGGGAAACCCTATTTGCCGAATCTCATCACGGGACAGATCACCACGAACCAGCCGGTCAACATAGTCAGGGTCATGCGCCAGTAACAGCTCTGCATCGGAGGCCGGAGCAGGCTCCTCAAGGCGCAGGTCAGGAAACGCCGCCGCAATCCGTTCCCGCAGCAGCCGATACTTGATCATGGGGAATCGATGTCCTGTCGGTAACGGCAGAACGAATCGATCACTGTAAAAGGCCTTCATCGCCGGCGGATCTTCACTTTTTCGCGAGAAGCAGGTAAGGTCAAGCAGATCACAATAAAAATTAACCGCAAATACGGAGGTTTGCTATGGGACTCTACCCTACCCCAGAAAATATGACGGAAGCGCAGCGCCAGAATCTTGACGCCATGATGAAGCTGTCACACAAGGCCTTCGAAGGGGTCGAGAAAATGGTGGAACTGCAGCTCAATGCCGCCAAGGCATCCCTGCAAGAGACCGCAGAAAAATTTAATGCGCTCATGAGCGTGAAAGACGCGCAAGAGGTAGTCGCGCTCAACAAGGAGATGGCGGCGCCCAACACAGAAAAGGCCCTGGCCTATTCCCGCGCAATCTACGACATCGCCTCACAGACCAGCGGTGAAGTGCAACGTCTCGTCGATGCCCAGATTGCTGAAGCCAATAAAAAACTCGTTGATACCCTCGAGGAGTTTGCCAAGACAGCTCCTGCTGGATCTGAAGCGGTAATTCAAATGATGAAGTCATCCCTGACCGCGGCGAACTCCGCCTATGAAACTGCCAACAAAGCGGCCCGACAGGTTGTGGAAATGGCTGAGCGCAATCTTCGTGCTGCGGCAGACGCCAGTGCAGCGAACTTCAAGCAGCGCTAACGGCTCGCCTGGCGCTCTTCACCGATCTCGCCCCCCAGCGCAACGACACCCGCCCGAAACTCCTGATACGCCTGCTCGAGTGCCGCGGGCGGGCTTTCTTGCGCGGCATCACCGGATGCCTTGATCCCAAGTTCCACATGTTTCGGCCGCCCGTCCTCGCCGGCCGATGGAAGGCTGTAGATCTTCAACTCGGGATAGCGCTCCGCAAGCGACTGCATCAGTGGCGTGACGGTGGCCTCATATAGTCGATAGACAATCATGGAGCGATCAAACTCCGCCACCGACTTAAAAAGATCCCGATAAAACGTTTCCAGCACCCATTCGATCATTGGCCAGGCCATCACAGGAAAGCCCGGCACAAAGTAATGTTCACGAATCGAAAATCCGGGAATCTTGTTATAAGGATTCGGAATAATGTCCGCCGCCGCGGGGAATTCGCCCATGCGAAGCCGTTCCGGCGTCGCTGGCTGGCCCATGTCCTGGGCCCGCTCACGAATGAGCGCCTCTGCCTTGGGATGGAGCACCAGCGGCTGTCCAAGCGCTTCGGCCGCGGCCTGACGCGTGTGGTCATCGGGCGTTGATCCGATTCCGCCGCAACTAAAAACAATATCGCCAGACGCAAAAGAGCTCTTCAGCGCCCGAACACAGCGGTCCCGGTCATCACCGAGATATTGCACCCATGACAGCGCAAGCCCTCTCGCTCCCAGGATCGCACGGACCTGCTCAAAATGGCGATCCTGCCGCTTCCCGGAGAGTATTTCATCCCCCAGGATAAAAAGCCCAAACTGTCGACCGCCGCTCATAGACACTCATCCTTCATCTAAAACAGACTGCGAACTCCGTTGCGAAGTCCGATCCACTGCTGCTGCCAAAATCCAGCACCGTAATTCACACCGTCTTGCTGATCACGAATACCGGTCGGTGGCAACGCCTCGCCTCTTGCAAGGCGTTTCTCGGCAGACCAGTCAGCAGTGCCGAATATCCAATCCCAGACAGGAAACAAGACCGCAAAGTTAACGCCCTTGGCGGCGCCCTCGTGACCAATCCCAATTGCATGGTGGACACGATGAAAACCAGGCGATACCACAATGCGTGCAAGCCACTCAGGAAATGCAACGCCAAGGTTGGCATGCTGAAGGCTCTGCCAGACGCGAGTAATCACCACGAAACTGAGAAACTGTGCTGGTACAACCCCAATCAAGAGAGCCACGAACGCTAACAGGGCATCCCGAATGAGGTCATCTAACAAATGATTCCGGTTATCGGTCAGGAAGGTCATTCGTCGCTGGGCATGATGAATCGCGTGCAATGCCCACCAGCCATTAAAGCGATGCTGCGCCCGGTGTATCCAGTAATCACAGAAATCGAGAATCAATAGATAGACCAATGCCGCTAACACGGGGGCATAGGTAAGCCCCAGCGCGGCATCAAGCTCAATACTCGGAACCCCCCAAGCTCGGAGTGCATCCTTTAAAAACAGCACAACCGGCTGCAGCAATGCAAAGACAAAAACCGCAAAGGCTCCTAGCCGGTGCAGCAAGGTGTAGCCAAAATCAATCCAAGGAGAGTCGCCGGGCAGCAGTCGACGATCCTTTTCCGCTGGAAAGAGTCGCTCCAGCGGCAGCAGTATTGCGGCAAGGAGACTGACCTCAATCACGCCAATTAAGAACCACTCCGTGAAGTCGAAGGCGTCCTCCATATAGGCCAATAGATCAAGCCGAATCAGCATCGGCAGGACCACTGACTCGAACAGAGCGGCCTGTATCTCGTTAAACCAAAATCCAATCTGTTCAAAAAAACTCATGGCTTAGTCTGAAAGCTCGGGTGTTGAGGAATTGTAAGAAAACAGAATCCCTTTTCTTTGAGCCCGATGATCAGGGGCTCAAGAACCGGGGCATAGACTTCCTGGCGGGACCAGATCCCCAAGTGCGCCATCAGGATGTCGCCCGAGCGAATATCCCGTAATGCTTTTTGCAAGAGCATCTTGTTCGGGTAACGATCACTCGGCAGTTCGTCCCCGAGGAACCCTGCAGGGCTCCAGCCCACATGACGATAGCCGCACTGCGTCGCGGCGGCGATCGCATTCGGCGTGGTATAGCCCCCCGGCGCACGCCAGATGCCGTCAAAACGCGTCTGCGTCATCTCAAAGAAACGATCTTCAACCGACCGAAGTTCCTGGCAGAAATCTGCTGGCGTCATCGTCACCGTCTTACCCGAATCTTGACCAAACTGAGGGCGATACCGAATTGATCGGCCCTCCGCAGCCAGAATTCGGCCGTGACGCATCGTATGCGAACCGAATGAATGCCCGTCTCTCACGAGGGATCGCCAAAAGCCTGCCCACCGATCATCCAGTACGAAATCGCCCTGAACGGTCTTTTCATTGGCAATAAAAAACGTGGCTTTGACCTGGTGTTCCCGTAGGAGTCTCGCGATCCACTCAGCACTCTGCATTCCCCCGGTATCGAACGTCAGATAGACCGGCTTCTGACACGTGGCGGCTGAAGTGGACAGCGAAAACAGCGCCGTCAGGGCAACAGCCGCTGCAGTGGCCAGGCGACCTGTCAGCCTAGCCAGCCGATTCCAAGACCAGGCGACACTAGATAAGGCCTGCACGCTCATGCAAATAGACTCCATGCGGCGATCGGCCCACCTGAATTCGCTTGACCACCTTACCCTGCTCAAGGTCGACCACCGAGACAGAGCGAATCCAACGTTGCGTCACCCAGAGAAAACGTCCAGACCGATCGATATCCATACAGTCCGGTCCACCCGGCACCGGGATCTGCGCTTCGACTTTTAACGAACTCATGTCGATCTTCGAAATCGTATTGGCCACGCGATTCGACACCCACAGATGACGCTGATTGCCCTGGTTTCGAAAGGCATGCGCACCGTCACCCGTGCGAATGGACGCCACCATCCGTGGCCCTTCCGCGGATCCGGGGCGAGGATCAATCACCTGTACTGCGTTATCCCCCATGACCCCGACAAAAACTAACTTCGAATCCGGGGAAATCGCAACCCCTGCGGGAAGCCGACCGACCTTAAATCGCCAGAGCACCGTTAACTTTCTGACATCAATCGCAACCAGCTCATCAGAGTCCTGCAAGGTGCAATAGGCAATCCGACTATCCCCAGAGAAAATTAAATGGCTTGGGGTCTTGGCCAGGTCAAACCGGGCAATACGCTTTAAGGCGAACTGGTCAATAGCCCCCGACGGCCGATAGAGGTCAATATGGTTGAGCCGATTAGCGCAGGTAAGAAAAATCGACTGATCGGGCGAAAACCCCAGGTGATAGGGATCATCAATCCCTTGGAGCGAATGGAGCACTCGGCCCGTGAGCGGATCAAGAAACGTAATCGAATCCGAGACGGCATTCCCGACCAACACCATTTTATTGTCCGGACTCGGGTAGAGATGATGCGGCTCCTTCCCGGTCTCAACGCGCCCCAAGACCTGGTAGCTCACAGGGTCAATCAGGCTGACGTCCGCGTCACGAGAATTCAACACGATGGCAGGCGAGAGCTTGCGAGATGCTGCGGGCTGCGCCTGCACACCGCTGGAGAGCCACGGCATCGATACGCCCGCAAGCCCCAGCGCAGTCACTGCCCCTTTCACCAGGGCACGTTTTTCACGATCAATAGTCTTCATAACCTCGCATTATCGCGTTATTCCATCAGGTTCGCCCACGACTTCTGAAGCCGTTTGACCGACACCGGCATTGGGGTTTTGAGCTCCTGGGCAAAGAGAGAAACCCGAAGTTCTTCACACATCCAACGAAACTCCTCGGCACGGTCAGAACGCTGACCGCGCTGTCCTGCGGCCCAACGCCAAAAAGGCGTCTCCACCGCCAGGCAGTCTGCCATCCAACGCTGATCGCGCGCCGGATCCTGTCGACACTTATCGATTCGGACCGAGATGGCCTTCAGATAGCGCGGAAGATGGCTGACCCTTGCGGCAGGGGTCGTGAGCAGAAAGTCTTTCGGTACTAGGCGCTCGAGCTGCTGCTGAATATCCCGGGCCGCTGCCCCATGGGACTTAATCGTGCCAATCTTTTTTGCGATCGAGGTGAATTCACTCAGGACTAATGACAGCCAACGAATCATCTCTTGGCCGATCAACATGACACGCGGCCGCCCCGTCGATAGTCGCGCGGCAAACATCGCGTCATCTTCGGGGAGACCCTCTGCGAGAAAGATTCGATCAATCACCGCATCGCGCATCTGACTGACCAGCTGCTCATAAGGACCGATGGCTGCGTATTGCAGACCGATCTCACGCCGACTCTGCAGCTCCTTCTCGAGTGCACGGAATGGCTCTTTCAGCGCCTGGGCGAATCGTTCGCGCCACTGCTCGCGAGTGCTTCCGGATTCGTCAGACTGCGACACCGGCGACACCCCTAACGAAGACATCAGGGCCTCTCGATCTCGACCCTCGGCAAGCCGGCGCCCAAACGAATCGATGACCCGCAGGTTCATCCAACAGTGCTGACTAATCGACTCCAACTTATAGTCATCCCGGCGAGTCGTGATACCGGTCTGCTCAGAGACATCTTGCATCAACGCATGAATCAACGACATCGACCCGGCGCGCGACTGCCAGCGCTCACAAAATCCTTGGGCATAGTCAGGAAGCGGGACACAATGGCGTCGTAGCCGTTGGGGCAAACTTTTCAAAAGCGCCTGAACTTTCTCGGCCCGCATGCCGGGCACAAGCCAATCCAGTCGCAGCGGGTCCAGTTGTGCAAGCGCCTCGATGGGAACGATCATCGTGACGCCATCTCTCGCATCTCCCGGCGCAAAGTGATATTCCAATCGATACGTCTGGCCCGCCACCTCGAGCGTCTTTGGAAACTGCTCCGTCGTGATGCCAGCCGCCTCGTGCCGCATCAGATCGTCCTTATTCAGACATAGACAATCGGGATCTGTCTTGATCGCATTCGAGTACCAGGCCGAGAGACTACGGGCGTCCACAACATCGTCGGGGAGCGACTGGTCATAGAAAGCAAATAAGAGTTCCTCGTCGACCAAGATATCCGGGCGCCGCGCCTTGTGCTCGAGTAGTTCTACCTCGCGGATGCGCTTGCGATTCACCGTAAAGAACCGATGCTGACAGTCCCAGTCGCCCTCTACCAAGGCCTGACGAATAAAGATCTCTCGCGCTTCTCGAGCCTGTGCAGGCCCCAGTCTTGCCCAAGCGATCTTTCGACGCTGATAGACCGTCAGTCCATAGAGCGTGGCCCGCTCAAACCCGACAACCTGCTCGCTCTTCTTTTCCCAATGGGGTTCCGCCTGGCTACGCTTCAGCAGATGCCCGCCGATTCGCTCGATCCACTCTGGCTGGATCGCCGCAATCGTTCGCGCAAAGAGTCGTGATGTCTCGACCTGTTCTGCGGCCATCAGCCATCGCGGCGGTTTTTTTGCAAGAAAGGAGCCAGGCCAGATCAGAAACTTCACATCGTGACAACCATGCCAGATAGGCTCATCCGGTGCCCGACAGCCAAGGTTGGACAACAACCCCGATAGGATGGCCTGGTGGAGCACATCTTCAGACGCAGGGCGGTCATTCAACCGCCACTTGTTCTCAAGTGCCCATTCGGTGAGCTGCGCATGGATATCACGCCACTCCCGAACACGCAGCGGCGAGAGAAACTCTGCTCGAAGCGCCTGAACAAACTTGCGATTAGACTCTCGCTCATTCGATAACTGATGGACGCGCTCCCAGACCTTGAGGATCGAGACAAACTCACTATTGGGATGCGCAAATTGTTGATGCGCCCGATCGGCCGCTGGCGCACTACTCTCTGGTCGGTCACGGGGATCCTGCACTGAGAGCGCCGAGGTAATCACCAGCATCTCCCTTAAGCAGCCATTCGCCTTTGCCTCAATCAGCATCCTGCCAATTCTTGGGTCGAGGGGTACCTGCGAGAGCTTTTGGCCAATTGCCGTAAGCCGACCCTGAGGATCTAGCGCACCAAGTTCTCGAAGCATCGCCAGGCCGTCCGCCACGGCCTTGCCCGAGGGGGGATCAATGAAGGGAAACTCACGGATATCCGGAAGACCCAACGACTTCATGCGAAGCATCACGGCAGCCAGGGAACTGCGATGAATCTCGGGATCTGCAAACGGCGGGCGTGCCTGAAAGTCTTCCTCGGCATAGAGCCGAATCGCGACGCCGGGAGCAAGTCGACCGCAACGGCCCGATCGCTGATTCGCCTGGGCCTGAGGCACCGGCTCAATCTGTAGCTGCTCCACCTTTCCTCGATAACGATAGCGCTTGACGCGTGCAAGACCACTATCGACGACATACCCAATGTTTGGCACCGTCAGCGAGGTCTCCGCCACATTCGTGGAAAGAATCACACGACGTGCACCGCTCGGACGGAATACACGCTCCTGGTCCGACTGTGACAGCCGTGCAAACAACGGAAGCACTTCAGTGGCCATCTTTCCAGACTTCGCCAACAGGCTCTGGGTCGATCTTCCCCGAAGCTCATCGGCAACCGCTTTAATCTCACGTTCGCCGGGCAGGAATACCAGAACGTCGCCAGGCCCCTGACCACTCCAATCACGTTCACATTCCTCAATGCCTGCCACGACCGTATCAATCAGATCCTGATCCGTGGACTCGGGCGGCCGCCAACGGACCTCTACGGGATACATGCGACCCGAGACCTCAATCACCGGGGCAGCCTTACCCTGAAAACTGAAGTGCTTGGCAAAGCGATCGGCATCAATGGTCGCTGACGTAATGACCACCTTGAGATCAGGACGCTGCGGAACTAAGGTCTGTAGGTAGCCCAAAAGAAAATCGATATTCAGACTGCGCTCGTGCGCCTCGTCGACGATGATCGTGTCATAAGCGAGCAGCTTTGGATCAGACTGTATCTGCCCTAACAAAATGCCATCGGTCATCAGTTTGATCGGCACCCCGGGGCGAGAGCGATCGTTGAACCGGACCTGATAGCCCACCATGGCGCCGGGCTCTGGGCCACAGGCCGTACCGAGCTCCTGGGCGATTCGCTTCGCGACGGTGACCGCCGCCAGTCGCCTGGGCTGTGTATGGGCAATCGTCTTGCCCTTGGTGCCGCGGCCTATCGAGAGGGCAATCTTGGGCAATTGGGTGGTTTTGCCAGATCCGGTCTCACCGCAGACAATGACGACTGGATGGTTCCGGATGGCCTCGGCAATGTCTTCTCGGCGACCAACAACCGGAAGAGAATCAGGGAACTCAAGTCGCATCAAGAAAATTATAATCAGCCGATGAAAGCAAAAGCCCTCGAACCTGCTGTCCCACCGCACCCGTCCGCTGAAGCGCTGGCCGTTCCCGACGACTTCGTCGCATGGCTCCGTTCGGTTGCGCCCTACATCCACGCCTTTCGGAACAAGACGTTCGTCATCGGATTTCCCGGGGAGCTGGTCAAAGCAGGACGACTCGAGAGCCTAGCGCACGATGTGGCCCTGCTGGCGGCCATGGGAATGCGGATCGTTCTCGTACACGGCAGCCGTCCACAGGTTCAAGAGCAGCTGACACTTCGCGCCATTGAAAGCCGATACAGCCAAGGGGTCCGGATCACGGACGCCCCATCGCTCGAATGCGCGAAAGAAGCCTCAGGCGAGCTCCGTCTGGATATTGAAGCGGCCTTCTCTGCAGGGCTCCCCAACACCCCCATGGGCAACGCTCGAATTCGAGTCATCAGCGGCAATTTTGTCACTGCACGTCCTGTCGGTATCGTCGATGGCATTGACTTTGAACACACCGGCATCGTCAGAAAAATCGAATCAGAATCAATCCGCCATGCACTGAACAGCGGCGCCTTGGTGCTGCTCTCGCCGCTCGGTTTTTCGCCCACAGGCGAGGCATTCAATCTGTCGATGGAAGATGTCGCGGCGAGTGTCGCGATTAGCCTCGATGCCGATAAGCTGATCTTCATGGCCGAGGACGACGGCGTGCCCCGCATGAATGGAGAGCGGATCGGCGAGATCTCAGAGGACGACGCCGAAAACTTTGTCGCCAGACGAACGCTCCACGATGACGCAACCTTTATCCTGCAACATGCCCTAAGGGCATGTCATGGCGGCGTCGAGCGCGCGCACATCATTCCGTTTAATACAGATGGCGCGCTCTTATTAGAGCTCTTTACCCACGACGGGATTGGATCCATGGTGGTGGAAGAGACCCTGGAGGCCCTGCGTCCGGCCACGATTGATGATGTTGCAGCGATTGTCTCGCTCATCGAGCCCCTAGAAGCAGACGGTACTTTTGTGACCCGAGGACGAGCCAAGATTGAGCGAGACATCGATCGGTTTACAGTGATTGAGCATGATGGTGTGATTTTTGGCTGTGCAGCGCTCTACACCTTCTCCAAATCGACGATGGCGGAGCTCGCCTGTCTCATGGTACGAAGTGACACACAGGGCAAGGGGGACGGTGAACGGCTCTTAAAGAGCATTGAACAGCAGGCACGTCAGGCTGGAATGAAAAGCTTATTCGTGCTCACGACACGAACCGCCCATTGGTTCTTAAAACGCGGCTTTAAGATTGGCAGTGTGGACCAGCTTCCCACCACAAGAAAAGACGTCTACAACTGGGCCAGAAAATCCCAGGTGTTGGTGAAACCCCTCTAACGAGCGCGCCGCAAATGGTCTGCGGCAACGAGATCGAGTTACTCGCCCTCGGGGACCGTCATTCTTGAAAACGGTCCGCCACCCATTGCACTAAATTCCGCAAGGATCATTGGGGCGTCTTCTGGTCGCTCATGTAGGCGATCCATCACGTCATCGGATGCCTGAATAAGCCCATCGATATAGTTGGCAGCACGACAGTCGCGATGCGCGAACTGCATATGCCAATCTTGAAAAAGTCGAACAGGAATTGCATGATCGGCCAGAACGCGAATATCGTGATGACGCGGATCTTTTTGAATGGAATTCCAGATTCGCTGCAACGGGAGATTCGCCCCTTCGATCCATTGAAAAAAACTTCCGCGATCAAAGACGAGCACGCCCGTCACACCCTCGGAACGATTACGCGCCCGCGAGCCAGCCAACAGATAAAGCAGATCTAACTCGGAAAAGTTGATCGAGGCCCTACTGTGATAAACGATGGTGGACAGGCCAGACACGGGCACTCCCAATACTCAAGACGTCTTCAGGGTATGCCGCCTTGGTCAGAATTGCAATTCAATCTCTTGACGTATGCCTTGATTCCACGTGTAAAACTGGGCAGAGCTGCCCGTCTCGAAAGGTCACGCCCAACCACTGGTCCGGGACAAACGACATCTTCGTCAACCAGAGAATGGTGACCAGTTCAGCCGATGGATTGTCCTGGTCAATCACAGCAGCCTGTTGTGAACGATGTGTTGACGCAGTTGACTTGCCTTCGAAATGATCTAGCCATCGGACGCGGAGTCGCTCTGGAAACCGCGGCATGGCCACAAGCGCCCGGCCCTCCTTTTGCACAGGACAAAGTAGACAGGCAAACCGCCCAACGATACGAACAGGGTCTACGCCAGAGACTCCCGAAAAATCCCAGAAAAGCGACACGGCATCACTATGGTCAGGTCGCGCCCCAATGTCGAGCAAGCGGGAAACCGTACCCGAGAGCAGTGGCGAGATCGTCAGCGACGCAAGATCGCCTGCGCCAAGCGTCACCGCACGCACCGTCAGCAGACGTAAGAGCAATCGCTGGGCAACGTGCCGATGCGCCCTTCGCGAATCGGAGGCCGTGACCGCCAAGAGTGACAGCAGCTCGGAATCGTCGGTCAACACCGAGGATCGCGTGTCAGAGGCATTCGAATGATCTAAAGCAGCGGACGCCCCAGGCAGCGGACGCGGTGATCCCGCAGGCGCCTGCTCAAGCAGCGCATTGACCCCAGAAAGAATCTCATCAAGCGCCTGTTCAATATCAGAGGACACGCGATCGTCTTTCCTGGTTAGGTCGCACTCTGATGACGCCGAAGTTCTTGCTCTAACCCTTGCAAGTTCTGAGCAAGCTGCATCAATGGCTCCGATACGGGTTGTGCCTGCGGATCGAGCAGGATGTTCTGCACGATCAGCTGCTGCTGGGCGACCGTTTCTAACACGTGAGCGTTGCGCTGACCGATCGACTGCCCTGAATCAAAACCCAGCTTTGGTTCAACCGATTCCATCGTCACGCGATGCGCTTCAGCCAAGGGAGTCTCCGGCGACGCTCGGCGCAGCCCTCGTACGGCGCCCAGCCAGCCAACGACCAACAACAGCAACACCAGGCTTCGCAGGACGACCGCCAACGTAAGCCCATCGCGGATCAGCATTGAGGCCGTCGTCCGATCAAGCAACCCCGCATCCGAGATCGCCAGGACCACTCCAGCCCAGCCGTGTGCCACCCATTCAACAAAATGCTCATGCGGCATCAGATAAGGCACCGCATTCGGAACACCTTGCCACTCAGGCGCAAGCGAGACGAACACTGACCAGCCGGATCCCCATGGCGTCAAAGAGATCAGCAGGAGCGCGGCGGCAATCAGCAGCAATGCCTGCAGACGCTGCACGAGTAGTCGACTCGTCTGCATCTTTTCCAGTTCACTCTCCATCCATCAGACCTTTCCTCAAGTCAATTGATTGCGCAGCATCCCCATCGCCTGCAGGCCGGACCTGATCCGCAGCAATTGCAAAGAGAACATCCCCGGGGTAGTCCACCACCACCGCAAGACGTGCAGCATCCCCTGACGATTCAGCCATAGAACCATCGACAGGCTCAGACGTTGTCGCTTCAGAGGCCCCGCCTTCGGAGAAGGTCGAGGCAAGTCGCTCAGGTTCAATCAGCACAGCGGGGACGCCGTCGAGCGCAATGAGCGCCACCCCCGCGGCAGTAAGGATCTCTTCCCCCGTCAACGACACCACCCGACGCGCAGACGCACGTGGCAGAAAAAATGGCCTGCCCAACCGCGTCAGACAGAGGGTCTGGCTCGCAGACACTATGACAGCTTTTCCCCAAGCAGACGCTTTATGCTCGACCCAGACCGCTGAAAGTACTCTCGACGGTGAACCTGATTGCCCTGCAAGAGACTGACCACCCAGGGCCAGCGGTCTTCTACAAAAAACACACCCCCCATCGATGCATCCGATGCGACGGCAGCGAAGTCTTTTGTGGCTTGTGCAGCAGCTGCAGACCAGGCGTCTGGCGTGACCCATTCCACACGTGGGACCACGACCACCTGGGTCTCCATATAGCGCACATATTTTCTGAGCTTTTGCAGATCCTTATTCGCAACGGCAAGACAGCCGTCGGACGCCTTCGGGGCGCGTACATGAAGATTTTGTGGAACACCATGGATCCAGATGCCACTGCCCGTTCGGCCGGAGTGGCTATCAAAGGCATTGGGATAGTCCAAGGTCATTGCAAACTTACCCAGAAAACCATCTTTTCTTGGATCACGAATTTCATACTGGACACGGTAAACGCCTAAGGGCGTCTTCTGATCACCCTCTTTCGATTTGTCCGCGCCGAGCAGGCCAATCGTGGTGTAGAACTCATCGATCAATACCGGACGTCCATTACGACTGATGAACACATAGATCCGGGAGCGACTTGCATCTGCGAGCAACACAGGCACCTTTCGCTCTGCCGATCGAGGCATCACGACTAAGTTCTTTGGGAGCAGTCCTGATGGCGTTACCTCGACCCGAACTCGCGCCTCGTCAAGGAGATCTCGGTCCTCGCCATTGAGCACAACAGGCTTTCCCGACATCGCTGCAAGTGACTGGGCCTGCAGCCAATGGGCGAGTCTGGATTTAGGCTCTGATTTCAGCGCATCAGAGGCAAGGTCTGTTGACTGTCCTAAGTTTCCAGAAAGCAGCGCCTGAGTGGCCCGCCTCAGTTCAGCGTCGGCGGCAAGGCTTTGAAGGGGGGCCCAGACTGCAGCGCACGCCAGAATCCCGACGAGCCACCGACGCGCTCGCCCTGGTTCCGAACGACCCGCCATTAACGCCCTTCCTCGCGAAGGATTCTCCAGTTGCCAGACTCTTTGGTCCATACAGTGGTTTTCGTGGAATTCAGTTTCAGGTCACCCGACTCATAACGCTGTCGAAATGTAACCTCAGCGTCGCCTCCGGGCAAGAGTTTGACGCGAATATCACTCACACGGACCACGAGTCGTCCAGGCTTGGTCACGCGAGGCCGACGATTCTCAACCCAGGCTTCGCGAGACGGGAAACTCTGCGGCTGAAACCGTGAGGAATAAGAGTCGATATATTTTTTAAAGTTTTTCGACGCCCAGGCCTCGGCCCACTGCTGGGTTGCAGCGATCAGCGCGGCTTCTTCAGACTTGGCCGATGAAGCAGCAGTTCCGGCACGAGCAGTGTCCGTTGACGACGGCGCCTGCGCAGCTGACTTTGCGGCCGTCGGCTCTGGCGTGGCGGTCGCAGGGGCCGGTGCCGCCTTGGCGGGCGCGGCGGGCGCCGCAGCAGGTGCCTGCGCAATCTGTTGTGGTGGTGTCTTTGCCGGTGGCGGCTCGGTTGACGCGCCAGGGCGCGGATCCACCTGGGCAACTACCGTCGGAGCATCCGGTACGGGCGCACTACTCTTTAAGGCCACCTGAGACGTTGGAGGGCGTTTACCCATCGCCTTCGCATAGGAGATGGCCGCTTGTTGACTCAGAATTTCTCGAAGGTTTTGAAAGGCAACGCCGGTCTCGGGATTTTTTTTCAACGCCTCCTCGAGCACTTCACGCGCCTGATCGAGCTTGCCCATCTGCGCCAGTGCGAGTGCGTAGTCATTCGCAAGTTCGACATCGTGCGGACGCTTCTTAATCCAGGGCTCGATCAGTTTTGCGGCACGCTGCGGATTCTTTTCCTTAAGCGCCTGGGCAATCCGAGCACGATCTTTAACCAGCTCGGCAGGCGCATCCGATGCTAGGGCCTGGGAGGCAACCCCAGCACAGGTAAGAAATACGGCCGAAAGAAAAAAGGAGGCAATTTTCATGGCCGCTAGTTTACTAGGCGTTCTGCTCTAATTTTTGGCCCATTTGGGGTTTGTCGCCAGACGATCTCCTTGCGATCGTTGCTGGAGTAGCTATCAGACTCGTAGACCTGGCGAAAACGCACCGTGATCTCCCCTGGTGCGGTCTCCAGATAGCTGGCTTCGACGACCGAGACCTTGATGAACTGAGCCTGGGCCATTCGCTGACGGCGTATGCCCAGATGCTGGGCCGCCCCCACAAAATCAGGCGCATAGAAGGCCACATAGCCTGGGATATCCCGCGCGACCCAGCGACGGACCCATTCGGCCATGGCCCGCTCAACCTCGACGCGAAAAGTCACAGTGGGCGAGATCGCAGCAGCGCCAGAGGGCGCTGCCGCCGGCGGCGTCACCACCGCAGGAGCGGGCGACGCTACCGGCCCGGTGACCGGCTGCGAAAGCGCGCCGGATGCGGGGGAGACGGGGGGAGCGGACGCAACAGTTGCGGCCGCTCCGGATGCCGGCGGTGTCTGAATTGCGGGCGACGAACTAACCCCGGTCACTGTTGGCTCAGCAGGATCCTGATCGAGACGTTCAAGCGAGAGCCAACCCACCAGGATCAGCCCCAATATGCCAACGGCAGGCATGAGCCACTTTCGGGCCGCCAGCGATTCATCAAGACTAGGAAGTAGACCCGTGGAAGAGGCCTCAATACCGACAGGTCTTGCGCCATTCGGATCTAGACGCCACGCCCGGTCATCCCAATGCGCGGCAACCTGCTCAGCAACCCCTAAGGCTTCCGCATAGGCCATGACTGCGCGTCGACAGTACGCCAGCGAATGAAATGATCCAGCGTAACCCTCTTCGATGTCGGCCAGGTGGTTTCTCGCAACGCCCGTCTTTCGCGCCATGAAGGCAAGATCGAGTCCCTGCACAGTCCTTGCCTGACGCAAGATCTCAGGGATATGAGTTGTCTCTGCCATACCGTCAGTCACACCAGCACCCTTAGTTCAAAGACTTCCACACAAGTCGACCGCCACTCACCCGGTCGATCTCCGAGAGAATCGCCGTATGGGCCGCACGTTCCGTCTCAGAGGCACGCCGCACAAGAAGTCCATCACTCTGAACGGCGGGCCAGGCGCCCTGCTCGGTCATCGCCTCATCGTGACTCAGCATATCCAGCGATTCCTGACCGCGGGTCATGGACAGGTAGACATCCGCTAACAGCTGCGCGTCTAGTAAAGCGCCATGCAGCACACGATGATCATTACGAATGCCGTAACGCGTGCAGAGCGCATCTAACGAGTTACGTTGTCCGGGATGGAGATCACGCGCCGTGGCCAGCGAATCAATGACCGACGCGACCTGGCTGCGTAACGATGGACGTCCGATACGGCGCAGTTCATCGTCGATAAACCCAAGGTCAAACTCTGCGTTGTGAATCACGAGTGACGCACCTTGAACGAACTCTAAGAGCTCGTCGGCGACTTGCGAAAACAGTGGCTTGTCTTTTAACTGATCCCAGGTCCATCCGTGAACCTGGGTTGCACCCTCGTCAATCTCTCGCTCAGGATTGAGATAGACATGAAACTGCCGATCGGATAGCCGACGGTCAATACATTCCACGCATCCGATTTCGATCAACCGATGGCCCTCTTCCACCTTCAGACCGGTCGTCTCTGTATCAAGCATGACCAGTCGCATGCTCATCCTTTCGACGGAATCGGTTGAACATGAGAATCACAGAAGGCAACACAAAGAGCGTCAGTAACGTCCCAAGTGTCATCCCACCCACAATCACCCAGCCAATCTGTGCCCGACTCTCAGCACCGGCGCCTCGGGCCAGCGCCAACGGCAACGCCCCAAGCACCATCGCGCCTGTCGTCATCAGAATCGGACGAAGCCGAAGGACCGACGCCTCGACGACTGCGTCTCGAATCGCCCTGCCCTGTTCCTGTAACTGATTACAAAATTCCAAAATAAGAATACCGTGCTTCGTGATGAGCCCCACCAGGGTAATCAGACCAATCTGGCTGTACACGTTCAACGTCCCCCCCGTGAGATGCAGGGCTGCAAGCGCCCCAAGCATCGATAGCGGCACGGTCAGCATAATCATGATGGGTCCTTTGAAGGACTCAAATTGGGCGGCAAGCACCAGATAGATGAACAACAGCGCCAAGGCAAAGGTCACCCCGAGGCTGCCCGATGCACGGACAAACTCTCGCATCGACCCAGAGAGATCGGTGGCATACCCCGCCGTCAGATGTTTCTGCGCCGACGCTTCCAAAAACGCTAAGGCTTCGCCCTGGGTATAGCCCGGCGCCAAATTAGCCGAAATCGTCACGGCACGGCGTTGGCCAAAGTGATTCAACTGACGCGGTGCAATCGTCTCCTGAACATCGACCAAGGCCGATAACGGCACCATCTGTCCAGCGCGATTACGCAGCATGATCTTGCTGATGTCATCAGGCGTGTTGCGTTCATCGGCCAACAACTGAACGATCACGTCAAACTGATCACCACCCCGCTTAAACCGCGTCACCTGGCGTCCGCCCATCATGGTTTCGATGGCACGACCAATCGCATCGACAGACACTCCCATATCCGCAGCGCGATCACGGTTCACCCGGATGTTGATCTCCGGTTTAGCGAGACGCAGATCGGTATCGACCCCTAGGAAATTCGGATTCTTGGCAGCGTCCGCCACGATCAACGCGGCGGTCCGGCCCAGTGCCTCATACGAATCCGACGACGTGATCACAAATCCCACCGGTCGATCCCGCGGAGACTGCCCCAAGGACGGCGGCGCGTTCGGAAAGGCCAGCACCCCAGGAATCGCCATAAATTTCGGCTGAATCTCCTTAATGATCTCGAGCGTGCTTCGATCCCGCATCGACCAGTCGGTCGTGCGCAAGAAAGAGATCGCCTGATCAACCGTCGGTGTTCCGGATACAACGAAAATACGCTCCATCTCGGGAACCTGTCGCGCGATGGACTCAATCTGCTGGGTATACGACTCCGTATACGCGAGTGACGCGCCATCCGGTCCGCTAATGGCCGTAAAGATGACGCCACGATCTTCGATTGGAGAGAGCTCCTGCTTCATCGTGGCTAACAAGACACCCGATATTCCTGCCACCGCGACAAAAATTCCGACGACCAGTTTGGGTCGATCG
>JACCDO011989175.1_pt1 | contig 45433 bp, 35 predicted proteins | sample 7446101 | NCBI WGS metagenome assembly JACCDO01 (sample SAMN15323440, study PRJNA562643) | freshwater metagenome | isolation source: river surface water | place: USA:Blue River Watershed | collected 2017-08-16 | reverse complement strand
ACTTACTTTTGATTATTTTATTTCTTACGTTCTCTAAATCATATTGTCTAGTAATAGGTATTCCTTTAGTTCCGTGTAAAAGTATTGCATTATGTGTTAATAATAAAACTTGTTTAGCAATTGGAACCTGAGTGAATTTACATAATAATATTTCTTCCATAATTTTATGTTTTATTCCATCCCATTTTTTTATATCATCATCGTTTAGAATAACTAATTTTCTATTCTTTCTAGCAATTAATCCATCACCCTTTCCAATCATATGACCTGAATTTTTACAAAACCAATAAGCTTTATCTTTATCAACTAGCTCTATTTTCTTTGCTTGAAATGCGTGTTCGACCGAATTATAAATTTTATTCTCATACGTAAATTCACTCATATAAAAATTACTTAGGATTTTTCGCCAATCTTTAATTTTATTTAATTCATTATAAATAGTATAATCCACCGCTTTTTCATTAGTTCCTTTTCCAGCCGGTTTATCAGCTGATTTACTATAATAGAATAATTGATCCATTAAATTAGTGATTATTGTATTAATTATTATAATAATCAATTTTTTAATGTATGATTTTAATATTATAAAAAAAAAGTTCTATTTGATTTGTTTTGCAACTTCTTAAAAAGCTTGAAAAAATTGATTTTTTTATTAATTTAATATATTAATAATAATTTAATGGGATCAAGTTCATCGATTGAAATATATTGCCGTGGTTGCGGTGCATCTGATAAGTATACAACTATTAATTATAATGGTAAATGTGATGAGTGTAAAGGTAAATCAACAAAAGGATATGAAATTATAAATGGTGAATTATTTGAAAGTTATGGATATTGTCGTGATTGTTGCACTAAATGTCATCTAAAAAAAGATACATCATTATGTTATACATGCACTCATAAATAAATAAATTAAATATATTTCTTTATTTCTTCTAATGATAAAATATTATGATGTTCTTTATAATATTTTATGTATTCTCTCAATACTATTTTTTTAACTTGTAAATCATTTTTTGATAGATTATTATCCAAAATATAACCAGTTAATATATACAAATCTTTTTTATTTACTTCTGAATCTTTATAATTATACATGGAATATTGTCTTAATTCTGGTTGATATATATTATCTAATTCTTTGACAATATTTTCATCTTCTGTTATATCTATTTGTTGTGCGATTAATTCCATTAAATAACCTTGTGATATATCTGTTAATTCAAGTTTAGATAATTCTATTAACTCTTTATAAATACAAGTAATCACATTGGTTTTAATATTATATTTTTCACAACAATATAAGCAATTACCATTATAACAATTTTTATAAGATTTATTTCTTTTATCATCATAACAACACTGACAATAATAAGTTTTATCTATTATATTAAAATACACCCTATCCCAAGGTTCATTTAATTCCCTATTACATTTATTACATTTTTGAAATGAACGAATACATTTTATACATAATTCATATGTTACTTCTATAAATGAGTTAGTATCAATTACCACTGTAAAAGGGTCATTATATACATTATATTTATCTTTACATAATACACAGCAAAGTTCTGGTGTATCATAATCAAACCTAAACGAATCACCTTCACCACCAAACTTATAGTAATTTTCTGTCATTTTGTTTATATTTTTAATTTCTATAATAAAATTATTTCAATTTTTTATTATTTAGGAAATTATAATAATTACGTATATTTATTTAAAAATATTTTCTTTATAGAAAATTTGTCTTATTTTTCTTTCCGGTCGGTGTAATGGACAATGCTAGTTGTCATAGAAACCAATTAGTAAAAGATTTTATTACCAAAAGTAAAAATGACTATGTTCATATTTTACCGTATAATCATTCACAAAATCCTATAGAGGTTTATTTTAATCAGTTGAAACATTATATTAGAAAAGAAGAACCAATGAGTTATGATGATATAAAAAGAGTGATAACAAAATGTATAGGTTTAATAGATAAAAAGGCATATATAAATTATTTTAATGCTTCTTTGAAAAAGAATAAAAAGAAAAATGATAATAATAAATCTAGATTTCATCGGTAATCTAAAATTTATAAAAAATAAAATCGTGTCATTTAAAATAGACCGTGCTGTAAAATTTATAATATTATATATTATATATTATAAATGTATTCACCAGTAAAAGAATCAAATAATAATGTTAGAATAAATCCTAATAAAAATAAGTATATTATAAAAGGTAGAAGAAAATTAAAATCAAAAGAAGAGATTAAAAATTATTCTAAAGAATTTTCTAAATAATGTTTTCTACAGAGACTCATATATAAGTCTCCTGCACCAATTAAAATTTGTTCATTATTATTATTTTTTCTAAAACTAAATGGAGCAGGTGTACCATCTAGACACATAATACAAGCTGCATTAATTTTAGTGCATGTATTTGATAATGGGATTAAATCTAAAATCTGTCCAAATTTATTTCTATTTGAATCTCCATCTAAACCAGAAACAACAATATTAATTTTATAAATTTCAACTAATTTTTTAACTACATCAATTAAATCATTAAAAAATTGTCCTTCATCAATAAAAATAGTATTAATATTAACTAAATCATTTTTAAATATATGGTCTAATTTTTCAAGAACAATACAATGTTCTTTATCAAAATTATGACTTACTATCATATTAGAATCACTAAGATTATCATAACGATTATCAATTTTAGGTTTAATAACAATATATTCTTTTTTAAGGACTTTAAGAAGACGAATGCGTCTAATAAGTTCACATGATTTTCCTGCAAACATCGGTCCAATAATTATATCCAGAGTAGCCATTAATAGTATATATAAATATCTTTATAAATAATATTAAATCAATTTTTCTTCTGGATCTATAATTTACAAAAGAACCTTTATTAACCATAGTTCACAAGCTGATAATAATTCTAAAAATATATTGTTAAGTATTAACAATATATTTTTAAAGTTACCCTACCAGTAGGGTAAAATTGTGAACAACGGTTAAAGCCCCGCGTTAAATCAATTTTTATAAAATTAAACCCTTCCATTTAATAACATCAATTGAACCATCTAATTTTATTTTACCATAACCACTAATTATATCATATTGATATATTTTATTATATCCATTAATAATTAAATCATGATAAATACCATCATTAGAACTAATTGTAATAAATGTTAAAAATCCTATATTATCATCTTTTTTATAAGCTCTTCCAGTTGCAATTAAACCATAAAAATTAGCATATCTCATTTTTTTATCATATACTATATATCTATTAATATTTTTATGCATTGAAGTTATATCTCTCCAATATTCATAATAATAACAATTATTTATAAAATTATTATCAATCCAATAACCATATTTTTTATATTGATAAATGCTATCTTTATTATCATTATAATTTTTTGATGGTATTAATTTATTATTTTCTAATTTAAAAGGTTTTGAACCTAATGTTAATTGTATTCCTGCTTTATGTGCCTCTCTAAAATGAACCCATTTACGATAACTACTATTATTATTATTTAATGTTGATAACCAAAATTGTAATGGATTATTTACTTTACAATAAGCAAGTGCCCATATTAATTGAGCATATGAATAAGCATGAGATTTACAAAATGAATAATATTCTAATTGTTCTAATCTTTTTATAATAATATCACTTCTTTCTTCATCATTAATATTTTCTTTAATCATTTTAATACATTCTCTTTTTTCTTTTATTTTATTCTTAGCAAATGCTCTTCTATAATTATCTGCCACACTTGAATCACAATTTAATATTTTTTTTAAAAATAAAGTAGCATCATCATCAAATATTATATAACTATTATTTTTTTTATATCTAGTATAATCTCTTAAAAAATCAGCTTTTTGATATCCTTTTGATGCTGCAGGACGAATTAATGCTATAGCTATAGCAATATCTTTAATTGTTTTTGGTTGCATAGTTTTATATACTTTATACATTGCTCTTGATTCAGAATAAGTTAATCCTATATTATCACCATTTTTAAATAATTCTAATGTTTTATTACAATCTAATGGATATTCATTAATTGGTTTATCTGAAATTGACATTAATTGAGATAAACCTCTATTAGATAAAATATCTATTTTTATATAATTTCTTTTTTCAGTATCATCTTTATTTAATTTTATTTGAGTAATATCTGTTTGAGATTTTCTTGTGAGAATTAAATCATCAGGAACTTTATCATTAAAAATTACTATTCCTCCACAATGTAATGAATAACATCTCATTTGACCTAATAATTTATTCTTTCTTTGATTAATTGCTTCTATTTTATGTTTTTCTGAGAAAATATCATTAATATCAAAATTTTTAGGAATTCTTTTTTTATATCCTTCTTGTCTAATAGCTTCTCTTAATGCTGATTTATGTTTATATAAAACATAATTTGAAATACGAGCAACACGATTTTCCCATTCAGTAAATATTTTTTTATATATATCATCTCTTAAATGAGATGGAAAATCAATATCAATATCTGGTATATCTTTTCTATTTTTATGCATAAAACGTGACAAAGTAATATTTTCTTTTATTGGATCAATATTTGTTATACCCATTAAATAACATAATAAACATGAGCCAGCTGAACCTCTAATAATATGCGGGATATTTTTAGTTAATTCTAAAATCATACTAACTTGAAGAAAAATTTCAGTAAAATTAAATTGAATTATTAATTTAATTTCTTTGAATAGTCTATTTATATAAGTTTTATCATTAGGTAAGTCTTTTTTAATTAATGATAATAATATTTTACAATTATCATTCTCTAATAAATATTTATATTTATTACTTATATTCATTATTAATTATTTAATTAATTAATAAATTTATTAATCAATATTTTTTATTTCATATTTAGAATGAAATCCTTCTAATTCAATTAATTTAATATTATATTTTAATTGTTTACATATATTAAAATTATAAATAGCTTCATTAAATGAAATAATATTATCATTTTTAGAATGTAATATTATTAATTCTTTATTTTTAAAAAATTCATGATTTAATTTATTATATGTATCTAAATCATCTATTAATAATATTTTATATAAAAAATATAATAAAATATGATGTTTTCTAATTACATTTTTAATATTAGAAAATGTATTATGAAAATATATTCTTTTAATTTTAGGTTCTATATTTTTAGGTATTTGTGCGATTGTTTGAGTTACAATACCCCCACCAATACTATAACCCCATAAATCAATTTCATTATATCTTTCTGATAAATAATTTAACCAAAATAAATGTTCTCTAATACAACCATTTATTGTTAATGTACCTTTACATTTCCCAAATCCAGGATATTCATAACAATATATATCATATTTATATACTGTTTTAATTTTTTCTATTAATTTTACTGAATTATAAATATTAGATGAATTACCATGAGAAATTATTAAACATTTTGTATTATTACTAGTTTTATGATAAATAATATAATGATTATCTATATTAATTTCAGGTAAATTTTCTTTAATACTATTATTTTTTATACGAAAATATAGTCTATCTCTATTATATCTAATAATAAAATATATTATTAATATAATTAATATTATAACTAATATTATCATTATATTATTTTATAGATTAATATATATATAATGACATTTAATGATATATCAAATTTTAATAATACAGATGACTTTATTCCCATAATTGCAGGTATATTTGTAATTGAAGCATTTATAATTTTTATTATATTTAAATTTTTAGGTTCACTTGTTGGTAGACAATGGTATAATAAATTTGGTTTGACTGCTGTTTTATGTGATACTTTAATATTATTAATTGGTTTTATTATAACCAGATTTTTATATAATAAAATATTTTCAGAATTTAATATTGTTAAATTTATTTTATTATTTTTAGTTGTTCAAACAGTACATGATTTATTATTTTATTATTTAATTGTTAAACCAATACCAGTTGGTTCTAATTATATAATGGATATATTTAAAGAATATGGTAATGAAGTAGGTGTAGGCTCTTATATAGGTAATAGTTTTATGGTTATAATAGGTTCATTATTAGCATCATTATTTGTTAGTAATAAATTAAATACTAATATTATAATAATAGTTTTTTGTGTATATTTATTTACTTATTTAATTAATATTAAATCATAAACAACATGTTTGAAATATTATTGATGTTGCTAAATAAGGATTAACATTAGATGCAGGTCTTCTATCCTCAAAATAACCTTTTTTATTTTGAAATGTTTCATTACCAATACGAATGCTTGTATTACGACTTCCTACTCCCCATGTGAATTTATCATAACTAGATGTTTCATTATATCCAGTCATTCTTTTATAATTATCCTTACCATAATTTTCCATATGATATATATGTTTATCTTTAAGTTTTTCAATAGCAATATTTATATATTCTAATCCATTATCATTTCTCATTTGAACTGTTGAAAAATTAATATGACATCCACTTCCATTAACTCCATATATTGGTTTAGGATGATAATTAACAATTTTATTATATTTAGCTGCAATTATATTTAATAAATATCTAGCTATCATTAATTGATGCCCTGCATTTATTCCTTCAACTGGACCTATTTGAAATTCCCATTGATGTTGAACAACTTCTGCATTATTTCCACTTATTTTAATACCTGCTTTAATACATGCTTCTAAATGTTCCATTATTATTTTAAATTCATCTTGATCTTGATTAATTGGACTACAATAAAATTTATTAGAATTATTAATAATTAAATAATTTGTAGAATTTAAATATGATAAATCTTGACCTATACATGATTCTATATCTGGTAATTTATTATTATTAATTATTAAATTTTTATCATATATAAAAAATTCCTGTTCTAATCCAAACCATGGTTTTAATTCTAACCCAAGATTATTTTTATCAAATATATTTTTAGCATAATCATAATAATTATTATATAATGGTTTATTATTTATATCATAGGTTGCACATAAATATAATCTACCATCTAAAAATGGATGATTTACATTATAAACAACTTTTAATATAACTTCACTATTTTCAGTAGTGGCTTGACCTGTAGATGAACCATCAAAATTCCAATCTGCTTCATTATTTAAATCAACAACTCTAATTTTAGATCTAAAATTACCATTAGTAATGGAATTATCATTATCTAACCATATATATTCTGCAATCATTTATATAATTATAATAAATATAATTATTTAAATAATATATATTATTTATATTATATGAAAGTTCTATCATGGGATGTAGGTATTATAAATTTAGCTTATTGTTTAATTGATTACAATAAACAAACAAAAGAATTTAAAATATTAGATTGGGATATAATAAATCTTACTGATAGAGATAAAATGAAATGTACTGAATGTAATGCAAATCCTAGTTATTATCAAGAAGTATCTGAAAAATATTATTGTAAACATCATTCAAAATTAGCTTTAAGTACACCACCTGAATTTAATTATTTATTTCAAATTAATGAAAATTGTCCATTAGATTTATGTTCATTTGAAGGTAAAAATAATACATGTGATAAAAAAAGTAAATACAGTTTAAATACAACAAATTATTATTGTAATACACATGCTAAAAGTAAATATAAAAGCTTATGCAATGAATATAAATTAGTTAATTATTCTAAGAAAGGGATTGATAAAATGAGCATGGATGATTTTTTATTAAGATTAATAAAAGAACTTGATAAAAGACCTAATTTATTAGAATGTGAAGCTGTATTTATTGAAAATCAACCCACTATGAAAAATCCACGCATGAAAACAATTTCTGTAACTTTATATAATTATTATACAATTAGAGGTATTATTGATAAACATATTAGTAAATCACCATTAAAAGAAGTTCATTTTATGGCTCCTAGTAATAAATTAAAACTAGCAGATAATGGTGATAAGGCTGAATTAGTGAAAGTTAAAAATAATGATGATGATTCTAAAACATATAAGCTTACAAAATCATTAGGTGTAAAATATTGTTTAGAAATGATAAAGCAATACCCTGAATGGGTTAATAAATTTAATTCTCATAAAAAGAAAGACGATCTGGCTGATTGCTTTCTTCAAGGGATGTATGCATTAATTAATAAATTATAACACAATTGATAGAGCATAAGATATATAAATAAAAATTGATAGGGCGATATGAAAAACTAAGTTTTTCATATCTCTCCCTATTAACAGTTATTAAACAATATTGCATTACAGTATTGTTTAATAAAAATTGAAAAAATATATTTATATTGAGTCCAATCTAAAAAATCTTGTATGAATTCATCTTCTAATAACGATAATTCTAACCCTTCCCTTAACTCTAACCCTAACACAAACGCTATTAATGTACTCCCTCCCATGCCGGTTGATATTCCTCCAATGCCCGTGGTTGTTGCAGTAATGCCCCTGCCACCGATGCCGACGACGCATGCGCCTGTGCCAGTGGCTGTCCTGCCAATGCCCAGAGCAAAATCAGCAGCAAAAGGAGCAGCACGAGCTGTGCCAATTCCAACAATCCCGGTCCCGCCACTTATTCATCGGAGCCAATTAAACACAATGTACCGATTAATTGTAATTGCAAAGTACATGCTGCGACTGGAAACCATCGTTCGAGACACCAACACAATTCGTAAAATTCGGGAATTGATTAATGTGTTTTTGATCGGCCGCATTACATGTGCTCAATTGATGAACGGGCTCGCACGTGTTACACACTTACAACCATGTAGCGAACAATCATTGCTCGACTTCACGCGGACCACCGAAATCATTAAAGCATCGCACGCGTTTCATCTTATCCCTTCATACATTCAACGCATGCGGCTTCTGGGTCCTACCCCCTAAATTTCATTTAAAATCTTCTGTTAAAATAATATAAATTAATTTTATTTTATATTATAACTCATAAATAAAAATTGATAGGGTGTAACAATTTAACAAAGTTAAATTTTGACTCTCCCTATTAACTTTCTAATAATGAAGATAAAATCTTCATTATTAGAAAAATTGATATTAAATTATATAATGAGATAATCTCTATAATTTTAATGTCAAACATACAAGATTTTAAGTTTTATAGTTTAAATAACCCTAATCATAAATCATTTGTTAATTTTATGTTTATTAATAGAATTGACAATTGTTTTGAATGCTTTTTAATGGATTATAATAAAAAAGCATTAATGCCTTTTCATATGGCTACTCAAAAAAGTAATTTAAAAAATAAAAATATTAATACATTAGCTCCATTAAATAAACCATTTATTGGTGAAGTAGAAGAAGTAAATGATGAGACTATTATTATTAGTATGGCATTTATTAATAAAGAATCATTAGAATATAAATTATTTATTGAAGAATCATCTAAAAATAAATTAATTATTAGTAGTGTAAAAAGATATACTACTAAAAACAATATTAATTATATTTCTTATTGGGAAGAATATATTCATCCTATTGATCAAGAACGTTATAATGAAGATGAACCTGTTTCATTATTTGATTATATTCTTAAAGTAGGTAAATTGGATATATCTATTTTAAATTATTTACAAGAATGTGAAACAAAATCAACAATGCCAAATATTAAATTTAAACTCGTATCTACAAATGGTTGTGATAATATTAAACAAATGATACAACTCGCATTAAATAATACAAATACTGCAGATATTTTAGATATTATGATTGAATCATCACCAAATTATTATGTTTCATCTAAAATAACTACCGATTTTTCTTATCATAATAAATTTTTACAAGAATTAGAAAAATTATCTAAAAATTTAGATAATAATATATTTATTAGTCTCACTTAAGCAATATTTACAATTTTTTTTAAACCCATTATTGATTCCAGATTATATTTAGATGATTTTAATGGTTTATTTCTTTTAAGAACTAAATCATCATTTTTTATATTATCATCATCTTTTTTAAGTGGTATTTTTTCAATATATGATATTCGTGAAATCATAGGTGGTTTTATATAAGTATAATCTAAACTATTTGATATTAAATTCTCTCTAAATTCATCTATTGATAAAGGTCCTCCAAAATCTATTAATATTTTCCATGAAGGAGCTTGCTTTATAATTTTATAAGAATTATATGTTTTCTTATACATCATATATATTAATGAAGTTCTTTTTGAAATATTTTCATCATTAATATCTATATTGTATGCCATCATACATTCCCATGAACAAAAATTACCAATACAATTAAATATTCCATTAAAATAACTTTCTGGCATTTTAACAGATGGTGTATTAAAAGAATATGTATCCCACCAACATTTTATATTATTATCATTATCATGACATTGAATAATAGATGGTTTTATATTTCTTTCATATTTATTTATTTTTAAAGTCAAATCATCTATTTTCTTTTTTAACATTTTTATTTCACCATCATTGTATTCTGGTTTAATAAAAATGTCATCAACTTGTTCATTTATTACATCAGATAAATCTATTGGTAAATGAGCTATAATTGGCGTATCAATATTAAAATTTTCTGGTTTATTTACAATTGTTGGAACTTTTGGACGCCGACCCCTCTTTCCTTTCTCCATAATATATTTATTGTTAATTTTTCTTTAAATTAACAATAAAATTCTTTAAATGTGTTTATATAATTATATTTGCATTAATGGCTTTTTCTTACGACCTCTTTTCTTACTTTCACTTGCTGTTGTATCAGATAATAATCTATCATTGTTTGCTGTAGATTCTTCTTGTGTATCCTGTGTATCAGCAATTCTATTATGTAATTTATTTAATACATCCTTTACTGCTTGATTTGTACTAATAGTTGGTCTAGGATCATTATTTGGGATTAATAAACTCGGTGGTGCCCCAGGTAAAAATTCATTTTGTTCAGCAGGTTTTCCGAATAAATTACCTAATGCATTACTAAAATTAACTGGTGCTTTCGCATTTGTAAAATTATTTGTTGAATTATTATCAGTTGATTGCTGTGGTACTGGATTTAGTGGTTGTGAATTAGGTGTTCTAGCTTGTGTTGCATGTTGTCTCATTTGTTCTTTCATTAATCTATCTTTTTCTTTTAACTCTTCTTTTTGTCTTTTAATATTTAATTCTTGTTCAGACATAAATTTACTTTCTTCTGGTTTACCCATTCCTGCTATTTTCTGAGCAATACCTGATTGAATCCCCCCTAAAATACCACCTCCTGAACCAGAACTAACTGAACCAGTTCCCATTGGCATATTACTCATATGTTTTGATGAAAAATGGAATGCAGATGCAGAGAAACCAATTAAAATAAGTAATTTAATTTCAGGAGGCATTGCTTTACCAGCACCTTTATATTTTTCATATAATTCTTCTAATACATCATCATAACTATCAACTTCAACACTCATATGTTCAGACCAACCACTTAATTGAGCACCAAATGGGTCATATTTATCATTAAAAAATTCAACTAAATTTGTAAAATTAATAATAGTATTTTTATATAATTTAATACCATTTCTTCTATCAGCAAAACTTTTTAATAAATCAAATTCATATTCCATTTCTTCAATTGAACTATTAAAATCATATTCTTTGGATAATTTATAACCTTTAGATTTTAAATCACATAATTTTCTTAATAATTCAATTTTCTTCATTCTTAATTGTTGTGGAGTTAATACAGGTTTCTTATATTCTTCATGTGAATTAGATATATCAGTTTTATCTGAACGACGTGATGCATATGATTGTTCAGATAATCTAACATCTTCATATCTAGCTTTAGATGATTCAGTTGAATGTCTTGATACTCTACTTCTATCTGATTCTCTCATAGAATGATGAGTAATTTTAGATTGAGAAGGTTTATATGATTGTTTTACACTAGATGTATTAGAATTTTTTCTATCATTATCAAGATTTAAAGATGAAGTAGATTTTTCAGTATCTAATTTTGATTTTGAAGGATTAGCAATTAAACCAAAATATAAATCAGTATCAGTCGTTTCCTTTTTAAATGGAGGAATTTGAATATCGTTTCCAAATTTATCAAATATCGGGATTTCATTGTCAGAACTGGTATCGGAACTCATTAATATAATATATTTATATTCTTTTCTTTAATATCAAACGATAAATATTATATTATTATATGATATAATATAATGATACAATATTCAAATATAAATGATGCATGGGGTAATAAAGAAATATTTAAAAAAAATATTTTAAATAATAATTTGGATATTATTGGAAAACCAGTTGCTCAAATTTCACCTAAAAATGATATTCCTATAAAAGATGTATTATTAGCTCCAGTTGAAAATAATAATATACCACAAGTTGAAAAAAATATAGTAGTCCCTATTACAGCACCACCTAATGAACCAATGGTAAATAATATAGAGATGAAAACTAATACACAAGTTAAAAAAATACCACAATTAAATATACCAATATCTAATCAAGCAGTTAATAAAGAACATTTTGACTCATGTTCTTATGCTGAACATTTCAAAGTATGTAAAGCTTGTAGAGATAGTTTAATTGAACATTTTGTAAATAGAAATAATGCTAATATAAATATATTTGGATATAAATATAGTGTTAGTAAAGATATATTAAAAGTTATATTTATACTTATTATTGTTGCTATTTTTATAATTTTATTATCATTAGTTAATATACCAATTAAAGATGATTTAAATATTAAAGTTAATCCTACTCAATTAAAATATTTAATGATGAATCAAATGCACTATCCAAATGGATTATATAATATGTAAATTATTTCTTCCATAATATATGTATTATATTATTTTCAGGAAAATATACACTAAAACCATCATGTTTTAATTTATTTTGCAAATATGATTTACATCCTTGCAAATTATATAATGGAATATTAAATAAAAATTCAGGTAATTGATACCAACATTCATATAAATTCATTGCACTTGAATGAAGTATTTTTGTTTCTACTTTTTTATAAATTTTTTTATATACTTTCTCTTTATTTTTTTCTCTTTCTCTTTGTTCATTTATTAAATCTAATGCTTTTACCATAATTATAAAATACTTTATATTATTATATATTTAAATCGTCAAAATTCATATTATTTTTTTTTAATAATTGAGATGTATTATTATAATCATCTAATCGTTCTTTTACATTCTTTTTATTAAATTTATTTTCATCTGATGGCATTAATTCAAATGCATTTCTATATTGTGTATCATTTATATATACTTTATCAAAATTTCTAATTTCTGCTAAATTAGTTCCTTTTAATGAGAATGGTTGAATATCTGATGTTCTTTTAACAATCATATTACTATATGAACCATTTAATTTTCTATTACTAAATGTATTATTAAATTCATCCATACTTGAAAAATTTTCTTGTTTAATATTTACTTTTACTCTTTCTTTTTCTTTATCTTTGAATATATTTTGTAATGTTCTTTTATCTTCAACATATTCACCATGTCTTTTACCTAACATTTCAAAATTTTTAGAAAATTCAATAGATGCTTCTTCTTTAGATTGTGGAAAATATGACCGAACTTTTTGTTCTTCTTTTAAAAATTCTTCTTTTAATGAAGAATGAGATTGATTACTTTTTAATAACCATCTATCATATTTCTCTCTAGATATAGGATTACCTAATATATGATTTGCAATTGTTAAATTATAATAAATTTTTTCTTCAATATCAGTTATTTTATCAGGATGAAATTGTTTTATTAATTTTCTGAAGGTCTTTTTAATTTGTTCAGTTGAACTATTAATTGGTAAATTTAATAATTCATATAAATTAAATTCTAATGAATTGAATTTAATTGCTTCTGTATCATTATCCATTAATATATTTAATATAATAAAAAATAATAAAACGAATTTTTTTTTAATTTGTATTATATAATAATGATATTAAAAGAAAAAATTAATGCATCTTGTGTTTTAGGTTCATATTTAGATACATTAGGTTTTAATAATGGTTTTTGGGAATTTAATTTTAGACAAAAATATAAATTAGTTCATTTATCTGCAGGAATATTAACTAACTTTGAAATATTATCTGATTTTTTTTCTAAAGGAGGATTTAATATTAATTTAGAAGATTGGGATGCAAGTGATGATACTATTATGATGATAGCTACAGTTAAAGCATGTAAAAAAGGTGGCACACAAAAAGATTTTATTGATGAATATATAAAAATATATCCATTATTAAAAGAAGAAAATAGACATTCTGGAATTGCTACTTTAAATTCTTTAAAAATATTACATAAATATAGAGACCCATCTAAAATTGTTTATAATGAATCTATGGGTGGAAATGGAGCTGCTATGAGAACTCATTATATTGGAATTCATTTTGATGATATTAAAAAAATTATAGAAATTTCTATTATGGCTAGTAGATTAACTCATAATTATACATTAGGATTTTTAGGGGGGATGATTACTGCATTATTTACTCATTGGGCAATACATGATATTCCTCCATGGGAATGGTGTGATAAATTAATTAAATTATATGAAGATAATATTATTGATGATGTTATTGAACATACTACTGATATTTATTCTAAATACAAAGAAGATAAACAAAAAATATGGGATATTATTTATAAATATAGGGAACTTAGAGTTGGTAGATTCCATCTTAGAGTTAGAGAATTTAAATTTAGTTCAGATAGATTAGATGATTTATATGCAATATTATATAATAGTAAATTAGATGATTTAAGTAGATTTGGAAGTGATGGATTATCTGCTGTATTAATTGCATATGATAGTTTATTATTATCTATTATTCCAAAAGATAATCCAAATGAAGAATTAAATTTAAAAAAACCAAATAGTTTTATGTATAGTTGGCAAAATTTAGTATTTTTATCAACTTTACATTTTGGAGACAATGATACAACAGGTGCTATAGCTGGTATGTTATTTGGAGCTCTTAGAGGATATGATGGGGTAAATTCAGATGTTGTTAATATGTTAGAATTTAAAAATGAATTAAATAAATTATAATTTTTCATATAATGTTTTTAATAATAATTCTTTTAATTCAGGTTCTGATAATTTAGTTCCATCAGTTCCTTCGGGTAATCCTATTTCAATTTGTTTATTATCACCATTTAATAAAAATGGTACATATTCAACATTTAATTCTTTCATAACATCATCATCTAAACCTACCCAATAATAATTAACTTCTACTTTATCATTATATTCTTCTTCAAAATCTTTTACTACTTTATAAGCATTACTATTAATATTTGAGAATGGACAATAATCTCCTCCAAAATATTTTAATACTTTTTTCTCATTTTCAAAATTATCAGCATCTTCATCTTGCTTTGTTGTTTTATTTGTATTCATATATTTATAACCTATTAATACAAATACTAAAACAACTATTCCTATTAATACTACAACTTGAATATCCATATAAATAAAACTAGAAAAATCTTTCTAGAATATAAACTAGTTATAATTATTTAATATAATTATTATAAATAATAATTATATACTATAATAATATGGGATTTGGCTTATTAATTCTAGCATCAGTTGGATTAGAAAATTGTTATTTTAATAAAAATCCATCTATCACTTATTTTAAAAAAGTTTTTAAAAAAATTTCTAATATTTCAAATGAAAATTTACCTCAATATTTTAGATCATCTCCTAATTTTGGTCGCAGATTATCTACTAAAATTGCTAAAAATTCTGATATGATTAAAGATATTACTATTTATTTTGAATTACCTGATATTCAACCTTCTAATCATAGTAGTCTTCCAGATGATATTAAAAAAATGGCATGGCCTAATAAAATAGGGTTTGCTATGATTAGATATATTGATTTAGAAATAGGTGGTGTATTAGTATCTCGTCATTATGGTGATTGGTTAAATATATTATATGAAACAAAATATAGTGGTGATGATGGATGGGATAAAAATATAGGAAATAATGTTCATATTTTAACAGATTATACTAATGGAAAGACAAGTTATAAACTATATATCCCATTATCTTTTTTCTTTAATGAAATTGGATTCCCCCTTATTAGTATTAGTAAACAAGATATAGATATTCATGTTGAATTAAATGATTTTACCCAATGTTTTAAACAATCACCTACTAATTATTTTGAAATAGATAGTTATGTATGTTTATATCAAAAAGATGAAATGATTATTCAAAATGTAGATGGAACTAAAAGTGGTGGAACATTTGTTTATTTTGATGTTAATACTAGAAGAGTTTATTATAATAAATTATATAATGATTTTTTAGTATCAAATAATACTAATATTATTAGTAATTATAAATATAATATAGTTGGTCAAACTTCTGGATTTTATATTCAACCAAAAATAGGAACAATTATAATTCAAGATGAAAATTATTTTCAATCAATATATCCTGCATTAAAAGATGCTTTTATATTAGTAAATTATATATATATAGATTCAGAAGAAAGATGGTATTTTCTTAATAATGAATTAGAATATATTGTTCCATTAATATCAAATGTATTAGGAAAAGATATTACTGGTATTAATAGTAATTATAGTTTAAAATTAGTAAATCCTCATAAAGTTATATTTTGGAGAGCACAATTAAATAGTAATCTTAATATAAATGACGTATTTAATTACTCATCTTTACCAATTACTACAAATGAAGAACCATTAATTCAAAGCAGTAAAATTTTAATAAATTCTATTGCTAGAAATGAAATTTATAATAATGAATATTATGAAAAAGTTCAACCTTATATTAATAAAGCTTATTCCACTAAAAATATAAGTATGTATTCATTTGGATTTGACCCATTTGATTATGAAGCAAAGGGGACTATGAATTTTAGTATGGTTGATGATGCAATAATTCAATTTAATCTAAATAAAATAGTTAATTATAATAATAGTATTAATATCAAAGCTTATGGTATATATTATAATGTTTTAGTTATTAAAAATGGCAATTGTTCTATGAAATTCTATCTATAATATGTGTCCCATTAAATTATCTATTTTTAATATTTTATATTCTCTAGTACAAATCTTAAGTTTTGCTTCTTTATATTCTGGCAATTGATTATTTATATCTTGTTGATGTGAATAAATTAAGAAATCTCTTATTTTTTTCATATTTATAAATCCATTTGGTTGTTGTGATAATCCATGATAATTGAAACCATACATATAATATCCAAATGGCAATGCTATACCTTTATAATAACTTATTACATTATTATGATAAGCTGATGGTAATTCTGGTAATAATTCTTTTCCATTTATATAAATATTTAATTTATCTATAATTTCAGCAGGTGTATATATAGTTGTATTTTTAAATATATTTTGAAAATATAAACTTAATATTGTTAATTTATTAGAAAATTTCAAATTTGTATTATTTAAATTTTCATTTATATGATTTAAATATTTTGTATCTAAATACATTGCATATCTTGTATCATAATTTTTAATTATTAAATGATTCTTTAAAACTTGATATCTATATGAATTAGCAGCTATTTCTGCATCAATTGTATTAAAAATATAAGAATCATTTGGATTATTTGATAAATATTCATTATACCAATTATCCCTATTTATTGTTGATATATATTTATTATCATCATTTTTTGTTTTTGTTATAAAAAATATTTCTAATGTTCTATTTAATAAAGATATATGATTATATTCTCTTTCTTTATTTAATAAATAATTTTGATAGTAGTAGAATGAAGTTAATAATAATTCTGTTTTCTTGAATCTATTTAATACATTATTATCTACTGTCATAAATGAATAATTAAAATCTATTGTTGGTATTATATTTTTAGTGAAAGTATTTGAATTATAATTTGTTATTAAATTTTCTAATTTTTCTAAAACAAATTTTATTTTTATTGTACTACGTCCCATACTACTAATAGGTAAATATTGAGATAATAATAAAGGTATTGGTATATTATAATAATAAGATTTATCTGCATTTTGTCTAATTGTTGTTAAATTATTAAATTCATTTCTCTTAAATTCACTTAATAAATAATAACCAAATATACCATAAATATTATAATCTATTTTTTCAACAATATAATCATCTATTAATAATTCAATTGACTTAAATAATTTAACACCTACATATTGAATCCAATTAATATCAATATTATTTGTAATAGTTGTGGTTGTTGATGTTATTGTTGATGGAACTTTATTAAATCCAACTAATGGATAAGTAATATTATTCAAATCCATTTCAGAATATCTAAATGTCATTATAACTTTATTTGTAGTTGTATTATCTATACTATCATATTCAAACATACTATCTTTAGGTAATAATATCTTATAACTAGTATTATTGATTTGTTCTAATAATGTTCCTTTATAATATGGATAATATTGATTCAATAAATATATTGATTGAGTTTCTGATAAATCTGCAGAATAAATATCTATTGTCCCTGCTAGTGCATCACAATTTATATAAACGTTTGTTCCAACAATGGCTATTGTATCTTGAACCATTATTATTAGTGATTTAACATATATATCATTATAATTAATAAAAATAAAATTACCAAATGTAAATGGTCCCACATACATAAATGTATAATAATATTTTGCATCAAATTCAGATAGGTTAGTATCTAGACATTGAATTATTGGTAAGAAATAAGAACTCTTATTATCATAATTTGTATTATTTGTACTAACAATAGTATATTCTTGATTATTTTGATTTTGAGTTATAGAATGATTTGCATCAGTAATTGTTTGTCTTAATTTTAAATTAGTAAGAGGAGATATACCTGCATCAGTTGTTATTATTATATATTCATTAAAGACAATTGATGTTATTGCATGAACAACTAATCCATTATCAACTAGTGCATAAACACTATTTGCATTAACTATATTATCAGGAATATTTATTATCATAGTTGTTCCAACATAACTAACTACTTCAGTTTCTATATTGTAATATTTAACTATTATCATATTTACATTATTTAAATCATCTACTGCATTATATGAATCTATATTAAATGTAATTATATTATTGTTAATATTATATAATTCAGTTGTTAAACCTAATATGTCAAAACTTATAGTATCTGTATTTTTCATTTTATATGTATTTGCTACATTATAATAATATTTACTTACTGGTGTAACTAAAGAAATTAGATAAGGTATTGATTCATTTAATCTATATTTATGATAAATAGTTGTTCCAATTGATTTAGATGAATCTATTATATTATATGTTAACCTAATTTTATTTGATGTTAATATTTCTACTTTATTAACAGTTGTATTATCAATATTAAATGTCATTGGTAAGTTTGTATCAATTTGATTATATTTATAACAATTGGTCTGATTTATATCTCTGTCTAAATTAAATTCTGATATATAATTATAATTTGTTGAAACTAATGATATATTAAATGTCTTAAATACTGTATATATAATTTTTGGTGTAATTGTTATATTTCCAACTATATAATATCCACCTATACCTGAATTGATTAAATATACTGTATTATTAATTGTAATATAAATAAAATCACTTGTATAATTTGCTGAAAATATTATATATGTATTACCACCACTATAATTAGTACTTTTAATTACAACTTTATCTTCAGCTTTTGATGCAGATTGCATTATAATAAAATCATATTCTTGGCCTATTTCAAATGGATTACCATAATTAGTTATTGTATATTCATCTTCTTCACCTACTGTTTGATTATAAATAGCTTCATACATTATATTACTAATAATAATATAATTATATCTATTACTACTAGTTCTTAAATTAATTGTAGAATCTGGGGAACCATTAATATAGTCTAATATTTCAGATTTATAAATTATTGTATTATAAGAAATATCATAATTATAAGAACTATTTTCTTCAATAAATAATACAGGAATACTATTTGATGTTATATTATATAAATTATTTAATGTAGAACTATTTGTTGTAGCAATCATTACTAATCCATAATCTATTTTACTTATAATACTATATGGTTCTGATGATAAAATACTTATATCTGTGGGTTGCACCATTTCTGTTGTACTAAATTCAAGACTATTTGTATTTATATAAACATTATCAATTGTTGGATCAACTAAATGATTATAATTATCTTTTATATCAATTGTATAAGTATTTGATGCTTTAATTAAATCTGATGTTATATATCCTTCATTGTTAATATTAATAATATATTTAAATATATTATTTGTTTTTAATAAATTTATTATATTTTCATTAAATTTTGATGAATATAAGGTATTAATTATATTTCCTTCTACATAGTATGTATCAATATCATTAGTTAATTCATAATATTGATTAAATCCATTGATTCCATAATATCTCTTATTAAAATAATAATCATAATATTTTCCATAATATTGATAATTACTATCAAAATTTGTTGTTCTATTGAAAGTTGTTAAATAATTAAATTTATAATTGTTTGTATTTAATATTTCAAAAAATAATTTAGCTATATAATATTTAACACTATCCATATATTTATAATAAATTGGTTGAGTAGCTTTTATTTTATTAATTCTTGAACCATAATTTATTAAGGTTAATATAACATTATTTATATTTGTTCCATATAAATTATTAGCTATATCAGTAGTTGTGTCATTTATTATATATCCAATATTAGTATCAATAATACTAGGGTTTCTAGATATTTTTATTTTAGTAGTAAGATAAGCATAATTTATAGTATAGTCTATGGATAAATAATTTAATCTAATATAGGTATTATCGGTAACACCAGTATTACCGGTGTTACCTGTATTACCTACTAATTCAAAATGTTCTGGATAATCTATAAATTCATTTTCTATACATAAAATATTATTTGTAATTGTCCAATTATAAGTACCATCATAATTTGCAACTATTTTATTTAATATATTATTAATATCATTCCAAAAATATCTTTGAGTTATATAATATATTATTTGTTCTAATAAATATTGTTCTACTAAATATAATTCTGTTAAAATATCTTGAGCATCTGTATTATTATACATTAAAGTCATGAATGCTTTCATTTTTGTAATTTCATTATTTGTAAAATATGATGTAGAAGATACAGTCGAATAAGTTGTTCCATCATAAATTAAATCATAATTATTTAAATATGGTTCTAATTTAGTATTATTACGTGTAGTAATTAGTGTCCAATCATCCCATGATTTATTTTCATTTAATATTGATGATATGGATAAACCTTCATCATTAATTAATAATTCTAATGTTGGAACAGATGTTGATATTTCAGGTTCTAATATATAATAAAGTGGTGCACTTATTGTTAAATTAGTTAATATATTATATAATGTTATTGATGACACATCTAATACTGGATATAAAGTATCTATAATATAAGTATTAATATTCGGTGAATTAGTTTGAATAGCTGAATAAGTAATTCTATTTGATTTTCCTACATAATTTGTATCATCTATATCACCAAAATTAATATTTAATGGTGTTGGTGTTGTTTGGTCTTGAAATATTAATGATACTACATTATTATTTTTAGATAAATATAATATATTTGATAATCTTAAATTATAATCATTATTAATATTTGTAATTATTTCTAATTCTTCATTAGTCAAAGAACTATATTCACTCTTAATAGTTGTAGTATCAGGTATAATACTATCAACACTAGCAGAAGAATTATATGTAAAATTAGTAATTAATTCTTCAAAATTATTAATATAAATATAAAAGTATTCATTTACATCATATTCATAAGTAGCACTATTATTATTAACAAATATTTCCATCTTATTAAATATTTCTTTATCAATACTACTATATTGTGGACCTTGTAAATGTTTACAATAATATTTCCATTGATTATTTATAAATGTTGGTGAACCGACTTGTTCTAATTTAACAATATATGTTAAATTAATAATCTTTCTAGTAGTTTGATTAAATTCTCTATAAAAATGATAATCTGGTGGCAATAATATAATATTATTATATTTAGTTATCTGACATGGGATAATATTATTAAGATAAAAAAATGATGTTTCTATATTTTGAAAAAAGTTAGAACTTGTTATTTTTATATGATAATTATTTATAGATATTGATATATAATGTTGATAAATTGTTCCATCTTTTGTTATTTCTTGTAATAATATATTATTAACTATTTGTATTCTAGGAACAGGAAGACTGGTATTATATGCATATATTGGAAATGGATCTAAATTATATGTAATATTTGCTCCATTAGGTTTATTTATATTTATCATTAATGTTGATGCAGGTCTAGTTGCATCTAAAGGTATTTGATAAAAATTATATCCTAAATTATGCTCAGTACCATCATACCATCTAATCATTAAATCTTCCCATAATGGAATATAATTTTCATAATAATCATATCTTTCTAATTCATAATTATTATTATTAATATAATTAACTGTATTTAATAACCCTGGGCATGATAAATTTTTTGGTATAATATAATTAGAATCAGTACAAGGACCAATAGTAGCATCTTTAAAATTAAAAATATATTTATTATTATTAGAACCTTTAAATAATGATGTTAATCTACCAGGTGTATCATATGTATAATTAATATATGGATAATCTATCGCATGAGATGTTCTTAATTTATGATTATTACTTACTAAATTTATATTATTAACATTTGCAGCTGATATAATAACTTCATATAATTCTCCATTATTAAATATATTTTGAGAAGATAATATATCTATATAAATTCTATGATTTACTTTATCTATTTTAATTACATGATACCATATATTATTTACTATAATTGATTGATAATAACAAAATTGTAATTTATTATTATCTATTGCATCATTAAATACAGAAAATGTATTATAATAAAAATAAACATTTGTATCAGTTGTACTTGCATATAAATAAATTTTATTAGCACAATTTGTATTATCATAAACATTAATTAGGGGATTATTAAAATCATGTTTTATATTATTATAAATAACATCTTTATCTATAATCTTTGCTAGAAATGTACCATTATAAGTATGTGCATTTATTATTGTTCCTCCTACTACTTTAACTATAGGTGTATAATATGGTAAATATATACCACCTGAATAAGTTCTAATTGGGGTATCAACTGAAGTATCTTTAATTCTAACTACTTGTATCCATCCATCAAATGTCATACCACTTATAACATTATTAGTTATTGTTATTGTCTGAATATTAAATGGTTGATATGGAACATACATGTAATTTTCTCCAAAGGGAAAAACAGCTAATGTTGGATTAAATGTAAATGTATTATTACTAACAGTATCTATCATAACTGGATATCTCCCATAACCAAATCCCCCAGGACCTGTTGGAGGTAGACCAATTGTTGCATCATTAAAAACTATTGTATAACCTGGTTTCAAATCAAATAAATATCCATCATAATAATAAGTTTGTGAAGAACCAAAATATGATAAAGTTAATACAGATATATAATTTCCATATGGTAATTTAAAAATATGAGCAGGTGGAGAACCAACTGTGTATGTATCATTTGAATATTGTTTTAATTCATCATTCTCAATATAATAATCACCTACTTCAATTCTACTATTATCTACTGAACTAGCAAATACATATTCATTGTTATTATAATTAACACCTTTTAAAAATGTATTTCTAGTTAAATAATTTGTAAATATACCTAAACTATAATATCCTGCACTCATTGGAACATAATCTAAACTAAATAATATATTTCCTGTATAACAATTATAATATTGAGACCATTTTATTATTTGAACATAATAATAACCTATCCTAATTACTTCATTACGTTGCATTTTATATCTTGTTGTATAAATATATGCTGTTGAACCATCTATATTATATGTAGTTGGTATATTCATGTAGATAGGCTCATAATTATATACATATACATCATAATCTTCAGTTTCTAAAGATGATTCTAATTCAATACCAGTATTAGTATTATTCTTTTTAACATTAAAATAATATTTATCTAAATTAGATTTAAATATAAATAAATTGAATTTTTGTAAAGTTAAATCATCAATAAATTGATTATTAATACTAACATTTTTTATATAAGACCATTCATTTATTTTTGATATATTAAAATTTTGATATGTAGGATCATATGCATTACCACCATAAAAAGTTGCTTGTGATTCATAAAAATTAGTATATGTATCATTTATACTTCTTACACACCAATTATATCCAGGACCATAATTTAATAAATCAAATGAATAATCTGCTATTTCTATATAAGATGTATTATTATCAAAATATATTAAATCAGTATATTCATATGTAGCATAAATAGCAGAACCAGATGGTGGTTTTTCTAATTTCCATTGATTAGCTGCATAAGTTACATAATATAATGGTTGAATCATTGGAATATTAAAAGTTGTATCAATAAATTTAAAAGGGTCTAAAGTAGGAGTTCCTGATGGAACAGAATCAATATATAACCATAGATATATATGTTTTTTAGATGGTGTTATGAATGTTATTAAATTATATGTATCAAATGGAATTAATTGATATGGAACTATTTTAAATTGAAATATTTTTTCACCGATACCATCTAATTTTTTTTCAACTGTTATAAAATTACTTGAACTTGTTAATGATGTTGTTATCCAACTTGTAGGTGTAGATATTGATTTGATATTAGTAATTACTTTATTTGTAGTAAATCCTTGATATTGTGATTTAGTTAAATATATTAATGAATCTCCTACAAAAGTCATACCTGATACTTGATAATTTGTATAAGTATATTGATAATCATAATTTGGCAATTCATTTGTTATCATTATTGGTCTATTATATGATGCAGAACCATTATTATATCTAATATTTGTTTTAAAATATATTCTTTGAGGATATAAATATGTATCTTGTTTATTTAAAGGTTGTAATGGGTCCTGTGGTTCTTTATATTCTGTTAATGCATTAACAGTAATAGAATTACCATTATAAATATATGTAAAAGTATTAATATAATTATAATCAGGATGTTCCGGACTTTTATAATTTATCATTGTTAATTTATTTGTAAATGGATTATAGTTAAATTCACCATTAAAAATTGGACTACCGAATCTAAATGTATCTGGTTGTGAATAAATAATTGGTTGATTTGTATTATCACAGAAATATACTAAATAATTACCATTAGCTATAGTTTGAATATCTAAATCTTTTATTTGAAATTCATATGAATTACTTATATTTTTTAAGAAAACCCAATAATTTTTATTATCTATATTTTTTATAATTTCTTCATATGTACTAAAATATGTAATACTTGATTTTGTTATTTTAATTGGTGGTAAATATACTGATGTATTTATTATTTGATATAAGTTTAATTCTGTATTTTTTGAAACATTTATTAAAAATTTATCTAATATTGTTATTAAGGTATATTCATACATTTGTAATAATAAATCATTATTTGAATCAAACATAATATAATCAGTAGATGAGATACCTAATCCAGAATTAAAGTATTTATTATAATTACCTATTGACATTAACACAAATTCAGTAAAAACATAATTATTAGTAAATGCTATTGGTGTATTATTATAAATATAACTAAATATAGTAGAATTAGAATAAGCAGTTGCATCTAAATATCTAATATTTACACCTAAATTTAATATAAAATTCTTACCAATTAATAATGTAATTATACTATTATTATCTTTAATTAAAAAACCTGTTTGTTCATTAATTGATACCAAATATTTTTTATTTATAGTAAATGGATTAGTTCCAGTAAAAGTGAATTTATACATATAAAATGAAAATGGTAATGTGTTTATATTACCTAATGAAATATTAACAGAAGATGTATCAATTTCTAATTTTCTACTATTATAGTTTATTCCATAGAAATTTTCATTGAAATTTTTAATATTTTCATAATTAAATGTTTTAATTATAGTTAAGTTATCAGTTATAATATAATCAGGCATTATAAAAGTATTATTAATTGCATTACTTTCAAATCGAACAGCTCCTACTAATTTATAATAAATATTCATATTATCATATTTTGTTTCTTTATAATATGGTTTAAATTTATATGGTTCAATATCTTCAGTTGTATATAATGATATACCATCTGATTTTATTATTTTTCCATCAATAGATGCACTAGATATATATATTGATTTATTAGTTGGGTCCATATTATCTAAATTAATAGTAGATGAATTAATAATATATTTATTAGTATCTGTTGCTAAATGATAATATTTATCTCTCATTTGATATTCTTCATTGAATTCTTGTGGGAAATTTTTATTGTTTACTAATACTAATGCGGATTTATTATTAATTAAATTGTTATTCATATTTGTTGCATAAGATGAATATTTATCTAAATAATTAATAACTATGGGATTAATCTTAACATAGGGTACATAATAACTCCATATTGAATTGACTATTTTCATAGTAGAATTATTATATTTATGTGCAAGAACTGAAATAAAATCATAATCAGGTTTAATTAAATTATTACTATTATTAGTATAATTCCATAATCCAGTCGCTAATAATGTATTATTATCAAAATCAACTAAAGTTGCATCATATAAACTTAATTTAATAGTTGATATATCTGATGCCAATTTATAATTATTTAATAATTCAGCATGACTTGCTATATTTTGTAATGTTATTCCAAATTTAGAACCAGAATTAATATAATCAAAAATTTCAGTATAACTATTTATATATTGATTTTGTGCATTTTCTATAACATTTACAACATTTCCATATATATCTTCATACATACCATTATATACATGATAAACAATATCTTCTATATTATCAATATTATTATTATTACTTAATAAATTTGAATCATAATATGCAGAATATAAATTATTTCCATTTCTTAATAATTGATTTGAATATAAATTATAAACATTAAGAACTATTCCAGTGTCTAAATATACATTAGATGAATAATTATCAAAAACTTTCATTTTAGGAACATTTGCTAATATAAAAAAATTTGTATTTGGTTCTATTATTTCATTTCCTAATGATAAATCTACAAATGGTAAAATTATTGGTTTTTGTATCATATAATCATTTGTTTCACATGTTTGATTATTTAAACTAGTATAATTATATAAATTTGGTAACTTACTATTTTCATAAATTGTCATACTAATACTTGTTGCACTAAATGAATCATTATTATATACATATAAATATAGTATACCACCACTTAATGATATTATATTAACTGGATAATCTATATCATTTATAGTTACTTTAAATGTATTAGCCCCAACAAATAATGCAGAATTAGATGTATAAACAGTCGAAGATGTTAATAATTCTATTGTTGGAAATGTATTAGCTATTTTATTATTACAATCAGAATCATTTATAGTAATGTTAGTTGTTGGTAATAATATGCTTATCATTTGAATTAAATCATAATCATTATAATTTGTAGGTAAATCAGGATTTACTAATGTTGTTCCACTTATTGAACATTTATATGTAGTAATATTATTATTTTTAGTATATTTCATAATAATAGTTGTACCACTAACTATATTTACATTAACTTGATTATAGGTAATAAATGCATTAAATAAACTTATTTTATCATAAACAACAACTATAGCTGTAGTATAAGGAAGTGTAGAAGGTTCATACATCATTGGAACAGATAATTTAATTGTTTCATTAATATAAAAATAATTAATATTATTAGTAATATCAGTATTATTATATACAGATGTGTCATAAGTAAGATAAACATATGTATCATCAATACTATAATCAGTAACATTTAAAAATGCATTCAATGAAGATATTTCTAACTGAAATTCAACTAAATTTGTTTTATAATATAAATAATTCATATAAGTTTTATTAATTGCTATTTTATTACCAACATTTAATAATGTATAATAACTTTCTAATAATTGATATCTATTAACATATTTAAGTTCATGAAAATAATCATTCATATTGATATTATTATTTGAACTATCTAAATAATAATTTATATCTTCTCTAGATAGTGTTAATGAATTACCAGATGATGGAACAAATGCAATATAAGTATTCATATGAAACAATTCTAATAAATAATTCTTAATAATTTGTTTATCAATATAATATGTTAAATCGATATTAAAATAAAATAATAAACCTTTATAATCAACTAATGTAGGTGTGTTTTTAATATCCTTATTTCTTTGATAAATATAACTATTTATTTTATTATAGAAGAATCTTAAAAATGAATATTCTGTAAAATATTTCTTTTTTAATGTATTAAATAATTTATTAACAACAACACTGTAAATATTAAATACATCTTGTGGATATTTTTCAATATCTATAATATATGGATAGTTTGTTGTTAAAGTTGATATAGATAATAAATAATCATCATCATTAAATCCAATTAAATCATTTTGAGCATCAAATCTATCTTGAACAACCTTTAATTCAATCCAGAATGTTTTAATACTATTTACACTAGATGTAAATGATAATATATCATTACTAATAATACTTTCTTTTGAATAATAATTCTTTTTAAATTCATAAAATAATAAAACTTCTAATTGTTTGTTATAATCTAATTTTGATAAATTTATTAATAAATTATTAGTCCATTCTGAATTTGAATTAACATCAGGATATTTAACATTAATATTTGGATCATTAAGTGTATTATTATTAGTATTAATTACTAATTTAATATTTTGTAAAATAGTTGGAGCAGAATCATCAATAGTTAATGTATGAGTTGTGCCTGATATATTATAAGTTACTAATATCCCATCAATTGTTTTTATTATCATATCTGTTGTTAAAGTAAATGGTAAATTTATTGTAGTTATATCTATTGTATAAATAGGATAATCTGTATTAATTGTTCCTAATACTAAATTAGAATCTTCTAATGTATATTCATAAATTGATTCAGTAGATGTTGTTGTAAACTTTTTATAAAAAGTATATGTTTGTTCTAATGATGGATTTAAATTAGTAATTAAATATTCATAAACTAAAGGAGTCTTTATAATTGCATCCTGATATATTGTATCAATATTATTTATTGTATTTATACTATTAGTATTAATATAATTTTTTATTAAATTAATATCAGAATTACTAATATTTTTATTATTATATAATACATCAAATTCTATATTCATGAAATTATAATAACTACTATCTATTGTTGTATCAAATTTATTTATATTTTGATACTCATTAATTAAATCATTTTCTATTATTTTTGTAATATAATTATCAAATGAATTTTGTGTTAATAAATTCTGTTTATAAGCATCTTCATTATTTAATAATTTTTGTAATGTTAATTTATCATAACTATCGCAAATATTTAATAATGTAGGTATTATATCATGACTATAATAATTATTAATATTAAATGAATAAAAAATAATATTAGTATCATCATCTATATTAATATTGGTTAAATCAATAAAATATTGTTTAACTTGATTAAATTTAAATTGAAATGAAGCATAATTTAATTCAGGATATTTTAAAAATAAATCGGGAATAAGATAATATATATATTCACCAGGTGAATTTTCATATATAATTAAATATGTTGTATGATTATCAAAAATCATTTGATTAATAGTTGCATTATTAGTAGTAGTTTGAGTAGTAGATGTAAGATTTTCGATTATTTGAAAATATGGTATTTTAACTGTTAACCATATTTTACCTAGTAAATGAATATCTTTTGGTAGTTTTACAATAGAAGTTTCATTCCATTTCATTCCAATATCTTTTATAGCTATTTCATCTTTCATAAATATTTCTGGTATAAAATATGATTTTTTAAAATATGTTAAATTATTTGTCGTATCTAATGATAAATAAATATAATCATTTTTAATTGTATCAATTTGTAAATCTGCTGTTATTAATAAGTCTTTCCAGTATTCCATTATTAGTAAAAAATAGATTTTTTCTTTATAATATTAATGAAAAATGAATTAAAAGTAATCGTTTTAGAAAATTGCCCTTATTCAATAGCAGCAGTTGAATTATTAACAAATCATAATATTAAATTTACTAAAATATTAGTTAATCAAGAAACTAAACATAAATATAAAACTGAACAAATATCTACATTCCCACAAATTTTTTTAAATAATAATAATAATAAAATATTATTAGGCGGATATTCTGATCTGGAAGATATAATTAATATAATTAATTCATCAACCAAATTAGAAACAATTAAAAATAAATTAAATAAAAAATATTTAAGTTTTGATAAAAAAAATATTTTAAGAATAATTCAAAAATTTTCTTATTTAAAAATATAAAATTTATTATTTTTATATTCACCAACTATATTTGAATTTGAATCATATATACGACCATTTTCTTTATTTTCATAATAATAATTATTATTATTAATTATTATTTTATCCAAAATAATTTCATCAGATGATTCATCTAAGATTTCTTCTGTTGTTTCTTCTGTTGTTTCTTCTGTTGTTTCTTCTGTTGTAATATTTGAAAAAATAGGTGTAGTTGTAATAGGTTCTGTATCTTCTTTTGATGTATTTAAATATTTATTTTTTAGCATTTCTAAATCTAAATTTTCACCTTGTGCAATATTTTCTAATAATTTAAGAATATTTTTTGAATATTCTTTATTTAATTTACTATAATTAATTTCAATTTGTTTTAAGAAAGCAGTTGCATCTAATAACATCTTTTTTGAATACTTTAATTTTTTCATTATAGTATATTAAATTAATTTTAAATAATAAAATAATCAATTTTTCTTTATATCCTATCATGAAGAACCTTTGATTTGTGTTGACGTTTACCAAAACTAAATTTTAAAAATTTAGTTTTGAACGTCCAACGATAATCAATTTTTATTAATTATAATTAACCATTATGAATTATAATTAATAACTTTATTATATTATATATTAACGTTGTTATATTAGTTCCATCTTCATCATCCTCTTTATTTTTATTTTTAATTTTAATATTACTAACAAATTTTTTCTTAATAATAATTCCATTTTGTATTTTATTATTAATCCAGAATCCTAATAAATTTGGAGAGACCTGGTTATTATCGTTAGTATATTTCATTAATATATTAATAATAATATTTTATTTAATATTTATATCAATTTTTATTAAATATTCCTATAGGAATATTTAATAAAAATTGATATAAATAAGGTTTTAAAAGAAACAAGTATTAAATATTAATAATGTTTTTAATAGATAAATATAAAAATGACATAAATTTATCTTATTCTATAGTGGATAAATTATTAGAATCTTTAAATACTCATAATCAAATTTATTCAAATATAGATAATGTTTTAAAACAGGATTATAATGATTTTAAAAATATAATTACTAATATTAAAACAGGTAGATGGAAATATGCAAATATGCCGCATTTATTATTCTATGGTCCTGATGGTTGTGGTAAAGAATTTATTATTGAAAATTTATTACAAAAAATATTTTCAAAAAAAAGTGTTGAAATTCAAGAAACAGAATATACTATAAATGGTTATAGTAATACAAAAACTAAAGTTATGATTAAACAGTCAAAACATCATATTATTATTGAACCAAATAATAATGGGTTTGATAAATATTTAATTCAAGAAATTATTGAAGAATATGTTAAAACTGAAATTTTACAAGTTCTAACTTATAAACATTTATATAAAATTATAATTATTAATACAATAGATAATTTATCTTATTATGCACAAGCTTCATTAAGAAGAACTATGGAAAAATATGCAGATAGTTGTAAATTTATTTTTGTTTCAAATCAATTATCTAAGGTTCATGAACCTCTTAAAAGTAGATGTCTTATGATTCGTGTTCCACTACCATCAAATGAAGTATTATTATCTATTGCAATGAATGTAGCTTATAAAGAAAATTTTCAATTAAAAACAAATGATATTCTTGAAATTGTTAAAAATTCTAATAATAATATTAATAAACTTTATGGTTATTTAGAACATAAAAAATTTAATGTTCCTTTTACTGCCTCATGGGATAAAAATATTAAAGTTATAGTAGATGAATTATTAAATAAATCTAATTATAATGTTAAAATATTACCAGATTTAATTAAACAAATTAGAGAACTATTATATGAATTATTTATTACAAATATTGATTTTCATATTATTATTAAAGAAATTATGAATAATATTAAATCAAAAATTTCTGATAATAAAATTAAATATAAAATAATTGAGGAGACTTCTAAATATGAAAATAGATTGTGTCAAGGAACTAGATATATAATTCATCTAGAGGCTTATTTAATTAAAGTAATTCAAATTATTAATTCTTAATGATTTATTCTTAATATAAATATTAAAATCCATATTATAATATATAATATGAATATTAATCCAAAAATAAATATGTTATATGATTTTATTTATGCAAAATCAAATGACACGGCTGATATAAATGTATTTGATTTAGATGATGATATATCAATTGATGATATTAAAATTAAGTTTGAAGGAGAAAAATATGATGAAATATTAGATGAATTATTTTTAGGTAAATTTAAAATGATTGATTTTGATAAAAAAACTAATAATTTAATTTTAAAAAAATATAATGATAATTCATCAATATCTTTATATATATCTCCTTATGATTCATCTATAACTAATTTAAATGAATTAAACAATATGAATAATAATGATTCTTTATTTTCATATATATTATCAACATTAGTATTATCAAAAAAAACTAAACATATTGCATTGCCCATAATTAATATAGATATTAAAATCACACAAATGCATGATATTATATCTCAATATGATGAAATTTATAATAATTATATGGAAATGATAAGTAATAATGAAATATCTAATATATTATCTGTTAGAGTAAAAGAAAGTTTTTTTAAAAGTTTACAATTAAGTGAATTTATAAAATCTTCTAATTTAAATATTAAAAATCTATTATTTCAAGTTATTCATACATTAGCTGTTTTACAAAAGGAATATCCTGGTTTTAGACATAATATGTTAAACTTATCAAATATATTTGTTTATCTTAAGAAACATGAAAATAATATTTATGAATTTAATAATAAAAAATATTATATTCCAAATAATGATTTTGAAATTAAAATTACAAATTTTTTTCTTTCAAATATTCCAAATAAATATGGTTCAAATGTAGATGGATTATTAAATGTTCCATTTTTTGATGATAAAAATGATTATTTTGATATTCATTATTTTTTAAATAATTTCTTAAAATATTTTGAAGGAAGTTTAGATGAAGAAACTATGGAATTTATGGATAGAGTTATTCCTGAAAAATATAGAGATTCAAAACATTTATATTTAACAGAAAATGATGAATTTATTGTACCAGAAGAATTATTAAAAGATGCTTATTTTAAAGATTTTAAAAATGAATTACCAATTGAAAGAATTATGTCTCCAGATAATTTTTATACAAATAGAAAATATTCTCATAAATCTAAAAAATCATCCAAATCAAGAAAATCATCTAAATCAAGAGAAATATCCAAATCTAGAAAATCATCTACATCTGGAAATAGAACTATTAATATGAAAGGAGGTGCATCATTTTATCATCCTCCAAATGTAAAACAAGCAAATAATCCATTTATTTCAAATGATAATAGAAATGTATATAATAAAGAAAAAGTAGAAAAAACAGATAATAAACCAATAGAAAAGAAAGATGATACATTAATTATGGAACAAAAAATAAGAAAAAATCCAGTATATCAAAGACCTATTAAATTAAGAGAAATGAATACATGGGACCATGATTATAAACCAATGCCTAAACCTTCATATGTTCCCAAAGTTCAAGCACATTATGATACACCTGTATCTAATAAAACTACTGAAGTATCAGAACATTCTGATGAAAAAACATATTCAGAAACAGATGACGAGACTATAAATTCATCTGATAGTAATACATCAAATAAATATAAAAAATCATATGAACACAAGGAATATAAAAAACCATATGAACATAAAGAATATAAGAAACCATATGAACACAAACCAAGATATAATGATGATAAAGAATATAAACCAAGACAATTTGATTATAAAAATGAAGAAAAACGTCCATATCAAACAAAATATCAACCTAATATAACAGAACAACCTTTAATTGCTGAACAAAAAATATATCAAACACCAGGTGGTTTCCAACAAAATATTCCACCAGGTGTTCTTCATACACATCCAAAATATTCTAATCCAGCATTTATTCCAATTGATAATCAAATGATGTATCCACCGGCATTTGTACCAGATTTATCAAATTATTTTCCATATAATGGTATTCCATTAACAAAACCAAATGAATTACCATTACAAAAAATATATAATATTAATTTAGGAGCACCTGGTCATAATAATACTGTTCTTAATAGAATTTATCAAGATGTTTTACCAGGAGAACCTAATACATACACTATGAATACAGTATATGAAAGAGAACAAATTATTAGTATGCTTCGTAATTCTATGATTAAACGCCACGATGGTGAAGATATGACACTCCAGGCAGGTGAACAATCAGTTATGGAATATATTAAAATATTAGACTTTAATCCATATTCTTTAGGAAGAAATAAATACAGTAAACTACCTCTTAATTTCTTATTATATACAGCTGCTTATCCTATTAGATATAATGTGGAAAATAGAAATATTGAAATAGCTAAACAAGCTATTGGTATGAATGTTAGAATTTATATGTTAAGTAAAGGTGCATTAAATACTAATATAGACGATGAATTAGATAGTGATAATTTTGATGTATGGAGAGAATTAAAATATTATAAATATGTAAAAGAAACAATTTTAAAACAAAAAATTAGTCCTAATTTTATTACCATGTTTTTATATAAATTAGATAGAGTATCTAAAATTAAATATGATGAATTAGAACAAATTATTAGATCTCATAAATCATATGATGATATTTTAAGAAATTTAAATAATAATAAAGAAATAAATAAATTTTTAAATTTTAAAAACGATGATTTAAAGAAATTAATAGGTCAGGCTACAAATTCAATACCATTAAATCTTCATGGGCCAAATAATCCTGAAAATCTTAATAATATTGATTTAACGCAAGATAGTAAAGTTAGTTTACTATGTATAACTGAAGCACCAACATTTAATATTATTGAATGGGGCTCACGAATATTAGAAAAATCTGGTGCTATTTCAAAGGAAATATCCACAGGTTTTCATTCAACTGAAGTATGGAGAAGTGTTTTATTTCAATTAGTTTCTGCAATGGCTGTTTTACAAAACAACGATATATATTTTAGAAATTTCAGTTTAGAAAATAATGTTTTTATAAAAGATTTATTTAAAGATCCTAATAATATTGGTCATTGGATATATAAAGTAAATAATATTGATATGTATGTTCCAAATTATGGACATTTAGTTTTAATTGATACTAGATTTGCTGATGTTGATCCAGAAAAGGGTCATACTGGTATTCATAAAATTATTTCATCTAAATTATATAAAAATAATGGAAACCCATTAACATATAATATAATGGAAGATTTAAAAAAAATACTAGATAGATCAAACTTTGTAAATAATGGACCTTATAGTGATTATGGAATGGTTCCACCGGATGATAATGTTTTATCATTATTACATAAAATTGTAACTTCAGCTAATAGAAATACTAAAATATCAGATATATTATTAGAGTGTTTTCCAGAATATATTCATAATCGTGTGGGAACATTATTAACAGTAGCAGAAAAAACACTCATTTCACCAACAACTCAACCTAAATTAATACCTGGTTCATTAGTTGTATATCAATCTAGATATGATGAATATAAATGGGCTTTATATATAAAAGATATGGATACTAAAAAGAAAGAAATATATATTAAAGAAAATAATATATTTAGTAAAAAATATATATTTAATCATAGTTTAGTAGATTACCCTGATGTAAATAATATATTACAAGTTTCAGAGAAAACATTTAGATTAAATAAAGATTCATTAATTGATTCATATAATATAGATAAAATTAATTCTTAATTAATTTATAATTTTCTTACTTATTATAATGTTATCATATAATTCATATAAACCAACTGAAAAAGAAAGAGAATTTGTTGGTAAACTAATTAATATTGAACCAAATGATATTTCATATAAATTTTTTAGTGATTCTAATATTGATTATATAAATAATACATTAATCGATATGGTTATGGAAGAAACATATAAAAGATATGAAAAAAGAATTAAAATAGAACCACAAAGAAAGCATATAGTATTATCTGCAATGAGACATATATATTTTAAAAATGTTAAAAATGTTTTAACTACTGAAGAAGAAGTAGCTAGATTAAATAAAGAAGTTCTTAGACAAATGTTTAAAACAGCTATAACTGAACTAATTGCTTATCTTAGATATATTCATGATTATAATAATATTATACCTTTAGAATTACCTAAATCAGATTCTATAAGAAGCGATTCAACTATTCCAGGTTTTTCAACTTTATTTAATTATTAATCAAAGTCCGATTTACTATAAAATATTCAAAATCAATATTATTAATTTTGAATATAACATAACACATATTATTAAATATTTAATTTATATAGGAATAACTCCTTCTTTATCTTCATAGTTACGTTTTGCATATATAAGAATTATACCATTCTTTCTAATTAAGTCAAATGCTTCTGTCATAGCTTTGTCACCGGTTTTGCTGTATATTGGCTCTTTTGGTAAATCTTTATTTCTAGTAGTTACAGTTCCAGGTGAATATATTAATGGGTTACTCAGATTCCCCTTATAATTAAATAGTATTGTAGATGAACCAATAACATAATTATTTGGTGGTTCAATCTCTGAATTAACTTCAGACACAACTGCACTTGCAAGATAGAATTTTTCTTTATTAGTTTCAATTATTATATAATCATCAAAATCAAATTGAATTTGATTTATACGTTCAAATCCAGCAACTGATGTTGGTAAACGAGCAATATTAGTAAGTGTATTGTTTGTCACTAATGAAGTTGAACGACGATCAATATAGAATACTAATAATTCACGTGAATATAAAACACTAGTAAAACGGTCAACCATTGCATTACCTTCAATATATGTAGTTGGTTGGTTAAGTGCATCTTTTAATGTAAATGTTTTATTAGTAACAAAGTTATTGAGACGGATATTAATCATAGGAATTGATGTAACTATAGGACGAATATTTTGTGAATATGGATTGTAGGGGAATAATGAATTAACTGACATTGTAGCAACAATTGTTGGGCGATATGAAAATGCACTGAAGAGACGTTTAAGGATTGTTCCATCATGGCGACCATAGACAAAGTCAGGATTATCATATTTATTGAGACGGCATACATCTACAGATGAAGTGAATTCACGGAGTGATTGGTTGTAGATTTGACCATTACGAAGATGAAGAACAGAGTTCCAAAGTTGATTTTGAAGATTGCAGCGATGAAGTAAATCAGCAATTGGTGTGCGTGTATCACATACAACATCATTAGGATCTGTTACTAAGTTATAGAAAAGTTCATAATCAGGACGAGTTGTAAGTGGTTGACGATTATAACGTGATTTAATAATACCACTCATATTTGAAAATAAAAAGTGTTCTTCAATTGATTTAAATTTATGCATGAAAAGAGCAGCAATAACTGGATGAACATGTTCAGCAGGATTATGGATTTTTCTATCAAAAACAGCTTGAGTCATAACTAAATTAGACGCACCTGCTACACTGGGGTCATCACTTGGAGCATATAATCCTTCAAATCCAATTGCTTGGAGGAGAGTTTGAGCATGAAGAGGTCTTGACATATCGTGAAGTTTAAGAATTTCCTGAAGATTACGATAATCAGCTTCATTTGAACTAAAGTAGGCATCAGCACCAGTTGTTATATCACCAAGAACTTTCATGATGCTAGTCATGGGAATAATAACTTCATTTGAACCAGAACCTGCTAATTCTTGTTCATAGATGCGTTGAAATTCATTAAATTCATCAGAAGTAAGACCATATTTATTAGCATGAAGACGTGCCTTCATGAGAAGTTGATGAAAAGGGACATTTTGGTTAGCATATTTATTACGAATAGCAGTTGCAAATTTCTTGGCTGATTTAACAATTTGTGAATGTTTTTCCATAAAAACATCTTGAATTTGGTTAACAAGATCTTCATCTCTATAACGTTGACGTAAGTGTAAAAGTGTGTTTGTAAATTGGGATTTATTATGAAGCTTAAATAAGTTGGCTACTTCAGCATCAACTGTATTTCCTGATCTAACTAATGTTCTGCGTGACATATATATATATTCTATTATAGAAAAAAATTTAAACTATTATAATTTAAAATATTTTATTAAATTATAATATTATTTTTTATATTTAAAAAACTATACCCCCTTTGTTATCATCGTGACTCTTATTTACATATATTAAAATTGAACTATTTTCTGAGAATTTTTTAGTAACGCCACTAATATAATCTTCACTAGTGCCAGTTGTATATACTGTATTATCCTTGGTATTAAGAGCTGAACCAGGTGCATATATAGTAGCATTATTAATTTTAAATCCATCTATGGCAGTTTGTTTGGTTGCGTCGTTTGGATCTGGTACTTGTATTTTACCTGGTTGTATATTAAATATAATAGCTTCTGAACCAACTACTGCACGGAATGAAGGTTCACTCTTTTCATCAACTGCTGCAACAACTGCAACAACTGCACTTTGAAGAACATATGTATCACCATTAACTTTAATAGAGGGTTCAAATTTAATAGGTAATTGATTAATACGTTCAAAACCAGCAATTGATGTTGGTAAACGAGCAAGATTAGTGAGGGTATTATTGCTGACTAATGCGTGTGAACGACGGTCAATGTAATAAACTAATACTTGACGTGAATACATTACACTTGTAAAACGTTCAATCATATTATTGCCTTCAATAAATTTATTATTTTGAGCAAGAGCATTTATAAGGGTAGATGATTCTTTTTCATCTTTAGAAGGAGCAGTGCCAAGAACAAGTGCATTAAAGTTGCTGAGACGGATGTTAATCATAGGAATTGATGTAACTACAGGGCGAATATTTTGTGAATATGGGTTGTATGCATAGAGTGAACTCATTGGCATTGTGGCAACAATTGTTGGGCGGAATGAAAATGCACTGAAGAGACGTTTAAGAATTGTTCCATCATGGCGACCATAAACAAAGTCAGGATTATCGTATTTATTAAGACGGCATACATCTACAGATGAAGTGAATTCACGGAGTGATTGGTTGTAGATTTGACCATTACGAAGATGAAGAACAGAGTTCCAGAGTTGATTTTGGAGGTTGCAACGGTGGAGTAAATCAGCAATTGGGGTGCGTGTATCGCATACAACATCATTGGGGTCTGTTATTAAGTTGTAAAAGAGTTCATAATCTGGGCGAGTAGTAAGTGGTTGACGGTTGTAACGTGATTTAATAATACCACTCATGTTTGAATATAAAAAGTGTTGATCAATTAAATCAATTTTAGGTAAGAAAAGAGCAGCAACTACAGGGTGAACATGATCAGCAGGATTATGGATTTTTCTATCTAATGTAATATTATTTAAATCTGTAGGTAAACCAGTATATTGAATGGCTTGAAGAAGAACTTGAGCATGAAGAGGTCTTGACATATCATGGAGTTTAAGGATTTCTTGGAGATTGCGATAGTCAGCTTCATTTGTATTAAAGTAGGCATCAGCACCAGTTGTTATATCACCAAGAACTTTCATGATGCTAGTCATTGGAATAACAACTTCATTTGAACCTAAACCAGCTAATTCTTGTTCATAGATGCGTTGGAATTCAGCAAATTCATCTGGGGAAAGTCCATATTTCTTACCATGAAGACGAGCCTTCATAAGAAGTTGATGAAAAGGGACATTTTGGTTAGCATATTTGTTACGGACAGCCATGGCGAATTTCTTGGCTGATTTAACAATGTGTGAGTGTTTTTGCATAAAAACATCTTGGATTTTGCTAACAAGCTCTTCATCTCTGTAACGTTGACGTAAGTGTAAAAGAGCATTTGTAAATTGTGATTTGTTTTGAAGCTTAAATAAGTTGGCTACTTCAGCATCAACTGTGCTTCCTGATCTAACTAATGATCTGCGGGACATATATATTATATTATAGAAAAAAAATTTAAATTTTTATAAAACTTATATATTTTTAAAGTAAATTTAATTATATATTTATAAATTAAAACTTATATTATAAATTAAAACTTAATTATTAATAAATTTTGAATTTTTAATTTATAAAGATTAAAATAGGTATATTAATAATGGAAAATAACTTAAATAATTTATGGATTAACAAATGGAAACCATCTAATATTAATGATGTTGTTGGAAATAAACAAGCTATATTAAAAATAGAAGATTGGTTATCTAAATTTGATAAACATAATAATAATAGTATAATTATAAGTGGTTCTCATGGTATTGGGAAATCATTAGTAGTAGAATTATTATTAAATAAATATAATTATATAAGTAAAGTAATTTATTCAGATGAATTAAAAAATTTTAGAAATGGTGTTGATATTGATTTTGAAGATTATTATAATTATGATAATAGTGTATTTTCTAAATTTAAAATGAGTTCAAAAAAAGATACAATGCAAAATAAAAAAATTGCTATTGTTTTTGATGAAATAGATACAATTAGCTTAAGTAGTGAAAAAAAATTTGTATTTAATATTTTTAAAAATAATTTAAAAATGAAAAGTTTTCCCCTTATTTTTATATCAAATACAAATCATAGTAAATTATTAAATGATCTTAAAAAATATTGTATGGAGATTAAATTTTATTCACCATCTTCATATGATATAAATAAATATATACAAAAAATATGTAAAGATGAACATATTGAAATTAAAGATGCTAGTTCAATTGAAGAATTAATTCAATTTTCACAATATGATATTAGAAGATTAATTAATATTCTTCAAGAATATAATTATAATTATAATAATCTAAATAGTAAAGATATTAAAACATTTATTAGTAAATCAATTTCAAAAGATATAGGGATTGGTTTATTTGAGGCATCATTAGAATTATTAAATAATGAAAATAATTTTGAACAAATTTATAAATTATATGAAATTGATAAAGTATTAATTCCATTAATGGTTTATGAAAATTATTATAAAAAAATTATTTCTAGTAAAAATAAAATTTCATTAGATGAACAAATTCAAAAAATGGTTGATATAAGTGAATCAATTTCAATTGGTGATAATATCGAAACAAGTATTTATACTGACCAAAATTGGTATTTACAAGATATTCATAGTTTTTATACATGTTATAATACTAGCTATATTGCTAATAATAATTTAAATAAAAAAATAACTGCATCTGAAATTAAATTTAGTGCAGATTTAAATAAAACTTCATTAAAAAATATTAATAAAAAAAATATTTTAAATTTAGAAAAAATAATTGGAAATAAAACAATAGAAGAGATTTTATTAATTAGTAAATTAAGTAATTATTTAATTTCAACAAAACAATCCCAACATATTTTAAATATATTAAAAAATTATAAAGATGATTTTGATATAAAAGATTTAGAATTATGTTTAAAAATAGATAAAACAATAGATTTTATTACATTATCAACCAAAGATAAAAAAGAAATTAATAATTTAATAGAATAAAAATTTAAAAATCTATTATTATATATATTTAATGGATATAGATATAGTTATTTTATTTTTAATAGTATTTATAGTTGGTATTTTATTTGGTTCTTATCTTAGAAAAAATAAAACTAATACATCTGAGCATATTATTAACTTAGATGATTCTCGTAAAGTTGAATTATCTAAATGTTGTACTAATTCTAAATGTTATAGTAAACCACCTCATTTAAGAAATAATTGTGAGGCAAATAAAGTTGCTGCTAAAGAAGAACTTGCTAAGGAATTTAAACAAATGTATTCTCAAGAAGAATATTATAAAAAATTAGAAGAAACAGGTATAACTCAAAAAGGTGTATTAAATAATGTATCTATAGATAAAGCATATGCAGATAAAATGAATGAACAAATTGTTATAAATCCTGCCATTAATACTAATTTAGATGCAACTATTAGAAAAGATGATAGAGATGAAGTACGTGGATATGATGTTGATATGTTTGCACCTTATAGTTGCAATAAATCTTCTTAATTTTTAATATTTTTAATTAGAAAATTAATTTAAATTTAATTTTCTAATTAATTAATATAAATGAATACAGCTTGTATGATAGAACTTAAAAAAGAATATACTATATTATTATGTCATGTATTATCACCTATTATATTAGAAGGTTTACAATCTATATATGATAGAGCAAAAAATGGAAGTCAAAAAAATAATGTTTTAAAAACATTTCAATTATTTTTAAAAGCAATTCCTGGATGGGATATAGAAATTATTAGAAAAGAAGTCGAACGAATTATGTCAAAAACTAAAGAACAACCCTGGTTAGTTAATTTAATACAAACAATATTTAGATTTACAATTTTACTTAATAATATCGAACCATCCGAAGAACTTAAAAAAGAATTAGATATGGGTTATTTTATTCATTCAATTTATATTGAATGTGCTAGACAATTTTGGATGGACCCATTTTTATTTTATCATGATTGTTCATCTTTAGAACAAAAAAAGAATTATAATGAAATATTAAAAATAATCTGTTGTTGTATAGAAAATGCCATCAGAAGAGTGTTACCATTAAGTGCTATATGTGAAAAATTATTAGGTGAAAAAGCTAATTTAAAAACATTAAATATTACTCAAATGTATAATGTTCAATTAATATTAAATAATACTCCAATGACATTGAAGGGTGGAGCAGAGGTTAAAGAAAAACCACAAATTGAAGAGTCTAAATTAAATATGATAGGAGGAAATGATGAAGATTTTAAAAACAACATTCAAATGGTTCCAACTAATCAAATGATGTCAAATATGATGCAACAAAATATGCTACCAAATATGCATCAAAATATGCTACCAAATATGCAACCAAATATGCATCAAAATATGGTACCAAATATGCAACCAAATATGCAACCAAATATGGTACCAAATATGCAACCAACTATGCAACCAAATATGCAACCAATTATGCAACCAAATATGGTACCTATGACAGGTGGTACTGATATTAATGAAAAAATATTAAATATAATTAATAAGAATAATGTATTATCAGATTCACATGAAAATAATAATAATTTTACTGTAAATAATCATTCAGCAAATAATCAAATAATAGGTGGCAATGAAATAGTTCAAAATAAACATCATTCAGATAGAAAATCATCATCAACCTTAAAACGTATTATACATGAATCAATAAAACAAAGTCATCATAGTGCAACTAAATCACATAATAGTAGTGAATTAAAAAATAAAATATTAAAAGATTTAGATTCAGATACAGTTCAATATAATCCAGAAGATAATCTAAATAATTATCAAGATATATTTTCTAACAGTGATGTAAAACATACAGTTAATACACATGAAAAAGCTGAAAAGAAATCAAGAGAGAAATTTTTTAATAACTATCTTAATATCTAAATAATTTTTTTATGTATATGAAGGTAATAATTTATCAATAAGAGCATAACCAATTGAAACTGTCATTGATACTACTAATATTTCTAAATCATCTAATGCATTAGATGGTATATAGCGAATTGCAATAAATGCAATAAGACCTATTAAAAAATATTTAATAATACGATTATCCATTATATTATTATGATAGAGATTTAATATTTGGATAGAATAAAATATTTTAACATTTTTATACCCAAACAATTATTATATAAATAAAATATTTTAAATCATATTATAATGATATTTCTAGTTATATTATTGATTATAATAATTGTTTGGTTACAATATCCTCAATATAATAATTATGATAATAAAGAAAAACCTCAACATATACAATTATTTAATGCACTTAAAATTCCTGTTGTTGTAATTTGTTTTATTTTAATTATTTGTTCATCATATATGTATATAAATAAATCAATGCCATCAGTTTATATCTCAGTTCCTAAATATTAAACGACCTAAGTTATATTATAAATCTATATATATAATCTATAGATTTATAATATATGACTACAAAGAATATTAGATATGGAAATAATAGTCTTTTAATAAGAAAATTTGATATTAAGAGTATGCCAGATTTCGTAACTATTGCTATGATTGCTAAACGTGCATCTGGTAAAAGTTATTTAACTCGTGAAATTTTATTTCATTTAAGAGATATTCCTACAGCTATTGCTATTAGTAAAACAGAAAAATTAAATAAATTTTATACTGATTTTATTCCTGAATTATATATTTATGATGAATATTCTAGTGCATTATTAGATAAAATATATCATCGTCAAGAACAAATTAGTAATGATAATCAAAGAAGAAAACAAGAAGGTAAAAAAGAAAAAGATGGTAGATTAATATTAATTATGGATGATTGTATGAGTAGTAAAGGTTCATGGGTTAAAGAACCACAAATATCTGAATTATTTTTTAATGGTCGTCATTATAAGATGTCATTTATTCTTACTATGCAATTCTCTCTAGGTATTCCACCGGAAATGAGAAGTAATTTTGATTTTATTTTTTTATTAGCTGAAGATTTTATTAGTAATAGAAAACGTTTATATGATCATTATGCAGGAATGTTTCCAGACTTTAATACGTTCCAACAAGTATTTTTAGACTTAACAGAACATTTTGGTTGTATGGTTATTAATAATCGTATTCATAGTAAAGACATTACTGAAAAAGTATTTTGGTATAGAGCAAAGGAAACACCTAATTTTACTATGGGTTCTAGAAAATTTAAAAAATATCATGATAAAAAATATGATAAGAATTGGAATAAAAAAATTGAGGTATTTGATCCCACAATGTTATTATCTAGTCGTAAGAAAGCTAATAATTTAGTTATAGAGAAGATATATTAGAATTTATAGTAGGTGAACTT